>UMHC01003326.1_pt1 | contig 17891 bp, 8 predicted proteins | sample 1965381 | NCBI WGS metagenome assembly UMHC01 (sample SAMEA4836083, study PRJEB28245) | human gut metagenome | biome: gut microbiome; material: fecal sample | place: Denmark | collected 2008 | reverse complement strand
GGTTCGGATGAATACGCAAATCTTATTCTTGTCAGCAAAGCGGTTCATATCCTTATCCATGCTTCTTCAGAACCTACGATTGAGAAGTACCTGAAATCCTTAAATCTTGACAATAAACAAATAGAAAAGCTTAACAAACTTCGTACTATGGCAGAAATGCCACCTATTATTCTTTGAATTTAATGCTGTAACGAAGTGTGTAAGTTGTGTTTAAAAGCCCTGGACGGCTGAATTCGATGGAGCGCCGTGTGCGGTGAAAGTCGCATGCACGGTGTGGAGCGGGGGAAAATCCGGAGATAACTTCAAAGGATTACCTATCGCTATCCGGAGCCAAGTCACAGGGAATCAAGCAGCTTATGGCAGGTGGAGGTGTCGTTCTGATCGGTACACAGCTTGTACCATTACTGGCGAATTTGTTTTAGCCGGGGCAGTAGGAAAGGAGAACACGCATGGATAAGATTTTTGAGTCCATAGAAGAATGGATGCGTAACCTCCTTACAGGCATGGTCAGCTCAAACCTGACGAACATGTTTACCGATGTGAATGAAAAAACCGGTGACATCGCTAGTCAGGTTGGGCAAACGCCCCAGGGCTGGAGTGGCAGTATTTTCAGCTTGATCCAAAATCTGTCGGATTCTGTGATCGTACCGATTGCCGGAATGATCATAACCTTTGTGTTGTGCTATGAGCTGATTTCCATGCTCACCGAAAAGAACAACATGCATGACATAGATACATGGATGTTTTTCAAATATTTCTTCAAGATGTGGGTTGCAGTATGGTTCGTAAGCAATGCTTTTACGATCACAATGGCAATTTTTGATGTTGGACAGAATGTAGTGAACCGGGCTGCAGGTGTTATCAACCAGCAGACGGCAATCAATATTGATTCGGTAATCACCTCGATGGAGACAGCAATGGAATCAATGGAAGTAGGGGAGCTGATTATACTGGCACTGGAAACGCTTCTGGCGAGCTTGTGCCTAAAGGTTATATCCGTTTTTATAACGGTCATTTTATATGGTCGTATGATAGAAATTTATCTGTATTCGTCAATCGGTGCAATCCCATTTGCCACTATGAGCAACCGGGAATGGGGACAGATTGGCAGCAATTATTTAAGAGGATTGTTTGCACTGGCATTTCAGGGATTTTTTATCATGGTATGCGTGGGCATTTATTCTGTGCTGGTTGCAAACATACAGGTATCCGACAATGTGCATACGGCACTGCTCAGTGTAATGGCATATACAGTGATACTGTGTTTCAGTCTTATGAAAACAGCTAATTTCTCAAAGAGCATCTTTAATGCACACTAAATGTGGAAAAGGAGACGATGAAAATGGCTTTTGTATCAGTACCAAAAGATCTGACAAAAGTAAAAAATAAAATTATTCTCAACCTTACAAAACGACAGCTTATCTGCCTTGGTATTGCAGCGGCAGTAGGGCTTCCGTTTTATTTCCTGTCAAGGGAATTGATTGGTTCGAGTAATGCGGCAACCGGGATGTGTCTGTTGATGCTTCCGGCTTTTTTATTTGCTATGTATGAGAAAGATGGACTTCCTTTGGAGAAAGTCCTCAAAAACGTGATTACAGTAAAATTTATCCGTCCCCCGGTACGGAAATATGAGGTGGAAAACCTCTATGAAAAAAAGAAAATTTTGACAAAAGCGAAAGGAGGTAACGTTTGTGGAAAAATTAAGAAACGATAAGAATCTTCCAGAGCAGACAGAAGAATTTTCCAATCTGGATGACTGGTGGCTGGATGAAGAGGATTCTGCTGATAGTTTACCAGTGTTTGATCCGGACGAGGCAGAAAATTATGCAAAGGACAGACAGCGTTTGACGGGAGTACCGATGGTTACTGGGTATGAAGCACTGGAGCGACACCGAGGTGTTCGCAGACCAAGACGTAAATTAAGCAGACGGGAAAAACGTGCCTGGAAAAAAGCCCAGAAATATGAACTGAAATTACATAAGACACACGAAAAGGAAGAGAAAAAACTTGCGAAGCAGGCGGCAAAACAGGCTGCTCGTGAAGAAAAGGCGGCACAGAAACAGGCAAAGAAAGAAGAAAAGCATAAAAAAAAGACAAAGCCGCCGGGTTCTGTAAAATCCAGCGAGGAAAAAGGTGCTGCAAAGAAAATATCAAGCACGAATAAAGACAATAGAAATAAAGGGAAAAACATTACCGCACAGCAGTCCATCCCATATAGAGAAATGGGAAAAGACGGAATCTGTCGTGTGGAGGATGGGTATTATTCAAAGACGATTCGTTTTTATGATATCAACTATCAGTTAGCACAGAATGAGGATAAAAATGCAATTTTTGAGAACTGGTGTGATTTCCTGAATTATTTTGACAGCACCATCCATTTTCAGTTGTCCTTTATCAATCATCACAGCAACATGATGGAATATGAAGATGTGATCCGTATTAAAAAGCAGAATGACAGTTTTGATAATCTGCGTATGGAATTTGCCCAGATGCTTAGAAATCAGTTGGCAAAAGGAAATAATGGTCTTGTCAGAACCAAGTACATTACATTTGGAATTGAAGCTGACAATATCCGGGAAGCAAAACCAAAACTGGAACGTATTGAAACAGATATACTCAATAATTTTAAGGTTTTTGGGGTATCTGCGTATCCGTTAAATGGTGTAGAGCGTTTGCAGATCATGTATGAAACATTCAACCAGAATGTCAAAGTGCCATTCAGGTTCAGCTATGATGATATGCTGCGTACCGGGCTGAATACAAAGGATTATATTGCTCCATCCAGTTTCCTGTTCAAAAATGGAAAGGATTTTCAGATGGGAGATACCATCGGAGCAGTATCCTATCTGCAGATTCTGGCACCAGAGTTGACGGATAAAATGCTTGCTGAATTTCTGGAAATGGACTGTAACCTGCTTGTTAATCTGCATATTCAGTCCATTGACCAGATGAAAGCAATCAAATTGGTTAAAAGTAAGGTTACGGACATTAACCGCATGAAAATTGAGGAACAGAAAAAAGCGGTACGCTCCGGATATGATATGGATATTATTCCGTCTGATCTGAACACATATGGTGGAGAGGCGAAAAGGCTTCTGGAAGATTTACAGTCGAGAAATGAAAGAATGTTTCTTGTGACGGTTGTGTTTTTAAATACAGCAAAAAATAAACAGGAACTGGAAAATGTGGTATTCCAGACGGCAGGTATCGCACAGAAATATAACTGTGCATTAAAAAGACTGGACTATCAGCAGGAACAGGGCCTTATGAGCAGTTTGCCACTTGGAAGAAACTGGATTCCGATCAAGCGGGCATTGACTACCACATCGACAGCTATTTTTGTCCCATTTACAACGCAGGAACTGTTTATGGGCGGAGAATCTATCTATTATGGGTTAAATGCCCTGTCTAATAACCTGATTATGGCAGATCGGAAAAGGCTGAAGAATCCAAATGGGCTGATACTTGGTACTCCTGGATCTGGTAAATCCTTTGCAGCAAAAAGAGAGATTACCAATGTATTTATTGTCACAAAAGACGACATTATCATCTGTGATCCGGAGGGAGAATATTTTTCGTTAGTCCGGGCATTTAACGGGCAGGTTATCCGTATTTCTCCGACCAGTCATGATTACATCAATCCAATGGACATTAACATCAATTATGCGGATGATGACGATCCGCTATCTCTGAAATCAGATTTTATCCTTTCGCTTTGTGAACTGGTAGTAGGAGGGAAAAATGGTCTGGAACCAGTGGAAAAAACAATCATTGACCGATGTGTACGTCTGGTATATCAGGACTATCTTGCTGATCCGGTCCCGGAGAAAATGCCAATCCTGGAAGATTTATATAATCTGCTTCGCAAACAGGAAGAGGCAGAGTCGCAGAGGCTGGCAACTGCACTGGAAATCTATGTAAATGGTTCCCTGAAGGTATTCAATCACCGCACAAATGTAGAACTGAATAATCGTCTGGTATGTTTCGATATTAAAGACCTTGGTAAACAGCTTAAAAAACTTGGCATGTTGATTGTTCAGGATCAGGTTTGGAACAGGGTAACAGTCAACCGTTCTGCACATAAGTCAACCAGATATTATATTGATGAGTTCCATCTGTTGCTGAAAGAGGAACAGACAGCAGCATACAGTGTAGAAATTTGGAAGAGATTCCGTAAGTGGGGCGGTATTCCGACTGGTATCACGCAGAACGTAAAAGATCTGCTTGCTTCAAGGGAAATCGAGAATATCTTTGAAAACTCAGATTTTATCCTGATGCTTAACCAGGCATCTGGGGATCGACAGATTCTGGCAAAACAGCTTAATATTTCAACACACCAGCTTTCCTATGTAACAAACAGTGGAGAGGGAGAAGGACTGATCTTTTATGGAAATACAATTATTCCATTTAAGGACAGATTCGATAATACCCTTATGCTTTATGCGTTGATGTCATCGAAACCGGAAGATGTAGAGAAGCGTGAAAAACTCGGCATTAAAGGCAGAGACGATAGTTAAAGGGGCAATGGCAGAGCATGAGAAAATGGGTGGCAGGATTATTACTTTCTATATCCGTTATATTGCTTACGATCAGTCTGTATTTCCTGATGGGATTTTTTGTGCAGGAAAGACAGGATAACCAGTTACAGCAACTTATGCAGGAAAAAGAGGACGATTCAGAGGAAGATACTTCCGACGATTTAGAGGTAGATGCTGGAATTTTGGCATTGCATGAAGAGAATCCAGATTGTATTGGCTGGCTGACCATTGATGGAACGAGAATAGACTATCCGGTCATGTACCGGCCCGGAGATAAAAATTATTATCTGCATCGGGATTTTAACGGGGAATATTCTGCAAATGGCTGTTTATTTCTGGCAGAGGAATGTGTACCAGGAAATTCGGACAATCTGATCATATATGGACATCACATGAACAGTGGAAAGATGTTTGCTGATCTTGAAAAATATAAGGACGAAGGATTTTACGAAGAACATCCGACAATCCTGTTCCGCACGATATGGGGAAATGAACAGTATCAGATATTTGTAGCATTTACAACACCCGTTTATACAGGGAATGATTTTGATTATTACAGTTTTATCAAAGCGGGAACAGTGGAGGATTATAAAAAATTTGTTGCTTCCGTTAAGGAAAAATCACTTTATCAGACAGGAACAACAGCAAAATACAGAGATAAGTTACTTACACTGTCTACTTGTGAGTATTCCCAGAAAAATGGGCGTATGGTACTGGTTGCAAAGAAAAATAACGGAAAATTACCATAGATCAGGAGATGATGACCATGCAGGAGCATGAATATAAAGCAAGGGACAAGACTGTCCAGAAGATGAGCCGGGATGGACTCCGGGAAAAAAATCTCCGCAGTAAAAAGGAAAAGCGGATTACCGGGCGTGAGGCAGATGAGAAGAAAATAGCCGGACACAGGGAACAGGAGCTGGACTTTGGAAAGGTTAGAAAAACTCATACTGCAGAAGAAACAGTTGAGGGAGTGAAAGAAGGAAAACACAGACTGCAGTCCAGACACGCTTTTCTGGAACAGGAAGAATTTGCGGAAGCGGAAGAAATGGAAAACTCAGAAATGAGTGATGATAAAGCAGGCGGGGAGAAATCTCCGTCTGTTTCACGTTCCAGACTTCGTAAAGAGAGTATCCGGGGACATCCGGGACGTGATGCTGAAACATCGGAACCGGACAGGCAGAGCCGAAAGAAAAAGATGGTCGTAGCTTATGCAGCGAAAGAGCAGAAACGCTGCCATGAAAAGTCAGAAGTTGATGAAAAATCAATGGAAGATTTTCGGGAAGAGATTAAAGGAAAGACGAAAAGGGAACAGACGCTAAAAGAACAGAAAAAATCAAAATCCCGTCTTTCCTTTGAAGATGAAAGTAAAGGTATGATTCCCGGTAGCGGAATGGCAAGAAAGGGGGCAAACGTTGTTTCAGAAACGGTATCTGCCTATGGTCAGAAAAAAATCAGAGAGGATACCGATGATAATGCTGCTCTTGATGCAGCAGATCAGATGGAATTTGCGGGAGAAAGCCTTGCAAGAAAGTCAATTTACGTTCGGGAACGGTTGAAAGAAAACCGACAGAGAAATAATCGGTTGAGGGAAACCGTTTTGGAAGAAACAGAAAAATCTCGCCTACAGTTTAGCACCAGTGCTTCCAATGAAGCAAAAAAGGCGGTTCAGAAAGAAGCAGAACAGAAGAAACAGTCTGCATTAAAGAAATTATTGCAGAAAAAGCGTTACCAGAAGCAGTATCAGGCTGCGAAACAGGGAAAAGCTGTGAAAGACGCAGTGCTTGTAAACGCACAGCGATTTACGGAAAAAGCCAAAGCTGCGGTCAAGGAGCTTGTGGCACAGAACAGAAATATCCTCCTGTCCATAGGAGTTCTGGTGCTGCTGTCTGCGTTAATGGCAACGAGCCTGTCAAGCTGTGCTGCGTTATTCCAGGGCAGTTCCAATGCTATTATTTCTACCAGTTATTCCAGTGAGGATGAGGATATTTATGCTGCGGAAAATGCTTATGTGGCATTGGAAAATGCACTGAATGAGCAGATCAATCAGATGAAAGCAAACCATTCCGACTATGATGAGTTCCAGTTTCAGATTGATGAGATCGGACACAATCCGTATCAGCTTATTTCTTATTTGACAGTCAAGTATGGCGGTTTTACCTATGCCGAGGTTGCGGATGAGATTCAGGAGATTTTCAGGGAACAGTATGGATTATATACGGATTCAACACGAGAAACCGTAACAGAAAAGAAAACAGTCAGGGTTGGAGAATCACTGGGACAGGTTGTGACCAGTGGATATTGCAACTGTCCGATTTGTTGCGGGCAGTGGAGTGGAGGCCCGACTGCAAGTGGAGCGTATCCACAGGCGAATCACACGATTGCGGTGGATGCTTCTAATCCATTTGTGCCAATGGGAACCCATGTCATTATGAATGGTGTGGAGTATGTAGTTGAGGATACCGGAAATTTTGCACAGTATGGTGTGCAGTTTGATGTATTCTACGGCGATCATGCTTCTGCGTCAGCACATGGGCATCAGACCTGGGAAGCATACATAGCAGACAGCAATGGAAGTCAGGAAGTGGAAGTAACGACAACAAGAGAAGTGAACCGGCTGGATGTAACACTTACGAACCATAACCTGGATGCAGTTTTAAGAAACCGTATGACAGACAAGGAACAGGAGCAGTATGACGCTTACAACAAATACTATGGAAATCGTGATTATCTGTTTGACCTTAACACAATTCCGACAGGTGGGGCAGGCTTTGGATATGATATTCCGGCAGAAGCACTTTCTGATCCGCAGTTTGCCAAGATGATCCGGGAAGCGGAAAAATATCTGGGTTATCCGTATGTCTGGGGCGGTGCATCGCCATCTACCAGTTTTGATTGCTCTGGTTTTGTATGCTGGGTAATCAATAATTGCGGAAATGGATGGAACGTGGGAAGAACAACAGCGGACGGACTTCGTTCTTATTGTTCCTATGTATCTCCATCTGATGCAAAACCGGGAGATCTGATCTTTTTCCAGGGAACTTATGATACGCCGGGAGCGAGCCATGTTGGAATTTATGTAGGAAATAACATGATGATTCATTGCGGGAATCCGATTCAGTATACAAGCATTGCAAGTTCTTACTGGCAGCAACATTTTATGGCATTTGGCAGACTTCACTAGAAGGGAGTGAATAAGAGATGAATATGCGATTAAAAAAGGTTCTGGATGATATTCAGAAAACTGAAAACAAGATTCTGGAATTGCAGGAGCATGTAAGGCAACTGAGAATCCAGAAAAAGCAGATGGAAGATGCAGAAATCATTAAGGCAATCCGTTCCATGAAAATGGATAGCCGAAAGATGCTGACTTTTCTGGATGGAATTCAGAACGGAACAGTTACCATGCAGTTTGATGAAGAGGGCAATCTTTCTATGGATAGTTCTGAAACAGGTATAAAGAAAGAAGAAAATATGGATAGCGAAATGTTAACCGGACTGATAGAAGAAAGAGAGGATTTGGAAGATGAAGAATAAAGTAATGAAAAAAATTTTGATGATTATGTTGTCGTCAACAATACTGATGGGTTCTGCCAGTGTGACTGCATTTGCACAGGCAAATGAAAATGCAGAGCAGACAGAAGCAGTGGAACAGGTGATAGAAGAACAGCCGGCAGAGCAGCCTACCACAGAGGAAACACCGTTTTCCACACCGGGAAACGGACAGCTTGTGGATGATAAGGAGAATGACAGTTCCAAGCAGTTTCTGACTGTACAGACAAAGAATGGAAATACCTTTTATATGGTCATTGACCGTTCCGGTACTTCCGAGAACGTGTACATGATGTCACTGGTAGATGAAAATGATCTGGCAGAGTTCTTAGACGAAAACGAGGAAACCGAGAAAAAAGAGGAATCAGCAGTTGTTCTTCCGGAAACGACTGCAGCACCAGAACCAGAAACTACCGTACAGCCAGAAACAGAAGTGAATCCAGAATCCGGTGGTAATAAAATGTTTGGTTCTGCGATCCTGGGCGGCGGCATTGTACTGGTATTCGGTGGTTTAGCTGCTTTTGTTTTAAGTAAATTCCGAAAGAAAAAAGAGGACGGTATTGTAGAGGAAGGCCTGGAATTTGCTGATGACAGTTACATCAATGAAGATGAAGAAAATGCGGAAGATCAGCAGAAATAACAAAAAAGCATAAGGTATGGAGAAAGGGCAGTTCTTTATGGACTGCCTTTTTGACAGGAACAGGAGGAAAACATGGCGAAATTTTTAGTGATTGCAGAGAAACCGAGCGTGGCACAGAGCCTTGCAAAAAATTTATCTGCTTATCAGAGAAAGGACGGGTATCTGGAGGGGAACAGTTGCATTGTCAGTTGGTGTTTGGGACACCTGGCAGAATATGCACCACCGGAAATTTATAATGAAAAATATGCAAAATGGCAGTTTGAGGATTTGCCGATCATTCCGGAAGTATGGAAAGTTCAGGTATCAGAAGATAAAAAGAAGCAGTTTGATGTGCTATGCGGCTTAATAAACCGGGCAGATGTAGCATATCTGGTCAATGGCTGTGATGCCGGAAGAGAAGGAGAACTGATTTTTAAAAGAGTTTATGATTTGGCAGGCTGTCAGAAACCAGTGAAGCGTCTGTGGATCAGTTCAATGGAAGATGAAGCCATTCAGAAAGGATTTCAGTCCCTAACTGACGGGAGAGAATATGCAGGGCTTTGTAATGCTGCGGTATGCAGGGCACAGGCGGATTGGTTGATTGGAATGAACGCAACGAGAGCCTACACAACCAGATATTTTAAGCGTTTGGTAGTTGGCAGGGTACAGACACCGACGCTTGCCATGCTGACGGAAAGAAAAGAGAAGATCGAGCATTTCAAGAAAGAAGCCTATTATAAGGTTTCTCTGTCAGATGGGAAACTTATGGTAACATCAGAGAGTATCCCGTTAGAAATGGAAGCGGAAGAATTAAGAAAACTTTGTGATGGGACAGAAGCACTGGTCACAAGGGTAAAAAGAGAGCAGAAAAAGACTTTCCCACCAAAACTTTATGATCTGACCGGTCTGCAGAGGGAAGCAAATCGTTTTTTTGGATACACTGCCCAGAAGACATTGGATATGCTGCAGGAGCTGTACGAAGAAAAGATGGTTACCTATCCGAGAACAGACAGTCAGTATGTAACCGAAGATATGAAAGAAACGGTAAAAATGCTTGCCGAAGGCATGACAGATTTTCTTCCGTTTCTGGAATCTGGACAGACTAGAGGTAACATAGATCGTGTGGTTAATAATGCAAAGGTATCTGATCATCATGCAATACTGCCGACAAAAGAAGCAATGGAAAAAGGCATGGGAGGACTTTCCAGTGGAAAGAAAAATCTGCTGATGCTGATCGGACAGCAGCTTGTTCAGGCAACAGGGGAAGAGTACCTTTATGAGCAGACAGAAATTTCCGTACAGTGCAAAGAACATGAATTTACTGCAAAGGGAAAGCTGCCTGTACAGATGGGCTTCAAAGAAGTGGAAGAAGCCTTTCGGAAATACTGTGTAAAGGATAAGAAACCTGACGAACCGGATCATAAGACAGAACTTCCAGAAGGATATGAGGAAGGAATGACTCTTGCCTCTGTGAAGGCAGAGAAGAGTACACATTATACTTCCCCGCCGAAGATGTTTACCGAAGATACCCTGCTTGCTGCGATGGAAACAGCGGGGAATAAGGAATTTGATTCTGAAACAGAGAAAAAAGGACTTGGGACACCGGCAACCAGAGCGAATATCATTGAGAAGCTGGTATCTTCCGGTTATGCAGAACGTAAAGGAAAACAGATTCTTCCTACCGTAGCAGGATGTGAGCTGATTCATGTAATGCCGGAGAATCTGAAATCTGCAGGCCTGACAGCAGAATGGGAGAATCAGCTTCTGATGATGGAAAAGGGGGAAATCCAGGAAGATGAATTTATGAATGGGATTGTATCCATGATTAATGAGATTCTTTCTATGTGCAGGGCAATTTCGGAAGAAGAACGGAACCGTTTTCAGATTGCAAAGGAAGTAATCGGGAAATGCCCGGTATGCGGTTCTGATGTATATGAGGGTAAGACCAATTATTACTGCTCTGACAGAAGCTGTCAGTTTGCTCTGTGGAAGTCGAACCGCTTTCTGGAAAGTATGAAAAAGTCGATGGATAAAAAGATGGCGGTGGAGCTTCTGAAAAATGGACGTACCCATGTGAAAGGACTGTATTCCAAGAAAAAAGACAGCAAATTTGATGCCGATCTGGTATTAGGGTTAGAAGATGGAAAAGCCAGATTCAGTCTGGAATTTCCTAAAAAGAAGAAATAAGGCACAGACGGAAGGAGGAATGAGTTATGGCTCATTTAGATGAGATACGGGGACTTGCGGAGTATCATGCAACCCGTATCAGCAGTTCACCAAGGGACTGGATGAATTATCTGGATACTGCAGCCAGACTGTATCGGTATCCATTTATGGATCAGCTTTTGATCCACGCGCAGCGTCCAAAAGCAACTGCCTGTGCTTCGCTGGAATTATGGAATGAAAAAATGCTGCGGTGGGTAAACCGAGGAGCAAAGGGAATTGCTCTTTTGGATGAAACCATGCAGAAAACAAGACTCCGATATGTATTTGATATTCAGGATACTCATAAGGTAAAAGGTGGAAGAACCCCTTACCTGTGGCGGTTGCAGGAGAAGCAACAGGAGGAGTTATTAAACCATTTAGAAGAAGTTTATGGACTGGAAGTTATAGATACAGGAAGTCTTTCTGATGCACTGATGGCAACAGCGAAGTATATGGTAGAAGAAAATCTGGATGAATACCTGGATGGCTTGACATATGTGATGGAAGGAACGTATCTGGAGGAGCTGGAAGAAGATACCATACGCAGTGAATTTCGCAGTCTGTTGACAGACAGCATTTATTATACGCTGGCTTCCAGATGCGGACTTGATCCGTTGGAACGGCAGGAAGAAATGGACTTCGTACATATCACAGACTATAACAGTTTATCAGTGCTGACATTTATTGGAAATGCGACGAGCATGGCCAGTGAGTCTGTGCTAGTGGATATTGGAAGATTTGTACACCGTATTTCATTAGAAGAAATGAAAAAGGGTATTGAAAATTCAGAGGAAAGGAATTATAATAAATTCAACACGTTAATTCGTGAAAGCGAAGAAAACAACAACAGAATCATAGAAAACGAATATTCACAGGAAGATGAAGGAGGAAATGAGCATGGAACTGACATATCATCGCAAAGGGGATTATCTGTTTCCGAATCTGACAATCCAGGAGACAGAGGTACAGATTGGGAAATACGGAATGCTGCGGAGGACATTTCTGAAGGAACACAAGAACAGCCTGTATCAGAGCCTGTTACTGACCGGGAAACTGAACAGCCATCTGGAAGAGATCGAGAAAACAGCACAGAAGAGATTGGAAGTACAGATGGCGAAACTGTTGGAGAAGAATCCGGCACCATCGAAAGAGGAGAACCCGATGGCGTGGACAGCACATATGAACAGTCTGACGGCAACAGCGGAAGAGAGCATCTTGACGGAATTGGTGTACAGCTAATTGAAGACACAAGTGAAGATCAGTTAAGTAAAGCAGAGGAAGAAATTGCCTCTGCTTTATCTTTGCCCGAACTTCCATCTGTAAATGAACAGAAAAGAGAAATCGAAAACAGAATAGCTGCCCTCTATGCCGGGGAGATTGCCATTCCAAGTGAGGTGGTCGATGAGGTTTTAAGAACCGGAGGAAACCGAAGCAAGAGCCAGCTTCGTATTATCTATAATTTTATGAGTGAACAGACACCGGAAGAATATACAGAGTTTGTGAAGCGGGAGTATGGGACTGGTGGAAAGGGCTTTGAAATCAATGGCATGGAATATTCTGTCTGGTTTGACGAAACGGGATTGCAGATTGCAGTAGGGCATACGGTTACCGATCAGATTCTGGATAAGGCGTTTTTATCCTGGGAAGATGTGAGTGGTCGTATCCATCAGCTTTTGAAGCAAGGCGAGTATGCACCACAGTCTGTACTTGATGTTGCAAGGGAGAATGCGATAAAGGAACATGCCCAGGCACTTGCCTATATGAAAGCGGATATGGCAGAGGGTGTAGCAGAACTTGTCTTTGATGAAGAGGATTTACCACATCTTCACAGTATTTATCCGGAAATTACTGATTATCTGGAAGAGAAACTAACAGATCCGGAGTGGCTGGCAGATCTGAACGAGCGTCTGGAAGGACTGGCAATGGCTTATGAGGAAGATAAAAGCATTATGCGGTTCCGCACCTATAATCCAATCAGAATATCCGGTCAGTTTCAGAAATTTGCAGCAGAAGTAATTCCATACAATGCCAGAGATGAATTCGCATGGCAGGAACATAAGGTATTTATTACTCAAGATGAAATAGATGCTTTTCTTGCCGGTGGCGGTCCGTATTCGGATGGAAGGCTTTCTACCTATTCTTTTTATCTTCTGAATGGAGATGATAAGGCAAGGACAGATTTTATCAAGGAAAAATATGGGATAGGCGGTCAGAGCCATGCTTTATGTGGAGCAGACAATTCACATGCAGATTATGATGGGAAAGGTTTGAAGCTGGAGAGAGGGGACTATGGGAATCCAGATACTTCGGTGTTGCTGCCCTGGGCAAAAGTTGCAAAAAGAATCGGCTATCTGATTGATAACCAGCAGTTCTTACGTTCCGCAGATTATTCCCGTATGCCGGAATATGAGAGGGAACGGATTGCAGGAAAAGTGATCAGTTTTTATGCAAGGCTGCCAGAAGAAATCGAGCGTCCGTTCAAGCAGGATTTCTTTAATGAAGAAGCAAGAAAAGAACTTCCTGTTATGCTGAATGATTCGGAGCAGTCGCAGAAATTGTTACAGGCGATGGACGATGCACTGGCAATGCTGCCATTGGATTTTGAATCAGTGAATGAAACTTATGAGAAGAAATTACAGCTATTGACGGAAGTACATCAGTATGTGGAAGGCAGCTATACGATTTTCCCAGCACAGGAAGTACCAGATCAGGCAGATGGCTTAGATGGATACCAGATGTCTTTATTTGATATTGTGAGTGCCTCCGAACCAGAAGAAAATACAGAAGAACCAGAAGTGGAAGAATCGTCTGCAGAAATGGAGGAGGTACAAAAAGGGGAACCAGAATCTGAGCCAGAAGATGTAGTTGTACAGGAACAGTGGAACGAGAATGTATTTGAATATCAGGGGTATCATTTTGAACCAGTGGGGATTCTTCCACAAGGTCTGGAAGGGAAAGAACTGGTAAACCAGACAAGAGGAAATACAGAATTGCATTTGACTACCTACGAGCGAGAAGATGATATTTTATATTCCTATGCAGGATTCTACGAAGCAAGTGGTTCATCAAAAGCTGATATTTTCCGGTGTATGGAAACCGGACGAAATTATATTCCAGGGGAGAATGAACTGTTTGGCTATGAGGGAGAATTTTTACCATATCTGCAGAATGAACAGGTGCAGGAACAGGAACCTCATAATTTCCATATTACGGACGATGACCTTGGCTCTGGCGGTCCGAAAGCAAAGTTTAAAGCAAATATGGAAGCTATCCGGCTGCTGAAAGAACTGGAACAGGAGCAGAGATTGGCAACACCGGAAGAACAGGAAGTGTTGTCAAGATATGTTGGATGGGGCGGTATTCCACAGGCTTTTGAAGAAAGAAACAGTGCCTGGGCAGCGGAATATACGCAGTTAAAAGGAGTCCTCACACCAGAAGAATACAGTGCAGCAAGGGCATCAACGCTGAATGCCTTTTATACTTCTCCGACAGTCATCAAGGCTATGTATGAAGCACTTGGAAATATGGGACTGAAACAGGGAAATATACTGGAACCGTCCTGTGGAGTAGGAAACTTTATGGGACTTTTACCGGAAAGTATGAGTGCTGCAAGTATGTATGGCGTAGAACTTGATCCGGTTTCCGGGCAGATTGCAAAACAGCTTTACCAGAAGAACAGGATTGCAGTACAAGGATTTGAGGAAACCAGTTACCCGGACAGCTTTTTTGACTGCGTGATTGGAAATGTACCGTTTGGGGCATATCAGGTCAGTGACCGCAAATATGACAGATACCATTTTATGATCCATGATTATTTTATTGCAAAATCCTTAGATCTGGTACGTCCGGGTGGAGTGGTGGCAGTTGTCACATCAAGCGGTACGATGGATAAGCAGAATCCGGAAGTCCGACAGTATTTCGCAAACCGGGCAGATCTGCTTGGGGCGATCCGTTTACCGAACAATGCTTTCCAGAGAAATGCCAATACCAGTGTGGTTGCGGATCTTCTGTTTTTCCAGAAAAGGGACAGGGCTGCGATCACAGAACCAGACTGGGTACAGTTAAAAACCACACCAGAAGGTTATACAGTCAATTCCTATTTTGCTAATCATCCGGAAATGGTGCTTGGAGATTTCACAACAGAAAGTACCCAGTACGGAAAACAGGAAGTAACAGTAAAGGCAAAAGCGGAAGCAGATCTGGCAGAGCAGTTAAAAGAAGCGGTAAAGCATATCCAGGGAACCATCACAGAGCAGGAGATTTCAGATACGGAACTGGAAGAACAGGTAGTATCCATACCGGCAAATCCGGATATTAAGAATTTCAGCTTTGCACTTGTCGGAGAGGACATTTATTACAGGGAAAATTCTGTTATGAATAAGATGGAACTTCCCGTTGTGACAGGCGAGCGTGTCAGAGGTATGGTTGCTATCCGGGATGCAACAAACAGGCTTCTGGAACGGCAGTTGGAAGAATGCAGTGATGAAGAGGTCGCCAGCTTACAGGCTGAATTGAACCGGGTTTATGACAGCTTTACTGCCAAGTATGGACTACTCAGCAGCAATGCAAATAAAAGGGCGTTCAGCATGGACAGCAGCTATTGCCTTTTGACTTCCCTTGAATTTCTGGACGAAAAGGGCGAGTTGAAGCGGAAAGCAGACATATTTACGAAAAGGACGATCCGCAGGGCAGAGCCGGTAACATCGGTAGACACTGCAAGTGAGGCACTGGCGGTATCTATCGGGGAAAAGGCAAAAGTGGATATTCCTTATATGATGGAGCTTACCGAGAAAACAGAGGAAGAGGTCACAGAGGAGCTTACGGGTGTTATCTTCAAGAATCCGCTTACGGATAAATGGGAGCCATCCGACGAGTATCTTTCCGGGAATGTCAGGGAGAAGCTGAACATTGCAAAGCAGTTTGCAGAGAACCACCCGGAATATATGGTCAATGTACAGGCACTGGAACGGGTACAGCCGAAAGATCTGGACGCTTCCGAGATTGAAGCAAGGCTTGGTGTAACATGGATTTCGCCGGACTATATTACAGAGTTCATGGCAGAAACATTCCATACACCACGACAGCATATCAATTATGAGCGTATCAAAGTACAGTATGCGGAAGTGACCGGACAATGGAACGTAAAAGGAAAGAACGTGGACAGCAGCAATAACCCGCTTTCCACCGCAACTTACGGAACACAAAGGGCAAATGCTTACAGGTTGTTGGAGGATGCACTGAATCTGCGTGACACAAAAATCTATGACACAATACATGATGCGGATGGGGAACACCGGGTACTGAACCGGAAAGAAACCACCCTGGCACAGCAGAAGCAGGAACTGATCCGGGAAGAGTTTAAAGAGTGGATTTTTAAGGATATGAGCCGACGGGAAACACTCTGCAAAATTTATAATGAACGGTTTAACAGCATCCGGCCAAGGGAATATGATGGCAGTCACATTCAGTTTGTCGGAATGAATCCGGAAATTAAGCTGATGGAGCATCAGAAAAATGCGGTGGCACATATCCTTTATGGAAATAATACCCTGCTTGCACACTGTGTAGGTGCAGGCAAGACGTTCCAGATGATCGCAGCCGGTATGGAGAGCAAGCGTCTGGGACTGGCACAAAAGAGTCTTTATGTGGTTCCGAACCATTTGCTGGAACAGTGGGGAAGCGATTTTTTACGCTTATATCCGGGAGCAAATATTCTGGTGGCAACGAAGAAAGACTTTGAACCGGCAAACAGAAAACGGTTCTGTTCCAGAATCGCAACAGGGGATTATGATGCGGTCATTATCGGACACAGCCAGTTTGAGAAAATCCCGCTTTCCAGGGAAAGGCAGATTTCATTGTTGGAAGATCAGATCGCAGATATTACCTATTCTATTGAAGCAGCAAAAGAGGAAGCGGGACAGCAGTATACGATCAAGCAGATGGAAAAGACAAAGAAAACCCTGAAAGCAAAACTGGAAAAACTGAATGACCAGACACGAAAGGATGATGTGGTGACTTTTGAGCAATTAGGCGTGGACAGGCTGTTTGTGGACGAGTCACATTTTTACAAGAACCTTTTTTTATACACAAAAATGCGGAATGTGGCAGGCATTTCACAGACCGATGCACAGAAAAGTTCAGATATGTTTATGAAATGCAGGTACATGGATGAGATTACCGGGGGAAAGGGAATCACGTTTGCAACGGGAACACCTGTATCAAACAGTATGACTGAATTATACACCATTATGAGATACCTCCAGTATGATACTTTAATGAATATGGGAATGGGACATTTTGATTCGTGGGCAGCAACTTTTGGAGAAACAGTTACGGCAATCGAATTGTCACCGGAGGGCTATACTTTAATAGGACGATAAAATTAACTGTCCTAAATTGAAAATACATAAGGAAGGAGGTTAAGAGAATGTCAAGGACTTCAAAGATTACAGCACTTTATGAGAGATTATCAAGAGATGATGACCTGAATGGCGAGAGTAATTCCATTACCAATCAGAAAAAATACCTCGAAGATTATGCCCGTAGAAATGGCTTTGAGAACATCCGCCATTTTACTGACGATGGTTTTTCGGGTGTAAATTTCAATCGCCCAGGCTTTCAGTCTTTGATAAAAGAAGTTGAAGCAGGCAATGTCGGAACATTGATTGTTAAGGATATGAGCCGATTAGGGCGAAACTATCTGCAAGTCGGATTTTATACGGAAATTCTGTTTCCGCAGAAAGATGTCCGTTTTCTTGCAATCAACAACAGCATTGACAGCAACAATGCTTCGGATAATGATTTTGCTCCGTTTTTGAATATTATGAACGAATTTTATGCCAAAGACACGAGCAATAAAATCAAGGCTGTATTTGATGCCCGAATGAAAGACGGAAAGCGTTGTAGCGGTTCAATCCCTTATGGATATAACCGATTGCCGAGCGATAAGCAGACGCTTGTTGTTGACCCTGTGGCTT
>UMHC01001306.1_pt1 | contig 18035 bp, 24 predicted proteins | sample 1965381 | NCBI WGS metagenome assembly UMHC01 (sample SAMEA4836083, study PRJEB28245) | human gut metagenome | biome: gut microbiome; material: fecal sample | place: Denmark | collected 2008 | reverse complement strand
AATAACGCATGACAAAGGCACCGCCGCAGCGATGCCTATGACTTCGATGCCAAGAATAATGGATATTCGCTGAAGCTATTCAAGCGGATTTTGCAAGGTATCATAATACTCCGCACGCTTGGCATCGTTCCAGGTGTCCGGATCACCGATATATACGCCGCCCATCTTAGCGAGGATCCGCTTCGGCGCACGCTGCCTGAAATAGATGTGCGCTCCATCGGTTTCAAAAACCAGTTGGTCAACCTCGGCGTATGGGTACTTTGCGCGGATCAGCCGCGCGTATTTTTTCTGTTCCTCAATCGTGAGTTCGATTTCTTGCATTTCGACATTGGGCGGGTTGTTTGTCTCCATTGCCTTACTATCCCTTATATTGATGGTATCATTATATCGGCATCTGGCCTAACCTTCAAGCGAAAGGAGGGCTTGACAGCCATTGCTCAATTCAATGATTCCTAACAGAGCCAATTAAAAAGCCGTACTGCACCGACTGATAAGTCCCGCTGCATGTTTGCATTTTATAAAGATTTCTATGAAAATTGACCATAAGGCAGCCTCGAACGTGTTATTGGTGAAAGGAGGATCGAACGAATGGAAAAACGATCAGTGCGGCCGGCTGACAGCGTTGAATCAATCGTTCAGGATTACGGTAATTTGCTGTTTCGAATATGCTTTGTCATGCTGGGAAATGCGACGGACGCGGAAGATGCCGTTCAGGAAACGATCATCCGATACTTTCAAAAGACTCCGTCTTTTGAAAACGCGGAACATCAAAAAGCATGGCTGATCACAACAGCAAAGAATAAATGCCGGGATATGCTGCGGTTTCGGCTTCGACACCCTCAAATCGATATGGAATATCTGCAGGAGTTGTCGTCCGAACCGTCTGAGAGCGGTATTTTGGAAGCCCTCATGTCCTTGCCGGAAAAGTTTCGCCTTGTCCTTACGCTTTACTACGTGGAGGAGTATCGCATAGAGGAGATTGCGCGGATCATTCAGAAAACCCCCTCGGCAGTTAAGATGCGCATGCAGAAAGGACGCAAACTGCTGGAAGAAAAATATCGAAAGGAGTACCTGTAAATGGACTGTGAGAAGCTGAAAGATGCCGTAAAAAAGATCGAACTGTCGGATGAAGCGCGCTCGCGCATCATCAGTAATTGTCAAACAACCACATATAAAACGGAGGAGAATGCGATGAACAAAATGAATGTCCGCTTCAAAAGGCCGGTGGCCGTTGCAGTGATCTTATCTCTCTGCCTGTGTCTCATGGCGGTGGCGGCAGCGGCGAGCCACTTTGGATTTTTCAAGGATATTATCAACTGGAACGGTGCCATAGTCGGTACGCAATATGAACAGGCTTCAGATGAGATTGCGGTAGACGCCGTTCTTAACGAAAGCGAACTGGCCGTGACTGCTGTCATGCTGTGTCCTGACAATGTACCTTACAGCGCGCAGGAATCGCTCGGGATCGACAGCTACCAAATCATCGATATGTCCGGGAATATCGTCATGGAGGGAGGCCGTACCGAGTTTTTCAAGATCAGTAATGACAAAGCAGAAATCATGATCCCCTTGGATGACCTCGCCAGCGGAGAATACAGGCTGATGATCAATGCGTTTGTTGGGAGTAAAAAAGCCGACCAGCCCCTTGTTATCAGTGGCACATGGGAGTGCGGGTTTTCAGCCTAAGACTGATAAGCCGCCAGAGTTTGTCATCTCATCATCCCTGGCGATTAAATGGTGGACATAAAACAGGTAAAGCCAAGTTGCTTAGCAGCTTGGCTTATTTCATCGTTCGTATCATATAGTTCGATACTATATCGCCATGCAGCAGCTTTGCATCTGCCCGATAAATTGGTCAATCTCGCATTTGAGTTTGAATCTCAATTCCAAACAGATAATATGTCCATTTGGTTACGCCAGGGAATTCATCATCAGGCATAAAGTTCCCTTTAATATCGAAGGAATAACCAAGACCAACATATTTGCCAGAACCACCGTCTTGCATTGGCTCAGAGCAAAAACTAAAGAGTGGTCTTTCAAAATTATGAACTCTACCATAGTCAATAATACCAATGGCAATCCATAAAACAACAGCACAGGCTGCAGCAATAATAAATCTCTTTTTATTCATCCAACTGCGCTCCTTGTCAAATTCAAATGCGTTATTCTAAAACCTTAACTACCGGATACTCCTTTGCTAGAACATCCACAATTGTATTAGTTCCAACAATGGAAAAGTGAATAACATTATCTGGGAACAACGGGCTTTTTTCTTTGAGTTTTTCTATGTATTCAGAATTTTTGCTTGTGAAGAGTCTACCGCAATTTTCAAAATCAAGGTTCCAACAATCGGATCGGTATGTTTCATCTGTTACATGGTAAGAGATGATTTGACTTGAATTCCAAACAATTTGGAAACGATGAATATGGTTTTCTGGTTTTCGTTTTTTATCTGCGACAAGAGTGAAAGAGATAATTTCTCCACAGATAATGCTCTCCACGTCGTAAGCGCTGGCTAAATTATTGATGGGTATCCATTTTTGAAACAGTTCTTTTGTCATTCAATTACACTCCATACTATCCTTCGCTGGATGGTAACATTATATCTGTGTCCGGCCAAACCTTCAAGGAAAGCTGAAGCTGGGTTTCCTAAATCCGTGTTTTTTCATTAGGTTCCAAAGATAGAGCGGTTATGGCGAACGGCTTAGGACTAAGTTGCTCCTTATTCTTGATATGTTCACAGTTAAACAACACGCCGTATGCTATAATAAACAGAAGAATAGCGTGCAGAATCAGAGCTATTTGGTCATATTGCAGGGTTGTCATGGCAATTGAAAATAATGATGATTGTTGTATCGGAGGTAGATATGGCGGACACATACTGCACAAAGAGTTGCGGAGATTGCGCCCAGAGGGAAGAACTGAACTGCCCGGGCTGCCAGGCGGGGCCGGGGAGCAAGTGGCAAGGGGACTGTGAGATCGCCAAATGCTGTAGTGAGAAGGGACACGAAAGCTGCGAAACCTGCAGCTTCGGCGGAACCTGTTCCAAATTGCGAAGAAAAGACGATATGCCGGATGAACGCAGGAGGAAACGTGCCTTGGAGGAAGAGAAAAAGGCGCGGGTCGCAGAGTCTGCCGCCTTCCTTGGGAAGTGGCTTTGGCTGCTGTTCTGGCTGGTGGTTCCGGGAGTCCTCGCCGATGGGCTGGGACAGGTGCCGAAACTCAACATTCCCGCGAATATTCTCCAGCTTATCTGCAATATCACCTATGGCCTGATCCTGCTCAAGCTGGCGGCGGAGAGCGACCGCTACCGCAGTGCGGGAATCTGCTGCTTCATTGCGGCTGGCATTGCCGGACTGGCTATCATCTTTTCCGGCGGTCAGGAACTTGCTCCATGGACGTTGCTCATCACGCTGCCTGCCGGTGTGGTTGCGCTTGTGGGAGAATACCATGAATACATGGGCCATGCGGAAATACTGCGGGATGCGGATATCACCATGTCGGAGAAGTGGGAAAAACTTTGGAAGTGGTATATTGGCTCCTTCGGGGCTATCTTAGGCGGCCTCATATTGGCGCTGATCGTTCCTATACTGGGGCTGCTCGCTATGCTGGCCGGGCTCATCGGAATCCTGGTCATAGGCATTATGAAGCTGGTATATCTCTATCGGACTGCAAAGCTGTTCCGGGAATATCCCGTTTCGGTAAATGCAACCTGAGATGCAGTTCAAACGTATTATTGATAAAGGAAAACAAGGAGGGCTCTGCTATGCCGGAAGTAAAACCTCTGCTGCGATACCCTGATCCCCGTTACCCGGAAGCATATTTTGTCCAGCAAAACCCGGAGCTGCTCCGGCGCTTGCCTGCGCGTTTCGCTGCAAAGCCCGCTGTGTGCGCGGCGCTCAGCGCGATACTCTCGCTGGGCCTTGCAGGATGTGGTGTTGCCACGGATCCAACTACATATCCTGCTCCCGAAGGGGCAACCCCAACACCTGCGGCAACGCCCGGTGCGGCTTCGCCGCGCGTGACCTTATCCATTCCCATCTTCGAGTATGGCACAGGCATGGGTTCCTATGGCTGTGTCAGCGTTGCGCCGCCGGTATTCCTTTCGGAGGAAGAAGCGGCTGAGGTTATACGGGAGGAGGCTGCAAAGTACGGATTGGACTTTTCCGGCGCCATGTCTCTGCAAAAGGCTACCGTACCCCTCCACGATACCTTTGAGGGCACAGACAAGACCACAAAGGCGGATCTCGATCTGGATGGGTACGATGCGAAGACCGGGATCGGCTTCGAGTTCGTTTCCCGGGAGGATCTGATCGCATGGCAGGATCCCAAGCAGAATGTTGCCTCCAGCGTGGAGAATTACTACTTCAAGGATGCGGCGCAGGCTATTACGGATGGCAATCAGAACATCGCCGCCTTCTACGACCCCATGAGCGTGGATTTCCGGGAGTTCAACTACGAGTGGCCGGAGGAGGATGACGGCGGCAAGGGGTATGAGGAATACGCGGCGCAGTATGATGCGGAACAACGGGAAAAATCCCTGGAAGACCTCCGCGCCCAGGTGCGGGATTTCCTGGAATGGCTCAAGGGGCAGGGGATAATATAAGATGCACTATACTTTGCACCTTACAACAGCCTGCAACATGGCATGCAAATACTGCTATGTGGAACAGCGCTCCGCCGTTATGCCCGCCGAAGTGGCCCGGGCTGCCGTGGATGCGGCGGGACGGGCCGGCGGCAGCGCCGGGATCATATTCTTTGGCGGAGAACCGCTGCTGCACAAAGATCTGATCTATGAAACCGTGGATTACGCCCGCCATGTGCAGGCCAGGGGCAATACCCGCTTTCACTTCAAAGTCACCACCAACGGCCTGCTTTTGGATGCGGATTTCCTGCGCTTTTCAAGAGATACAAACCTGTTCATCGCTCTCTCCCACGATGGGGTACAGACGGCCCACGACTTAAACCGGGTGGACGCCGCCGGGCATGGCACGTTTGAACGCCTTTTCCCGGTCATAGACGCCCTGCTGGATGCCCGGCCCTATGCCCCTGTGATGATGACCGTCGACCCATCCTGCGTGAAATACTACGCGGAGGGGGTGGAATACCTGTACGGCCGGGGCTTCCGCTATCTCATCTGCTCCATGAACTATGCCGGGGCCTGGGATGAGGACGCCCTTTCCGAGCTGGAACGCCAGTACAAGCTGCTGGCTAAGTTTTATGAGGAACATACGCTGGCGGAAGACAAGTTCTATCTTTCCCCCTTTGAGGTCAAATTGGCCAGCCACATCCACGGCGCAAACTACTGCGCCGAGCGGTGCGAGCTGGGCAAAAAGCAGCTCTCCGTGGCCCCTGACGGCAGCATCTATCCCTGTGTGCAGTTTGTGGGGGATGACATGTATGCCATTGGCCATATCAAAAGCGGCACCGATGAAAATAAGCGATTGGAGCTGTATCAGATCAACGAAAGGGAGAAGCAAAGCTGTGAGGGTTGCGCCGTGAAGGGCCGCTGCAACCACCACTGCGGCTGCCTGAACAAGCAAGCCACGGGCAGCATCACAAAAGTGGCCCCAGCCCTCTGCGCCCATGAGCGCATACTGCTGCCCATTGCGGACAGGCTGGGGGAGAGGCTTTACAGGAAGCGCAGCGCTATGTTCATCCAAAAGCAATACAACGATATGTATCCGCTTCTCTCGCTCCTTGAGGACGCGGAGAAATAAGGAGGTATCCAGCATGAAATGTCCCTATTGTAAAAACGAGATGCAGCAGGGCTACGTCCAGTGCCGGGACGGACTGCGCTGGACAGAGAAGCGGCAGCCGGTGGCCGCGCTGTCATTTCTCGGGAGGGGCGCCATACCCATCGGAATGCCCGATGGGGTCAACCCTAACTCCACTGCCATAGCATATCCCTGCGAAGCCTGTAAGATGGTCATTATCCCGTATGGCGATCAGGATCCGCTCGATTGAGGAAAGGAAACCAAAGAGAATACAGCACACCGCATTATACCCTGTACTTAAAGACAAAGATAAAGACGATTCCGTGAAAACTTCAGGCGCTTTTTCCGTTAAGTATATAGAGGGACAAAGACAGGAGGGCGATGATGCGCAGGAGACTAAGTATTTGTCTCATTTCGATGATTTTGATACTGATGCTGGGCGGCTGTATGCAGCAACCAACGCCTGCGCCTACGCCAGTGCCGCAGTCCATTTCCATGCAGCCCACGGAGGCAGAGCTTACCGGCCCATACGATTCGTATCTGTTCGTGCCGATTGGTGGGGAAACCTACCGCTATGAGCGATATGATACTGTACCCGGCACAGCCACCCGGGGCGAGCATATCCTCTCCTGCGTAGAAGATACCGGCTTTGAACAATTCCAATGGGAGGTCTATGCCGTGGAGGAATACCCGGATTGCTCCTTTGTATGGGCAGAGGCGGAGCCTGATTTCACTTCTCTTTACCAGTACAGCCCGCCCAAGCGTTCAGAACCCGGCGCACTAGAACAGGCCCGCAGCGATGGCATTGTCATCATGGAGGATGGGGACGTAAAGAGTGGGCAGCAGGCTTGGCTGGACTTTGTAAAGAAAACCCAATCTGGGGAAAAAGCATCCGTCCTGGTGGGCCATTACTATACGCTGAATGAGGAAACCAGCCATCCGGACTACTATGAGGCCCATAAGGAGGATTATCCTATCCTTTATCTGATTGACCTTCGTTATGACGGTGAGCTGTTCTCCGTTAGCTGGGAGGAGAACGGAGGGACGATCACCCGGGAATACCGCTATCTCATGCACTACACCGGGGATGCGCCCACGGCAACCGCCACATATAAAAGCCATGAACGGTATGTGCTCACCAATGACAATACCGTGACCTGGGAGGATTTGATGCACGGCATGGCAAGCTCCCAGTTCGGGGATTACATCGACCACTATTCCGTTTACACGGACTTGACACACAAGGATGAAGCATAGGAGGAGGCCCATGAAATATAAACACGTCATGCACTGTCTGCTGCTTTTCCTGCTGACGGCCTTGTGCTTCGGCTGCGCGAAGCCGGCGCCCGCAGCGCCTGCCGGGCCAGTCTTTCCGGAAGGGGAGATCATAGCGGTGCGTTTCCATGGTCTACGGAACAGCAGCGTAGACGTGCCGGAGGAGCATTTGGCGGAGATCACCGCATGGCTCCACGGTTTTAAGGTGGGCAAGCCCCTTGGGAAAGGCCCGGAGGAGCCGGGGCTGAACAGTTATTTTGTGACCATCACCTATGCGGACGGAGCGGAACTGTATTATCACAGCATTGACCTGGTGGAACAGGATGGAACCATCTTCTATATCAACCGACCGGATTTGCCGGATTGCTGGTACAGCATCTGGGAAAACAGTAACACCGGGGAGAATGATCCGCCGGAGCCCGGCAATACATGGACGGTGACGGATGGCATTACCCTGCGCCTTATGAACAGCGAGTTCCCGGAGGGCGTGGAGCGCATGACCCTCATCATGGAGAACCGGACGGATCAGGTGATGCTCTACGGCAATGGATGGAGCTTCGAGCGGTACGAGGAGGGCGAGTGGGTCCCGCTGCCCAACCGCGAGGACGCCGCATGGACCATGGAGGGTTATACACTATACGAACACAAGCGGGATGTCTTCCATGTACCCACCTCTGCCATTCAGGAGACACTCACCGAAGGGTTTTACCGGGTAACGGGCTGCACACTTCGGGTGGCGGCTGATGATGATAATCTCAACTATGGCGGCGATTATACCGACTATCCTGCCTACCAGTTGGAGTTTGCCGTAACGAAGGACGCTCTGCCGGACAGGGGATGGCCGGAAACTTCTCCCGCGCCGGGAACGCTCAGGGAAAAAGAGGATTGGGAATGGTACACCCCATGGGATGGGCTTCGTTTAATGGAGAATCGTGGCCAAACCGTGTGGCAGTTCACCCAAAGCGATGGGGAAGATGGCCTTGTGGCACTGCTTTGCCGCCCCAATGCACCGGAATACGAATACCTGAACGAGGGCGATCTTCTTTCTCTGTATCTCTTTGACCGAAAGACAGGGGAGCTTTATGCGGCTGTGGAGGAGCTTGCTGTGGAACAGGACAGCGTACTGCCCGGTGAACAGGGAGGTTTCTTCGTGGAGATAGAGGGAGAAACCCGTTACTTTGACTAAGGGAACGGCGAATGGATTATGTATAAGGAGGAAGCATGATGAAGCGCATCCTATCTCTGATACTCTGCCTTGCAATGGCAGCATCCTTGGCAGGCTGTGCCGGAGGCAACAATGCGCAGCAGATGACGGAAGTGGTGGGGATCACCAAAGTATCGCCGAACAAAGACTTCACCGTTGCCCCCTGTGAAGACTTTAGCCCAGCCACAGAATTCGGTATGAATCTGCTTGAACAGACGCTGGCCGTGGGGGATGAGAACCCGGTGATCTCTCCGGCTTCAGCCTATCTCTGCCTTGCCATGGTAATGCTGGGGGCGGAGGGGGAGACCCTTGCGGAGTTTGAGCATGTCATGGGCGGCGATACGGAGACCGCGACCGCATTGGCCCATCATCTCACGAAAAAGCTCATGGATACGGAGGGCAGCACCAAATTGAACGTGGCAAACTCCCTTTGGGCAGACGATGACCGGGTGACGCTGCAGAAAGAGTTCGTGCAGGACATCGTGAACTATTTTGACGGGGAGATGTACCAGGCAGACTTGCCCAGTAAAAAGACTCTCAACAACATCAATGCCTGGGTCAACGACAAGACCGAAGGGCTGATCCCGAAACTGCACGATGAGCCCTATCCCGCTGATACGGTGCTGGTGCTGCTCAATACGCTTTATATGAAAGCCGAGTGGCAGCGGATGTTCATGGGGCACTCTACCCGGGACAAAACCTTCACCAAAGCGGACGGCACAGAGTTAACCGCGCCCTTCATGCAGATGTATGAGGAAAATCAGCAATACATCAATTTGGACGGCGCGGAGGGCATCCTGCTGCCCTATGACGACGGCAAGACTGCATTCGTCGCGCTTAGGCCCACCGGCGGGGAAAGCGCCCGGGACTTTGCTGCCTCCCTGACGGAGAAAAGGCTCGCCGGCTATATCGGCTCTGCCGAGGATCGACTGACCAACTTTTCCATGCCCAAATTCAACCTGGCCTATGAACTCTATCTTACAGACGCCCTCATCGAGATGGGCCTTAAGCGCGCATTTGATGCGGATGCTGATTTTATCCCCATGGGAAGCAGTGCAAACGGGCCGCTGTATCTTTCGTGGGTATTCCAGAAGGTGAAAATCGAAGTCAATGAGGAGGGGACGGAGGCGGCTGCCGTCACGGAGGTGGCTGCAACGGAAGGCGCGATGATGCCTGTGGAAGAGCCCGTCAACCTGCATCTGGACAGCCCCTTCGTATATGCGGTGGTGGACTTTGAAACCGGTGTGCCACTGTTCATAGGGCTGCTGGAGGATCCGACAGCGGAATAGCATAATGAGCAGTTTGTGTGCTCGACATATGAAACGACGCCAATTATCGGCGTCGTTTCTATGTGGCATTGCGTTCCTCATAGATGTTGATGATAACAGGCAGCTGTTTTTTGGAGTGTGCATATTCAAGTGCCTTTGCTGCGCCACCCCATGAGTATCCGACATAGGCAATGATGAAATCTGACATATCCACCACTATGCGATTGCGGCGCAGGATGGCGTATTTTTTCGGTACGAGTTCCAGACCTTCAGGGAAGATGATGCCATCATAACCATATCCCTCATACCGGGTCTTATCGGGTGAGAGATAGGGCGTCACAAAAAGCAGTTCGATCTCCGGATGCTGTACCTTCACTTCCCGCACGGCGCTGGTGGTTATCCTGTCAAAATTGCCATGGCTGCCGACATAAAAGGTTTGGACATCCTGCTCCACAACGAGTTTTTTGATCGCGGCTACAACTATGGGATAAACATCCGATGGTGTATCCCTATGACCAAAGAAACAGCATGTTCCGGGCATATTAAAGTCCTCCTGATAATTTGCTTATATCTTCATCCATTGCGGCATATCATATTAACGCACACAGTGTTAGTTTATACTGGCTATTTCTGCGACGCAAGAGAATATAGCATATAAGAGAACAATGTGTTCATTCATACTGTCGCGGATGGTGGGTATATGGATAAAGTATTGCTGGGAAAGCAGATTAAGATTGCGAGGAAAAGCCGAAAGCTGACAACGGACAAGTTGGCTGAGTTGGTCGGCGTGCAGCCAACATTTATACGGCAGATAGAAAGTGGAGCAGCCTTGCCAAGTCTTCCGGTATTTACCATGATTTGTAAAGTATTGAGGACGTCCCCTAATTTTCTGTTGCAAGGAAATGTGGATGAAAATGAGCTCACAGTATGCGCTGAGCTTATGGAGCTATGGCAGACAGCAGACCCGCCGCATACAGAACTGCTCTCCGCCATGCTGCGCACGGCCCTTGAGAACCTTCCAGAGCAATAGTTGTTTTGATAGAATGAAACATAGTTTAGCCGCAGATGATGATCTGCGGCTTTATCAGTCATAGTAATACTACTGGCATTTTTCTATTAGAATTTGACACTCAGACTCAATAACAGCCTTTTCCGCCTTGGTTGGCCTTCGTTCTGGGCTGTCCGTCAGCATTTGAAAGCTGCGATACTCACGATAAGCGTCCAACAATGTGTCCCGCAATTCCTCCGGCGTTCTGCAAAGCAACGCACCGTATAGCTCACGACAATTCGCTTCGCCGTTCAAGACCGTGTATCCGTGTTTTGACAGCACAACATCGTATGTATCATCCTCGGCCAGATATGCCGCAAATACCGCTAATACTTTTTCATAAGTCATGGCTTTTCCTCCTATATCAGCTGTGTTAGTATGGTCAATTCACATCATTATTTTACATATTACAGACTCGGGTAAGAGACGTTTTTGATCCGAAACACATAACCAATATCCGGCAGATTTCTCCGGATACATTCATTATAAATGTCATAGAAGAATAAGTTCAACCATGGCCGCTTAATAATTTACGCTATGGAGGATAGAATTAAACCATAGCATCAAGGAGGGGACATGGACAACATACTGGAACAAATCGGCAGACGTTTGTTTGAACGCAGGAAGCAGCTTCGGCTTACGCAGGAAGAGGTTGCGGATCTTGCCGGTGTTACAGCACAAACAATTTCTACAGCTGAACTCGGAAAGAAGGCCCTGCGGCCTGAAAACATCATTAGGATTTGTGCTGCATTGGATGTCAGTACGGATTATTTGCTACTTGGAGAAATCAATGAACATGACAGATCCATCCTCTCTACTAAAATCTCTCAGCTAACTCCAGCCCAATATCGTCATCTGGAAGACATTATCAATAGCTATATCGCTTCATTGAATACGCACTAAGCAAACGAAACAGCATCTGATGCACATGATTTTGTTCTACAAATTGGGTGGGTTTATGTTACGCCATTCTCATAATTTTTCCGATACCGGTAGTAGGTTGCGCTCTTTAATCCATAATGCTTCATAAACCCCGACGGTGTGAGTTCCCCAGATAGTACACGCTGATAAGCGACCGTAAATTCATCCGTACTCATTGTCATGGGCCTGCCTAGCTTATCCCATTCGCCATTGCGACGAAGACGCTCATATCCTTCTTTCTGGCGCTGCTCCTTCTTCCTGATTTCGGCTTCTGCAAGAGTGGCAAACATCTCGATGAGCATATTGGTAATGGTTTCAAGGAGCATATTCGCAAGACTGTCCTCAAGATTGCGAACGTCGAGAAGCGTAGTCTGGATCTCCAATATCATGATGCGTATGCCTCTCTCCTTAAAATCCCTCAGCTCCTTCAGGATGCCTTCCTTGCTGCGCCCCAGGCGGTCGAGTTCGGAGATAATAAGAATATCTCCGGCCAACATCCTTTTTTTGATAAACTGATACTCCGGACGCTCAAAGTTCTTGCCTGTTTGCTGATCCGTGTAGATCTCAACAAGCGGCATGTCATTTTGCAGGCAGAAATCCTGTATCCGCTTATTCCCACGGTCAAGATGCTGCTCCTTCGTGCTGGTTCGATTGTATCCATAAACTGCCATAAAATCACCTCTTTATGTTATACAGGCAGCAAAGGCTATTTACAACGTATCCCTATCAAAAAGCCCGCACTTGTTTTGAGAACTCTCAAAAGTAAAAGTGCAGGCATTTTGGTAGGGAAAAGAAGCAGTTTTGCGACCTTTCAAAAAGTGTACTCTTTGAGAGGGCGCAACAGGCATAATTACATCCACCTGAGCAGAGATTGTGGAGCGATTGCATGAATACCGATGCAGCCCATCAGGCAGGTGCGGTTTGCAAACTATCCAGCGCGGTGTGCAGCACCGCCCTGACGTCGCATTCGTTACGGACCCATTCCTCTTGCGCAGCAGGGGAGAGGATCACCGGCATTCTGTCGTGGATGTGGCTGAGCCCAGGGGCAGCTTCCCGTGTGAGGATAACAAACACGGGGATGGGGATGTCCTTCTCTTCCCGAAACACACCCGCCATAGCAAGGGGCGCGCCGTCCGGCAAGGATATGGCGTGCTTTTGTTTTTTCGTGCTTCCGATCCGCTGCCACTCGAAATACCAGGAAGCGGGCAGCAGGCAGCGCCGCTCCCGCATGGACTTGGCGAACATAGGCTTTTCCAACGCCGTCTCGCTACGGGCGTTGATGACCTTGCCGCCGCCATTGTAACGGGCAAATCCCCACTGCATGAGCCGTGGCCGTTCGCCGGTTATGACGGGCACGGTGTTGGTGGGGAATATCTCGCCCAGCTTCATGTCCATCAACCTGTGCCCATCCGGGCCGGCGGCGATCTCACGCACCAGGCCCATCATGTATTCGCTGTTGTCGTCAATATAGTATCGCCCGCACATATCTTACGTTCCTTTTTCTTTATATTCTGTCCAGCTTAGCCCTGAATGAAATACTCCGGGGCGTCTCCATCTCGTCGAACTGTATCACATGGGCGGATTTCCCTTTGTCCACGTCCAATACCGTCCCATCCCCAAAGACGGAATGCCGCACCCGCTGGCCTATGGGCAGTATGAAGTCATCCATACTGTCGGGCAGCCACCTTGTGGTGCTGTCGATGTACCCTCTGGCATCCGCGATAAGGCCCTCCCGGGGCGGTTTGGTATAGGTGATGAGGCTTTGGTCTATATCCAGTATGAACCGTGAAGGATAGCGGGGGGAACCGTCGAAGTTGCGGCCGTCCGCAGCTGAGATGCAGAGCCCCTTTTCCGCCCGGGTCATGGCAACGAAGCTGAGCCGCCGCTCTTCTTCCATGCCCTCAAGAGTATTGACCTTGCGGGATGGAAATATGCCCTCGTTCATGCCGCATAGGAACACATAGGGGAACTCCAGCCCCTTGGCGGCGTGGACGGTCATGAGCTTTACCTTGTCGTGGCCACTGTCCGCATCGCTGTTGGTGAACAGGGCGATGTGGGACAGGTAGTGCTCCAGCGTGCATTCCTCCCCGCAGCTCACCTCGTATTCGTGGACTGCCTGCTTCAGCTCCGCCAGATTATCCAGCCGCTCCTGGCTGCCCTCGGTGCGCAGCGCCGCCTCATAGCTGCTCTCGTTCAGTATGGCGGACAACACCTCCGACACGGGCCGGCCTTCGTAACTGCGTGAGAACTCCTCGATCAGTGAAATAAATGCCCGGGCTTTGGTGCCCTTGAACAGATCGTTGTCCAAATGCCGTATGAGCGCCTGGTATAGGGAGGTTCCTTCCGCCTCCGCCCGCTCCTGCAAAAATGCCATGCGCCGCTTGCCCAGGTTGCGTTTGGGCACATTGGCGATGCGGAGGAAGGAGAGATCGTCCTTATAGGCGATCATTCGCAGGTAGGAGAGTGCGTCCTTGATCTCCATGCGGTTGAAGAAGTGTACCCCGCTGTACATGGTATAGGGCAGCTTTTCCTTGAGGAAAGCTTCCTCTATGGAGCGGGTCACATAGTGGGCCCGGTACAGCACTGCCATGTCCTTATATGGCACGCCCTCTTCATGTAGCTTCTGTATCCGCTCCGCTATCCATGCGGCTTCCGCCTCCGCAGTCTCGCCGTAGTGGCAGAGGACGGGGGAGCCGGAAGGCAACGTGGGCAGCAGCTCCTTTTTCATGCGGCGCTTGTTCTTGTCTATGAGGGAATTGGCAACCGCCAGCACCTCCGGGGTGGAGCGGTAGTTGTCCATCATCATGACGGTCTTTACATTGGGGAAGTTCTTGTCAAAGTCCAGCAGGTACTTTACATTGGCGCCGCGCCATGTGTAGATGGTCTGATCCGGATCCCCCACGATGAACAGGTTCTTGTGGTAACCGCAAAGCACCTCCATGAGCTGGTATTGAAGAGCGTCTATATCCTGGAACTCATCTATCATGATGTATTCCAGCCGCTTCTGCCACTTGAGTTTGATATCCTCATGCTGGGCGAATATGTAGAGGGAGAACTTGATGAGGTCGTTGTAGTCCAGCCCGAAGCACTTCTTCTCCTGATAGAGATAGCCGTAGAATATGATATCTCCGGCCTCCGTGGCCGCTTCGTACTTTTGCCGTATGTCCTCCAAGGGCAGGGCGATCATGTCGAGGTAGTAGTCCGGCTCCTTGAACAGTTTGCGGATCTCGATCATATCCCTTGCTTTGGAGAAGGTCATATCCCTGAGGGTGAGGCCCCGCTCCTCATAGATGATCTGGAGCATGGCGTCGATATCCGAATTGTCCAGCACAATGAAGCTCTTTGGGTACTGTACCGCATGGCTGTCCTCCTGCAGAATAGATACGCAGAAGCCATGGAATGTATTGATGTAGCCGGTGTCATTATCCCCGGTCAGGTTATGGATGCGCTGGCGCATTTCATTGGCGGATTTGTTGGTGAAAGTGACGCATAAAATATTGCCGGGCAAAATACCCAGCTCGTTCACAAGGTAGGCGAAACGGTGGGAGAGCGCCCGGGTCTTGCCGGAGCCCGCTCCTGCGATGACCCGCACAAAACCCTCGGTACTCTGCACCGCCTGTCGCTGGGATTGGTTCAGTCTATCCAGTATATCCGCCATGGAAGCCACCCTCTCTGATGCTTTTTTCCATTATATCAAGGCTGTGTACTTGTCACAACAGCGGCGCCGTCAGCGCCTTTCCACAAACCATTTGTCCTCTTCTAAATAAAGATATGTCCGTCTGCTCCCTATCCGTATGGTATACCGTATCCCGGCCCCACCCGCTTTGAGGCTGGCTGCACGGCGTATATCGATTATTTCGTCAATCTCAAACTCCTTGCCGTCCTCCCAATGTATAGCGGTGGGCATGGGCCAGCCGCCATCCGGGCTGAACTCAGCGCGCACGCCTACATAGGCTTTCGGGTTATATTCCATGTATCACACCTCCCTACATGGCCTTAAAGTACCCCACCGGATGGATGGTATGCTCATCCTTGGGGCTGATGTTGTGGAGCGTATCGTCCATGGTACATACGGCCCGGCATACGGAGTAATGCCCGAAGCGCCTCCGGATATCGTCTATGCTGCGCTCAAGCTGCTCAGCTTTTTCTCGCCGAACCTGATCCTCAAACAGAGTGAGCTGCATGGGCGTGGTGGCGGGCACCAAGTCCATCGCCCGGATGCCGATGGAGCGCAAGGGTCTATACCAGTTGTAGTTGGCCCGGAGCAGCTTCATGGCGGCGTTGTGCAGTTCGCCGGAGAGGCAGGAGGGTTGCTTCAGCTTGCATTGCCGCTCAAAGGAGTAGAGGTTGTTGTCTCTAAGGCTGATCTGCACCGTTCGGCCCATAAACCCGTGATCCCGCAGCCGCTCCGCGACGCTTTCCGCCAGCATATAGAAGATGATACTGGCGTCCCGCTCATCTTTCAAATCCCTCGGTGTGGTGGTGGAGTTGCCAATGCTCTTGATGATGCTTTCGTCCCCAACTCTGGCAACAGGGGAGGCGTCATACCCGTTGGCAAAGGTATAGAGCACATCCCCCCACTTGCCAAACCAGCTGCGGAGCCAGGAGGGATCCGTCTGCGCCAGTGCGCCTATGGTGGTGACGCTGCGTTCCCGCAGCTTGCGGCTGGTGGCGCGGCCTACATACAGAAGCTCTTCCACGGGCAGCGGCCATATCAGCTCCTTGTAGTTGCCGCGGGTAAATATCGTAGTGGCGTCCGGTTTTTTATAGTCACTTCCCAATTTGGCATAAATCTTGTTCCAACTTACCCCGATGCTCACGGTAATGCCCAGCTCGAATTTGATCCGCTCCCGTATTTCGTTGGCGATCTTTTCACCATTCCCGTACAGATGGGTGCTGCCGCTGACGTCCACCCACGCCTCGTCCAATCCGAACGGCTCGATCTGATCGGAGGAGTCGCTGGATATCTCCCGAGCTAGCCGGGAGAAGCGCAGGTACAGGGGATAGTTTGGCGGCACAATCACCAGGCCGGGACACTTATCCCGGGCCTGCCACAGCGCTTCCCCGGTTTTGACACCATACTGCTTGGCAAGCTGGTTTTTCGCCAATATGATACCGTGCCGGGCTTCCACATCTCCGCCCACAGCCACGGGCAGATGCCGGATGCCGGGGCGATGCAGACACTCAATGGAGGCGTAGCAGGCGTTCATGTCTATATGGAGTATGGTTCTGTCCATGTGCTGTACCTCCCGTGTATGCTGTAAGGCTATTGTAACGCCACTTTTAAGAGAATACAATACTTAAATGCTTCCATTTGGAGCGTTTTTCTTAAAAAGCTCTTGAAACGAGCGTACAGACACGGTACAATTATGATAAGAAATGAGGTGCTATATGCAGATCGCGGAGACTTTGGCATTGTTAAGATCAGAGCGTGGATATTCACAGGAGGATGTGGCGGAATATTTTCGTCAGCATGGCCGCCCTTTAACGCGCAAGGCGGTATCCAAATGGGAGCTTGGCGGCTCGATGCCGGATGCCGGGCAGTTCCTTCTGCTGTGCCAACTCTACGGGGTCAACGACGTCATGGGGACATTTTGCGGCGCAGAGTCAGGCAAACTGCTCAACGACCTGGGCCGCCGCAAGCTGCTGGAATATTTTCAGCTACTCCAGCTCAGCGACATGTATCTCGCTGAGCCTGTCAAGCCTCAACGCATAACCAGAAGCATTCCTCTATACGACCTGCCGGTGTCAGCAGGAACGGGACAATTCCTGGACAGCGACAGGTATGAGCTCATTGAAGTTGATGAGGCCGTCCCGCTGGATGCCACTTTCGCCGTGCGGGTTTCTGGCGACAGCATGGAGCCCCGGTTTACGCATGGCCAGATCATATACATAAAGCCCCAGCAGACGCTGGAGCCAGGAGAGATCGGCATATTCCTTCACAACGGCGAGGCGCTGTGCAAGGAGCTGGGCGATAACAATGGCCAGATTGCGCTCATATCCCTGAACCCCGAATATGCGCCAAGGGTGGTCGGTGTACAGGACGAGCTCAGGGTCATGGGGAAAGTCGTGGCATAAGGCTTAGAAATCATGAAGGGGAATGGCTCATGAGCAGCGCACGGGAGGCATATCAAGCCATACGCACATTTTTGCGCGAACAGGATGACGCGGTTCTGACAGCCGCTTTTCAGGATATTCAAAAGCGACATGAAACCGGGCTAATGTACGGCGGCGCGCTTATTGAACTAAGAAAGCAGTTGGATTTTCATTTGAACGAGATGACCACCAATCCCTTGAAAGCTTTAGAAGACGCTATCTGTTTTGAATTGGCAGAGCGGTATTGCAAATTGAACGGAGAGAAATAAAAAGCCCCGTCGCTGCTGTTCCAGCTCCGGGCTTTCTTTCTGTCATACACCTTCTTGCTCTTGACGGTGCGGCTCACCGGGGATATTGCCCAGGTCTGCCGCTGCGTCCGATCCAGCTTGCGCCGTTCCTTCTTGCTCATTTTTTCCCGTGGGATAAAGCGGTTCATATCGTGTGCCTCCTTATATCTTGCCTGCTGCCCAGCGGATCGTCAGCAGGCTGTAATGTAAGTTATGCGT
>UMHC01059166.1_pt1 | contig 18186 bp, 16 predicted proteins | sample 1965381 | NCBI WGS metagenome assembly UMHC01 (sample SAMEA4836083, study PRJEB28245) | human gut metagenome | biome: gut microbiome; material: fecal sample | place: Denmark | collected 2008 | reverse complement strand
TCCGCACCGTCCCCGCCGGTCTGGCCGGGCTGAAAAAAGCCGAGGCCTGCCGCGGCGGTGTGGACACCCAGCAAGTGGATCCCTACAGCCTGCAAAGTACGGTGCGGGAAAACCTCTGGATCGTGGGCGAGCTGCTGGATGTCACCGGCCTGCTGGGCGGCTACAACCTGCACTGGGCCTGGGCCAGCGGCATGGCCGCCGGACGGGCCCTGGCCCTGTTCGCGGGCAAATAGACATCTTTCATTTTTATGGGGGAAGGGGCGCTTTGGAAAAAGCGCCCCTTTTTCTGCGCACCATGCCGTAAAACCTTTCTTTGGCGGGATGGGCTCCTCATCGCCGACGAACGGTGATGGTGGCATGACAGTATCTTCCGCATCCGGCCGGATCTGCCGGCATCGCCAAAAACAGGCAACTAATTGCAAAGATCGTTTCTTTCTTCCTTCGGGTGCTCTGCCTATACAGGGATCACAGCCAGATGCTGACGGAGGTACGTCATGAATACGATCACGAGAGAAAACCAGCTTGCCCGCCGCCGCTTCCTTGCCGGTGGCCTGGCCGTCGGAGCGGCCGCCCTTCTGTCCTCCTCCCTGCACGGCATGGCCCATGCCGCGGCACTGTCCTCCCCATCCGCCACAAAAAACAGGCAGCAGCCCCGCTCCCTGCCGCAACGCCGTCTCGGCTCCTTGCAGGTCTCTGCCATCGGCCTCGGCTGTCTGCCCATGGTAGGCTACTATGGCGGCACCTATGCCAAAAAGGACATGATCGCCCTGATCCGGCGGGCATACGACAGCGGCGTGACCTTTTTCGATACGGCCGAGGTCTACGGCCCCTACACCAGTGAGGAATGGGTCGGCGAAGCCCTGGCCCCGGTGCGCGACAAGGTCGTCATCGCCACCAAATTCGGCTTTGGCGTCGAAGAAGGCCGGCCCACGGCCCTCAACAGCCGTCCCGACCACATCCGGCGGGCCGTGGAAGGTTCCCTGCGGCGCCTGCGCACCGACCACATCGACCTGCTCTACCAGCATCGTGTGGACCCCAAGGTCCCCATGGAAGACGTGGCCGGAACGGTGAAAGACCTCATCCGGGAAGGCAAGGTCCTTCACTTCGGTCTGTCCGAGGCCAGCGCGGCCTCCATCCGGCGGGCCCATGCCGTCCAGCCCGTCAGCGCCGTGCAGAGCGAATACTCCCTTCTGTGGCGCGAACCGGAGACCAAGATCTTCCCCACCCTGCGGGAACTGGGCATCGGCCTTGTCCCTTACTGCCCTCTGGGACGGGGTTTCCTGACCGGCGCCATCGACGAGAACAGCCGCTTTACCACAGGGCGCCTGTCCACCCTGCCGCAGTTCACTCCGGAGGCCCTGAAGCACAACATGCCCCTGCCCCACCTGATCCGTAGCTGGGCCGAGCGCAAGCAGTGCACCATGTCCCAGTTCGCCATCGCCTGGCTCCTGGCCCAGGCCCCCTGGATCGCTCCCATCCCCGGCACGACCAATCCGGCCCATCTCGACGACTTTCTCGGCGGTGCCGCCGTGAGCCTGACGCCTGAGGAGCTGGAAGAATTCGAACGGGAGTACGGCGGGATCACCCTCATGGGGCATCGTGCGGACGCCTTTACGGAAAGCCAGATCGACAAGTAAGGCCGGAGGGATGTTCCCGTTGCGGCGGACCTGCATGGCAGACCGGGAGGAACAATAAGCAAGAACACGGGGCAGGCGGGCTCGTCCAGCGCGCGGATCATTGGCACCGTGCGGGACGCCCTTCTGCCGCACGGCCCGCTGGCATCCTGGCACCCAAACTGTCCGCCAACTGAACCGCCAGGAGCATGTTCTTTCCTGCTCCTGCTGTACGGCTTCCGCCACCGCTGAGCCCATAACGCAAAAAGAGCCCCCGCATCAGGCAGGGGCTCTTTTTTATCTCATGTGTCGGGCAGACGGTTAGCCGCCCAGATAGGCTTCGCGCACGCTGGCGTCGGCCAGCAGATTGGCGGCCGTGTCCTCCATGGCCACGTTGCCCACTTCCAGCACATAGCCGCGCGAGGCCAGCTTGAGGGCCGCGCGGGCGTTCTGCTCCACCAGCAGCACGGTGACGCCCTTCTGGTTGATGGCGCGCACGGTCTCGAAGATGGAACGCACCAAAAGCGGCGCCAGGCCCAGCGAGGGTTCGTCCAGCAGGAGCAGGCGCGGCTCGGCCATGAGGGCGCGACCGATGGCCAGCATCTGCTGCTCGCCGCCCGAAAGCGTGCCCGCCAGCTGCTGCTTGCGCTCGAACAGGCGCGGGAACAGTTCGAAGATCCACTCCAGGGTCCGCTCGCTGCGCTCCTTGTCGCGGATGCAGAAGGCCCCCAGGCGCAGGTTCTCCAGCACGCTCATGGTGCCGAAGACCCGGCGGCCTTCGGGTGACTGGGCGATGCCCAGGTTCACCACTTCGTGGCTGGGGTATTTGAGCAGGGGCTTGCCGTCAAAGATGATCTCCCCTTCGCAGGGCCGCACCAGACCGCTGATGGACAGCAGGGTCGTGCTCTTGCCCGCGCCGTTGGCGCCCAGGATGGTCACGATCTCCCCTTCGTCCACGTGCAGGTCGATACCGTGCAGCACTTCCACGCTGCCGTAACGGACATGTATGTTGGATAACGTCAGCAGTGCCATATTACCACGTCTCGGAATCGTCGGAACCCAGATAGGCCTCGATGACCGCAGGATGGTTGCGGACATGGTCGGGCGTGCCCTGGGCGATGAGGGTGCCGTTTTCCAGCACCACAAGGTGTTCACAGATCTGCATGACCAGGCGCATGTCGTGCTCGATGAGCAGCACGGTGATGCCACGGTCACGGATGGCCGCGATGGTATCCACCAGGGCCACGGTCTCCTGGTCGTTCATGCCGCCCGCGGGCTCGTCCAGGATCAGCAGCCGGGGGTCGGAGGCCAGGGCGCGGGCGATCTCCAGCAGGCGCTGGTTGCCGTAGGAAAGACTGCTGGCGGCCTCGGCGTAATGATCGGCCAGGCCCACGAACTCCAGCTCTTCCATGCAGCGTTCCACAGCGGCCTTTTCCTCGCGGCGCTGCCAGGGCGTGTGCAGCATGGAGGACAAAAAGCCGGATTTCAGGCGGCAGTGACGGCCCGCCAGCACGTTCTCCAGCGCGGGCAGCTTGCCGAACAGACGGATGCTCTGGAAGGTGCGGGCAATGCCCATCTCCACGATATTGTGCGGGCGCTTGCCGGTGATGTCCTGGCCGCCGAAGGTGATGCGGCCGTGTTCGGGCTTGTAGTTGCCCGTGATGCAGTTGAAGACCGTGGTCTTGCCCGCCCCGTTGGGGCCGATGAGGCCCACCACGCTGCCCTGCTCCACCGAGAAGGACAGCTCGTTGATGGCGATCAGGCCACCGAAGATCTTGCTGATCTCATGCAGTTGCAGCAGGCTCATGCGCGGCCTCCTTCCTTCTCGGCAGTGCGGGCATTGTCCGCCAGGCGGACCGCGTTGCCGTCAGCGGCGGCACAGGCACGGGCCTTGATGGCCTCCAGCAGCGCCGCCACGCCGTAACGGCGGCTCTTGGGCGGCATGAGGCCCTGGGGACGCCAGATCATCATCAGCATCATGGCCAGGCCGAAGATGAGCATGCGCGCACCGGAGAACTCGCGCAGCAGCTCGGGCAGGCCGATGAACAGGAAGGCGCTCACCAGCACGCCCAGCTGGCTGCCGCCCGAGAGGATGACCACGGCGAAGATGATGACGGATTCCATGAAGTTGAAGGATTCCGGCGCGATGGTGGTCATCTTGGCGGCATAGAGGGTGCCGGCCATACCGGCCCAGAACGCGCCCAGCACGAAGGCCATGAGCTTGTAGTGGGTCACGTTGATGCCGCAGCCTTCGGCGGCCACGTCATCTTCCTTGATGCAGTTGAGGGCGCGGCCGATACGCGAACGCCACAGGCCGTAGAACAGCAGCAGGCTGACGCCCACCATGCCCCAGACCAGATAATAGAAATGCAGGGGCTTGAAGATGCGGAAACCGAAGAATACGGGACGGCTGATGCCGAAGATGCCGTTGGAACCGCCGGTCAGACCGCCCACGTCGTTGATGAGCGCGATGCGCACGATCTCCACGATACCGATGGTCACGATGAGCAGATAGTCACCGCGCAGGTGGATGATGGGCCGCGCCACCACCAGGGCGAACAGGGCCGCCGCACAGCCTGCCACCGGCATGGTCAGGAAGATGGGCCAGTGGTACATGGTGTTCAGGATGGCCGTGCTGTACGCCCCTACGGCAAAGAAGGCGGCATGCCCCATGTGGAAGATGCCGGCCTGTCCCAGGATGACGTTGAGCGAAAGGGCCAGCAGGGCATACAGGCCGATGCTGACGCACACGTCCGTCCAGTAGGGATTGGTGAACAGCGGCAGGACCAGCAGGGCCGCCGCCAGCGCGACGATGACGATGGTGCGGTTCATAGCTTGTCGGCCGTCCTTTCGCCCAGGATGCCCGTGGGACGGATGATCAGGATGAGGATCAGCACCGTGAAGGCGATGGCATCCTTCCAGGCGATGGCGATGTAGCCGGCGGCCAGGGCTTCGATGACGCCCAGCAGCAGGCCGCCGATCATGGCGCCGGGGATGTTGCCGATACCGCCCAGGATGGCGGCGGTGAAGGCCTTGAGGCCGTAGGACCAGCCCATGGTGAAGTCGATCTGGCCGTAGTAGATGCCCACCATGAGGCCGGCTGCGCCGCCCAGGCCGGGACCGATGAAGAAGACCAGGGAGATGATGCGGTCCACGTTGATGCCCATGAGGCGGGCAGCGCCCTGGTCGATGGCCACGGCACGCACGGCCGCGCCGATACGGGTGCGCTGGATGAAGGCCCACAGGGCCAGCATCAGGATAACGCTGGCCGCGATGACCATCAGGCGCACGCCGGGGACGGCGATGCCGAAGAGGTCAACGGTGAAGTCCGGTCGCAGCCAGTCGGGATAAACGTAGAAGCGCGCGCCGTAGACCAGCATGACGGCGTTCTGGAAAAAGATGGAAGCGCCCAGGGCGGACACCACGGCCGAAAGGCGCCCGGCCTTGCGCAGGGGGCGATAGGCGGCGCGCTCCAGCAGGCAGCCGATGATGGCCACCATGATGCCCACCATGATGAAGACCGCCAGCACGGCCACCACCGGCGGCAGCACGCCCGCCAGGTTGCAGCTCACCAGCAGGGTCAGGCCCAGATAGGCGCCGATGGTGAACAGGTCGCCATGCGCGAAGTTGATGAGCTTGAGCACGCCATAGACCATGGTGTAGCCCAGGGCCACCAGCGCGTAGATGCCGCCCACGGCAAGGCCGTTCAAAAGTTGTTGAAAAAACTGTTCCATGTCTCGGTCATGCGCCCCACGGCGCAGTTTGCGGGGCGGCGTTCACTGCCCGCCGCCCCGCTTCGGATGACTTTTCTATCGAGCCTGGAGCTCGAACTTGCCTGCGTTGTTCACCTTGTAGATGCGGTAGAAATCACCCACACGGTCGCCCTTTTCGTCAAAGCCCATCTTGCCGGACAGGGTGGGCAGTTCCTTGAGCTGCTTGAGCCATTCGGCGATCTTTTCGGGATCGTCGTTGCCCTTGGCGATGGCGGCCTCGAGCACCTTGTAGGCGTCACCGGCCAGCACGGCCCACACGGAGACGGGCACGGTCTTGTAACGGTCCTTGAAGGCCTTCAGGAAGTTCTTGGCTTCGTCGGTATCCATGTCCTGGGGCAGCGGCGGGCTCACGAAGAAGTAACCGGCAGCGGCTTCGGGACCGGCGATTTTGACCAGGTCCTGATGGTTGGCGGCGTCACCGCCCATCATGGGCACATCCCAGCCCATTTCCTTCTTCTGGCGCAGCAGCATGCCCGTTTCGGGGTAGTAGCCGGTGAAGAAGATCAGGTCGGGGTTGGCGGCCTTCAGCTTGGTCAGGATGGCGGTGTAGTCACGTTCGCCGGGGGTCAGGGCATCGTAGAAGATGATCTTCACACCGGCTTTTTCCAGAGCCGCCTGGCTTTCTTCGGCCAGGCCCTTGGCATAGGAGGAGTTGTCGTGCAGCAGGGCCACCTTCTTGTAACCGGCCTTGATGATGGCGGCGGCAGCGGCCTTGCCCTGGGCGTCGTCACGCGGACAGGTGCGGAAGAAGAGCGGCAGGCCCTTTTCGGTCAGGCGCACGCTGGTGGAGCCGGTACCGATCTGCACCAGCTCGGATTCGGCCAGGATGTTCTGGGTGGCTTCGGTCACGGCGGAGCCGTAGGTGCCGATGACGGCCACCACACCGGCGGAAGCCAGCTTCTGGGCCGCCAGGGCAGCGGTGCGCGGGTCACCGGCGTCGTCTTCCACCACCAGTTCCACCTTGCTGCCGTTGATGCCGCCCTTGGCATTGGTTTCATCCACGAGCAGGCTCACGATATTTTTCATGTCCTGCCCTTCGGAGGCCCATTTGCCCGTCAACGGACACATCAGACCGATCTTGATGTCGCCCGCCAGAACCAGCGAAGGCACAAGCAAGGCTACCACTCCCAGCAAAAGCCCGAGCTTTTTCATAAGGTACTCTCCCAAAGGTACGAGTTGTTGCAAGCGGACAGCATATCCCAAAACGTACAAAAGAAAAAGCCCTTTCCTCTTTCCCCGTCCGGGGCGGAAAGGGCCTTCCACGACAGTTGCAACGATGGAAAAAAAAGGACTTTTTTGCCCCTCCCGGCATCAGGGATGCGGGGGACGGGCGGAAAAACATCTGTTTATTGTGCGGCCACCGTGGCCATGGCCACCAGGGTATCCGTGGTGATGCTGTCGAAACGGTGCAGGGCCACCGTGGTGTCCGCACCGGCCTTGATGGCCATCTCAAGCTCCAGCGCGACCGCCGCCAGCGCCTTGCCGCCCAGTTCGGCGGCAGCTTCACGCGTGGCATGGACCATGGCGCGGGCTTCTTCCTGCTGACCGTTCTTCAGCGCTACCGAGACCCTGACGGGGGTGTCCCGTTCCGTCTCGATGAAGTTTCGCAGCAGCTTCACATAGAGCCCGCGCGTGGTATCCACGCGCGCCATGGCTTCCTTCCAGTCAAGGATTGCTTCGCTCATAACCTTTCCCGTTATTGCTCGTTCTGATGATTCGGTGAATATGAAGGACAACTGTCGTGGAAGGCCGGAGACATACCGGCCGAAATAGCATGGGATCAGATGGAGAGGCTTTCAGGCAGCACACTGAAAACGGCCCTGCTCCCGGGTTCGAGACGCCCGTATCCGGCAAGGCCCAGTGCGGCGGCCCCGTTCACAGTGAGGCACCGTATCAGGGCCTGCGGGGCAACGTCCAGCCTTTCGCGCAAAAAAACAGCTTCCTGACGCACATCCAGATCCGTGTTGGAGCTGAGGCCGTCCGTGCCCAGACAGCACAGCAGGCCGGACTCCAGCAGCGCGGCCACGGGCGCCGTGCCCACGGCCAGATATTCGTTGGAACGGGGGCACAGGCACAGGGCGCTGCCGCTGGCGGCCAGGGCCGTCACTTCGGCGGGCTCCAGCTGCACGCCGTGCACGGCCAGCGTGCCCGGGCCCAGCAGATCGAGACGCCGGGCATAGGCCACAGGCCGCAGATGCGGCACGGCCCAGTCTTCCGGCAGCACCATGCCCCGGTAGCAGTCCCACAGGGGGCCCTCGCCGTCAAGCAGCAGGCGCGTCTCGTCCTCGGATTCCGCCAGATGCAGGGCGAAGGGACGCCCCTTCAGACGGCACCACTGCCGCGCATCCTGCAGCACGCGGGCATCCGTGGAATACAGGGCGTGCCCGGCCGGGGCACAGCGTACGGCCACTTCCGGCCGGCGTTCCAGCAGGGCACGGCAACGCGGCGGCCAGGGACGCCCGTCGTCGATGAAGGGGGCCTGACCGCCGAACCACTCGCAAAAATGGGTCACGCCCATGCCTTCCGCCCGCACGGCGGCATCCACCGCCAGCAGGCCGTCCCCGGCATAATCGCCCACATGGGCCGTGCCCGCCGCGGCCATGTCCCGGCAGGCCCCGATCAGGGCCGTGCCGTCATGCTCTTCGCGCAACAGGGCGATGAGGCTGCGCAGCCAGGCCGTGAAGCCCGCGCCGAACAACGTCCGGCCCGCCGTATGCGACAATTGCAGATGGCAGTGGGCATTGATGCTGCCGGGCATCAGGGTCACGTCGCCCATGTCCGTCACCGGGGTCCCGGCAGGCACGCGCACGCTCTTCCAGGGCAGCACGTCCAGGACGCGGCCGCCGCGTACCAGCAGCGCCGCATTGTCCAGGCCCTTGAGGGGGCGGAAAAGGTCGCGGCCCGTGGCGGGGCGCTCCCCGAGCATATCCAGGATGGTCCGGGCGCGGATGATGCGGAGCCGGTCGTCATGTTCTTGCAGCATAGGGCATCAATTCCGGCGCGAGAATTGTCCGCCGGACACGTAAAAGGTGTTCTCCACCACGAACAGGGCCTTGGGGTCCACCATGAAGACCAGGTTTTCCAGACGCTTGAGGGCCACGTTGTTGGTGACGGTGAGCAGGATCTCCCTGTCACCGCCGGAATAGGCGCCCTTGCCCCGGATCAGGGTCACGCCGAAGCGCTCGCTGGCCAGGATGGCCTCGCTGACCTCCTCGCCCTTCTCGGAAATGATCATCACCAGCTTGCGGTGGTTGAACAGGCCCACCACATACTCCAGCGTATTGGCCGAGATGAACATCATGATGGTGGACGCGATGATGATGTCCAGCGACAGGCTGAACGCGCCCACCAGGAAGATGCAGATGTTGACCGCAAAGCTGAACTGCCCGATGGGGATGTTCCAGCGCTGTTTCAGGGCCACGGCGATGATGTCCGTACCGCCGCCGCTGCCGAGGGTGCGAGCATCATGCCCACGCCGGTGCCGTGCAGCACCCCGGCCACCACGGCGGCGTAGACCTCGTTGTTGATGGGGATCTGGAAGTCCACGAACATGCCGAAGATGGTGGTACAGATGGTGCCGTAGGCCGTATAGAGCAAGAAGCGGCGCCCCACGAAGAACCAGCCCCAGACCCAGATGGGGATGGAGAGCACCAGATACCAGATCAGGGGCGTCAGCAGGCCGGTATTGTAGAACACCAGCAGGGCCATGCCCAGGACACCGCCAGCCAGCATGGCGTGCGAAGCCACGACGCTCTTGACGCATACGGTGACGAAAAAGGCGCCGATGGTCAGCCAGAGCAGGTTCCACCAGACGGACTCAGCGAGCCTGTTATTGTATGTTTTCAGCTTCATGGGTCTCCCGATTCGAAATGGTTACGGTGGAAGGCCGCGTGCCAGCCTTGAAACAGGGACGGACAGGCCCGTTCCGTCCAAGGCCGCCGCGCTCCGCAAAAGAGCACGACGGCCTCGGCAGGGACGCGAGGCCCCGAAACGGTGACGGCCCCGGTCCGCCCGGGGATGATCCTAGAACAGGCCCACCAGCATGCGCAGGGCCACGATGATGAGGAAGACGGCAAAGCCCTTCTTGAGCTTGGCCGTGGGCAGGGAGTGGGAAAGCCTGGCGCCGATGGGGGCCGTCATGAAGCTGGCGGCAGCGATGCCGAAAAAGGCCATCAGGTTCACGAAGCCCACACAGCCGGCGGGCAGGCCGGGGGCATTCCAGCCGCCCACGATATAGCCCAGCGTACCGGCCACGGCGATGGGGAAGCCGATGGCGGCCGAGGTGCCCACGGCGTGATGCAGGGGCACGTTGCAGAAGCTCATGAACGGCACGGAGAGCGTCCCGCCGCCGATGCCCACGAAACTGGAGATGAGGCCGATGACGCCGCCCACACCGGCGGTGCCCAGGGCGCCGGGCATCTCACGGCTGGCCGGGGGACGGTAGTTGGACAGCATCTGCAGGGACACAAAGCCCAGGAAGCAGATAAAGAAGACCTTCAGGAACAGGGTCGGCATGTGGGTGGCCACCAGACCGCCCAGGAAGGTGCCCAGCAGGATGCCGGGCGTGATGTTGCGGAAGATGTCCCAGTGGACGGCGCCGCGTTTGTGATGGGCCCGGCTGCTGGAGATGGACGTGATCATGATGCTGGCCAGCGAGGTGCCCAGGGCTATCTGCTGCACATATTCGGCCGGGATGCCCTGACTGGGAAAGACCGCCACCATCATGGGCACGATGACGATACCGCCGCCCACGCCCAGCAGACCGGCAAGCACACCGGCCACGGCGCCGCAGCACAAATAGACAAGGATTGAAACGAGCATGACGACCTTCCTCCATGGCAGCGCAGGTCGTGCCCGGAGGCGCGATCGCGGTACGAAACGGCAGAAAAAACAAAAAGGCGTGGGGCCACGGGCCCCGTCACGCCCCCGGGACAGGCACCGGACACCTGCCGCTGGTCCGGCGCAATACCTCAAGAAAGTAGACAAAGCCCCCCAAAGCGTCAACTGACTTTTTGCTTTACAAAGCGCCCGGCAGCGTCTAGGTTTGCCCCCATGAAATGTCTGGCAACGTACCGCGGTGATCTGCGCCCTGTGAACGCCGTTCGCAGGGGTTCTGCCCGGTTTTTCTTTTGTCCCGCCGTTGAGCGGGCTTTTTTTTAATCCTGCAACCCCACGACGCCATGACTACAGATACTACGTACCGCTGGCCGCACAAAGACCTGCTGGACGTCACCCAGCTCGACGCACAGGACGTGCGTCACCTGCTGAACGTGGCCGCCAGTTTCCAGGAAATCAACCTGAGACCCGTCAAAAAGGTGCCTACCCTCAAGGGCAAGACCGTGGTGCTCTTCTTCGTGGAGAACAGCACCCGCACCAAGACGTCTTTCGATGTGGCCGGCAAGCGCCTTTCCGCCGACACCTACTCCCTGGCCAAGTCCGGTTCCAGCCTCAACAAGGGCGAGAGCCTCAAGGACACGGCCCTGACCCTGCAGGCCATGGGGCCTGACGTCATCGTCATCCGTCATCCCAGCAGCGGCGCGGCCCAGTTCCTGGCCGAGCGTGTCTCCTGCGGCATCGTCAACGGCGGTGACGGCTGGCATGCCCATCCCACCCAGGCCCTGCTGGACAGCTTCGCCCTGCGGCAGGTCTGGGGCGATGCCTTTGCCGGCAAACAGGTGCTCATCCTGGGCGACATCGCCCACAGCCGCGTGGCCCGCTCCAACGTGCACCTGCTCACCATGCTGGGCGCCAAGGTGCGCCTGTGCGCGCCGCGCACCCTGCTGCCCGCCGGTGTGGAATCCTGGCCCGTGGACGTGTACGGCGACCTCAACCAGGCCGTGCGCGATACCGACGCCGTCATGTGCCTGCGCCTGCAGCTGGAACGCCAGCAGGCAGGCCTGCTGCCCGACCTGGCCGAATATTCCCGCCGCTTCTGCCTGACCGAACGTCATCTGGAACTCACCCACCCCGGCGTGAAGGTCCTGCATCCCGGCCCCATGAACCGCGGGCTGGAGATTTCCAACGACGTGGCCGACGACCCGCGCAGCCTGGTCCTCGATCAGGTGGCGTCCGGTGTGGCCACCCGCATGGCCGTCCTCTACCTGCTGGCCACCCGTAACGATGGAGGTTGCTAAATGACCCTGTGCATCAAGAACGCCCGTCACCTGGACGCCCCCGTTGACCTGCTGGTGCGGGACGGCAAGATCGTGACCATGACCCCCGCCGGCCATCACGCCGCGCCCGAAGGCAGCCAGATCGTGGACGCCCGCGGCCTGATCCTCATGCCCAGCATGGTGGACGCCCACGTCCACCTGCGCGAGCCCGGCTTCGAATACAAGGAAGACATCAACACCGGCCTGGAGGCCGCCGCCCGCGGCGGTTTCGGTTCGGTCATGTGCATGGCCAACACCAAGCCCGTCAACGACAACGCCAGCGTCACCCGTTTCATGCTGGACCGCGCCGCCCAGACCCATCCCCACGGTCCGCGCCTCTGCCCCATCGCCGCCGCCACCGTGGGCCTGGCCGGTGAAGAGATGGCCCCCCTGCAGGAGCTCAAGGACGCCGGTTGCGTGGCCATCTCCAACGACGGTCGTCCCATGCCCGGCACCGAACTGCTGCGCCGCGTCATGGAATACGGCGCCGACCTGGGCCTGACCTTCATCGATCACTGCGAGGACAGCACCCTGGCCCGCGGCTGGGTCATGAACGAAGGTCCCCTCAGCGGCAGCCTGGGCGTCAAGGGCCAGCCCCCGGTGGGCGAGGCCGTGCAGGCCGCCCGCGACATCATGCTGGCCGAATACCTGAACCTGCCCGTGCACATCGCCCACGTCTCCAGCGCCCTGACCGTGGACATCATCGCCTGGGGCAAGGCCCGCGGCGTCAAGGTCACGGCCGAGACCTGCCCCCACTACCTGACGCTGGATGAATCCGCGCTGGACGGCTACAACACCAACGCCAAGGTCAGCCCGCCGCTGCGCCGCCCCGAAGACCGCGAGGCCCTGCGCCGGGCCATCAAGGACGGCACCATCGACATCCTGGCCACCGACCACGCCCCCCACGCCGCCCATGAAAAGGAGCGTACCCTGGACGAGGCCCCCTGCGGCTTCACCGGCATGGATCTGGCCCTGACCCTGACCTGGCAGCTGGTGCGCGAGGGCGTCATCAGCGAGGCCGACCTGCACCGCCTCTGGAGCGTGCGCCCGGCCGAGATCTTCAATCTGCCCCTCAACCGCTTCGAGCCCGGCGATCCGGCCGACTTCTTCCTCTTCGATCCCGAAGAAAAGTGGACCGTCAGCCGCGAGACCCTGTACTCCAAGAGCTACAACACTCCCTTCCTGGGCCGGGAGATGCAGGGCCGCGTCCGCCATCACTGGCTGGGCGGCGTGCAGCTGTTCTAAAAAACAGGGAAAAGCCCTTGTAACTTTGTGCCATGCCCGAACGGTGTCCGTGCCGACGGGCATGGCACTTTTTTTTCGGATCGGAGGAAGGGCTCCCCGTAGCGCTGCTGTCGATGCCCGCAGATGCCCTGTTGCAACGGTCACGGCCTGCTCCTGCTTTCGGGCAGCACGAGGCGTGGCCCATCCCCTCCCCAATGACGCACAGGACTGTCCCCTGCTCAGGACTCAGGACAGGACGAAACTAATCCCCCAAACGTCGGTTATCGTATGCCTCCTGTTCCCGGGCTTATCATGTGCGAAGATATCCCTGGAGCTTGTGCGTGTATCGTTCCCACCTATGCCATGAAAGCAGCCGACAAGCCTTTTAGAGACCATCGTAAATACATATCGTGAACGTATATCTCCTTAAAAAATCACAATGAACAATAAGTTAGCATCCATAAAGATTGTTTCATGGGAATTTATATGGCTGCTGTTTTGTGGTTTCATGACCATAGTATGGATGAGTGAAGTCTGGAACGTCAAAACCGCACCGGAGAAATACGCTTGCTTGTGGGGCGGTGAAGGTCCCGTGGCTCGACTGTGGTACTATGCCTCAGAAAGTCTTTACTTGCTTCACCTTGCCTGCCTGATCGTTTGGTTCTTGTCTGGAATATGGTTTTGTGTGTGCCGATGGACTTTCAAACGTGCATTGCTGCTTGCGCATGTTTGTCTGAGCATGTTGTGGCTCACGGCTGCTCTTATAATAAACTGCTGACGCTGCCGACCGGGCTTGCCAAAGGAATGTTGCTCCGGACCTTGCTCACCTCTCTTTTATCCTGCGCCCCCTTGCCCGGATATATGGGGATACCCTTATTGATGCCATGCCAATGGCCTGTCTGATGGGCCTGTGGTTCCCTTTTCAGAAACAAGTCACAGGGAAACGAAAACTTCCATGCAATACAATTGATGTGGAAAGGCACCTTTGAGATGCAAAGGTGCCTTTCTTATGCCCGCTCACTGCCTGCATCGCCAAAGCCTGATGGACGAGGCGCGCCTACATCCCTGAGGCGAAAAGTCCTTTTGGGGAAAGCAGCTGACACAGCCTTGCAGGCCCTCCCCCGCCTTCACCGCCCATCTTCCCGCGCCTGCCCTTTTCCGCCGGGAAAGCTGCTCCGGTCTTGCTGGTCTTTGTCCGCCGCCGGCGCTATGCTCCTTCCAGTTCAAGATCTTTTTCGGGAGGATACCGCCATGCATCTTCGTCAGCCCGCTGTCGCAGGCCGTTTTTATACTGATGTCCCGGCCGACCTGCGCGCCGAAGTGGAGTCGTTCCTGAAACAGGGGGCGGCCCTGCCCGCTTCGGCCCTTGCCGCCGGGGATGCGGCCCATCTGGCGGGCCTCATGCTCCCCCATGCCGGGCACGTCTACAGCGGCCGGGTCATCGGCGCCACTCTGGCCCATGTGCGCCTGCCGCGCACGGTCTTCCTGCTTTGCCCCAATCATACCGGCCTGGGCACGCCTCTGTCCGTCTGGCCCGCCGGTGCCTGGCAGACCCCGCTGGGCCCCGTGCCCGTGGACGGTGAGATGGCCCGCCTGCTCTGCGAGGCCGACGAGGATTTCAGCGCTGATGTCATGGGACATGTGCGGGAACACAGCATCGAGGTCCTGCTGCCCTTCCTCCAGGTCTGCGCGGGCGATGCGCCCCTGCATGTGGTGCCTGTCTGTGTGGGCACCGGCCAGGCCCCTGTGCTGCGCACGGCCGGACAGCGCCTGGCCCGGGTCCTGGAGCGCTGCCGGAGCCGCGACGGCCAGCGCCCCCTGCTGCTGGTCAGCTCGGACATGAACCACTACGAAGACCAGCAGACCACCCTGCGCAAGGACGACCTGGCCCTGGACGCCGCCCTCAAAGGCGATGCCGACGCCCTGCTGGCCACCGTGGCCCGGGAGGGCATCAGCATGTGCGGGGCCGCGCCGCTGGCTCTGGCATTCTATGCCCTGCACGCCTGGGCGCCCGATGCGGCAGTGCGCGCAACCCTGGTCATGCACGAAACGTCCGCCGCTGTTTCGCACGATACGGGACACGTCGTGGGCTACGCCGGACTGCGTATCTTCAGCTGCTGAAAGGCCCGTCAAAAAAACAAGCAAAAAGCTCGGAATCCCTTGTCCTAAGCCTGTTTCTTCGGATTGTTACGTTGACACAATCTTCCGGCCTTGGTACATCCATATTACTTATGTCGTTTGGCATAACCCGACTGCCGTTTTTTTTCACTACGCCAACATGAGGAGGCATGCATGAGTCTCAACAGGCGTGATTTCGTCAAACTGTGCACCGGCACAGTGGCGGGTTTCGGCGTTGCGCAGATGTTCCATCCTGCGGTTCGCGAAGCCCTGGCCGGCACGTTGACTGGCGAGCGCCCCCCTGTCATCTGGCTGCAGGGACAGGGCTGTACCGGTTGTTCAGTGTCGCTGCTGAACAACGTCAACCCCTCCATCGCTGATGTGCTGCTGAAGATCATCAGCCTCGAGTACCATCCTACCGTCATGGGTGGTGAAGGCCACGACGCCTACACCCACATGCTGAACATTGCCAAGAACTTCAAGGGCAAGTTCTTCCTGGCCATCGAAGGTTCCATCCCGCTGGCCAAGGATGGTCGCTACTGCGTGGTGGCCGAAGAGGGCCACACCGAGATCACCATGGCCGATCTGGTCAAAAAGCTGGCTCCCGATGCCGCCGCCGTGCTGGCCCTGGGTACCTGCGCTGCCTACGGCGGCATCCCCGCTGCCAAGGGTTCCGTGACCGAAGCCATGGGTACCGGTGCCATGCTCAAGCAGGCCGGCATCAAGACCCCCGTGGTCAACATCCCCGGCTGCCCGCCCCAGCCTGACTGGATCGTGGGCACCATCGCCCTGGCCCTCCAGAAGATCAAGGAAAAGGGCCTGGAAGCCGGTCTGGCCGAAGTGGTCTCCCTGCTGGACAGCGAAGGCCGCCCGCTGCCTTTCTACGGTCGCAACGTGCACGAGAACTGCCCCTATCTGGGCAAGTACGACGAAGGCAAGTTCTCCGCCACCTTCACCGAGAAGGACGGCTGCCGCTACGACCTGGGCTGCAAGGGCCCCGGTGCGTACTGCGACTCGTTTGAACGTAAATGGAACGGCGTCAACTGGTGCGTGGCCAACGCCATCTGCATCGGCTGCACCGAGCCCTCGTTCCCCGACGGACAGAGCCCCTTCTACAGCAACTAGAAGCGGCCCGGCTTTTCCATTTTTTCTGACGTTCAAAGGAGAGCTTTATGGCCAAGGCCACTATCGCCATCGATCCCGTCACCAGAATCGAGGGCCATCTCAAGGCCCAAGTGGTGGTGGAGAACGGCAAGGTTGTGGACGCCCACCTCACCGGTGGGATGTTCCGCGGTTTTGAACAGATTTTGAAAGGGCGCGACCCGCGTGACTCCACCCAGATCGTGCAGCGCATCTGCGGCGTGTGCCCCACCTCCCATGCCATGGCTTCCGCCCTGGCGCAGGAAAGCGCCTTCAACATCAAGGTGACCGGCAACGGCCGCATCACCCGTAACCTGATCCTGGGCGCCAACTACCTGCAGTCGCACATCCTGCACTTCTACCATCTGGCCGCTCTGGACTTCGTGGCCGGCCCCGATACCGCGCCCTTCGTGCCGCGTTTCGCCCAGCCCGACCTGCGCCTGCCCCCCGAAGCCAACAAGGTGGGCGTGGACCAGTACCTGGAAGCCCTGGAAGTGCGCCGCATCGCCCACGAGATGGTCGCCCTCTTCGGCGGTCGCATGCCCCATGTGCAGGGCATCGTGCCTGGCGGTGCCACTGAAATGCCCACCAAGGAAGCCCTGCTGGAATACGCGGCCCGCTTCAAGAAGGTGCGCCAGTTCATCGTCGAAAAATACCTGCCCATCACCTACATCGTGGGCTCCGTGTACAAGGACCTGTTCGAACAGGGCCAGGGCGTGCACGGCTGCTCCTGCTTCGGCGTGTTCCCCATGACCGACGACGGCAAGACCCACCTGCTCAAGGCCGGTATCTTCCTCAATGGCCGTGACGTGGAATTCGATCCCAAGAAGATCACCGAAGACCTCAAGTACGCCTGGTACGACGACGCCACCACCGGCAAGGGTGCTGCCGGCGCCGAGACCAACCCCAACCTGGACAAGAAGGACGCCTACTCCTTCGTCAAGGCTCCCCGCTACGACGGCGAAGTCATCGAAGTGGGCCCCGCCGCCCGCATGTGGGTGGCCAACGCGCCGCTGTCCGAAGTGGGCGTGAAGATGCTGAAGGAAAAGTTCGGCATCGAAGCCCGCACCATCCGCGACCTGGGCTGGGACAAGGTCTTCTCCATCATGGGCCGTCACGTGGCCCGCGCCGAAGAAGCCCTGCTCATCGCCAATGCTGTGGAAGGCTGGCTGAAGGAAGTCAAGCCCGACGGCGAGACCTTCACCCCCTTCGAGATCCCGCAGAGCGCCGAAGGCTACGGCTGCACCGAAGCGCCCCGTGGTTCTCTGGTCCACTACATCCGTGTGAAGGACCAGAAGATCGACAGCTACCAGATCATCTCCGCCACTCTGTGGAACTGCTCGCCCCGCGACGACAAGGGCCGCCGTGGTCCTCTGGAAGAAGCCCTCATCGGTGTGCAGGTCCCGGACATCAACAACCCCGTCAATGTTGGGCGCACCATCCGCGCCTTCGACCCGTGACTGGGCTGTGCCGTGCACGTGCTGCACGCTGAGACCGGCGAAGAATCCATCGTGAACCTGGGCTAGGTTCCGCGCGATTTGTCGCTTTGTCCCCCCTGTCCGTGTGGCAGGGGGGACTTTTCTTTTCCTCTCTCCCACCGTATCCTCAGTTTTCCGTCCCCGCTTCCGCTTTCATGCCATCCTGCCAAAGGGCACCCCTTCCGCTGCCTGCGGCAGAGGCCCTCCTCCGGGGAGGGTACGGCCAAGGAGCTTTTATGAAACGAATCATCGTAGGCGTCAGCGGTGCCAGCGGCATGCCCCTGGCCCTGTGTCTGCTGCGCCATCTGGCTGCCCTGCCCGACGTGGAAAGCCACCTCATCCTTTCGCCCGGGGCCCATGCCGTGCTGGAAGCGGAATGCGGCCTTGCCCCGTCCGCCCTGCATGCCCTGGCCGACGTCAGCCATGATGCGGCCTGTCTGGGAGCCACCCCGGCCAGCGGCTCCTGGCAGCACGACGGCATGGTGGTCTGCCCCTGCTCCATGAGCAGCCTGGCCAGCATCGCCACCGGTGCCGGAACCAACCTGCTGCACCGCGCCGCCGACGTGACCCTCAAAGAACGCCGCCCCCTGATCCTCGTCCCCCGGGAAAGCCCCCTGAGCCGCATCCATCTGCGCAACATGCTCTGGGCCAGTGAGGCCGGAGCCGTCATCATGCCCTTCATGCCCGC
>UMHC01024999.1_pt1 | contig 18242 bp, 7 predicted proteins | sample 1965381 | NCBI WGS metagenome assembly UMHC01 (sample SAMEA4836083, study PRJEB28245) | human gut metagenome | biome: gut microbiome; material: fecal sample | place: Denmark | collected 2008 | reverse complement strand
CTCTTTCCTTACTCACACCCCCACCCCGTCGGGGTGTTGGATAAACTCGAATAACCACCGGAACATTGTATATCCTGTTAATGCAGGGACGCTTAATGCTACACGTCAGCAGGTTAGTACATATATCTCAGGTTAGTGGCGTTTTTTTGAAAGGTAAATGTCAGTGCAGTTGCACAGATACACTCACGAAATTATTAACGCCTTGTCAGTACGCAAAGTGTTTTCGGCGGTGTTGGTGCGAAGAATCCTCAATAGTTGGCTGAGCGAAGCTCAGCAACAGAAGCTCACCTTTGACAAGGGAGGCAAGGATATGGTGCGGAGCAAGGGATAGTGCGGGATTGGGAGGGTTGGGGTGGGGCGAGGGGTGTGGCAATCCCTCAGTCTTGCGACAGATAAGGTTGAGAGGATATTAAATATACTTGAATCGCTGAGCAAGGCAATTTATGATAAGAAGTAGCCTTGTCGCAATCCAGCTCCCTTTACTCAAGGGAGCCAAGAATGTGGTGCAGGGCGAAGGGATAGTGCTTGGCGATATATTTCACTTGACCGGTGGCTGTAGGGCGCCGGTTTTTTGTATTATGTGCCGCATTTATGACCGTTCGTGCCGTTATAACAACCGTTCGTGCCAAAAAGTTGAAAATTAAAAGCGAATGAGTTATGATATAATTATAAAATTATAAGGGGGAGAAGTATGCTCATCTGCGTTTACGATACAGCAAACGAGGCGGAGATACTGAAAGCAAAAATAACACAAATCGCAACGGCGGCATATCGAAGAATTTCCTACAGGGTATGTCAGAGGTATGAGAGTTTTGCGAAGGAGTGTAAGACGGCTGACCTTATAATCGTGCTTGCCGACGGAGCGGACGGTATGGATGGCGTTATTGCGGCAAAGAATGCCGACAGGGATACGCCTGTAATATGGCTGTCGGACGATGAGGGATTCGGGGCGCAGTCATACAGGCTTGGCTGTACCTATTTCTACAAGAAGCCGATACCGCTTGAAAAGCTGAAGGAGGCACTGCATAAGTGCAGATGTATGGCATAAGCACGGGTAAATCTACAGGAGGAAAAACATGAAGAAAAAATTTGTACGGCTCATAAGTGCGGTGCTGTCTGCGGCAATGACGTTGACGGCTGTACCGTTATCGGCATTTGCCGAGGGCGAGGCACATACGCATGACGGCGAGAGCAATGTCATCACGACACCGCTTGATTTCAGAGAAAAGACGGCGGACGAAAACGGTGTCGGCTGGAGCTGGGATTATGACACAAAGACGCTGACGCTTGACGGAGTGAACATTCAGGCGACAACAGAAGAGAATATGATGAGCGTCGTAACAGTCCCTGACGGTACGAAAATAGTGCTGAATGGTGAAAACACTATCGTACAGACCGATACCCTCGAAAGCGATACATACGTTCTCAGTGCCGTAAATAATAAAGAGGTCAATTGTGACGGCACAATGACGATCAGCGGCGACGGTGTGCTGAATGCAGAGAACCGCTCTACAGACAGTATGGCACGCTCTCTCGGCGGATCAATAATCCTGAACGGCGGTACAGTAAACGCAACAGGTACTGTAAAGACAAATTCGCTTGAAATACATAATGACGGTGTGCTGAACGCAAATGCGACAACTGCATCTTTTGAGGGTGTGGCTGTCAATGTCAGCGGCGGCATTACTGTTGACGGCAACGGCAGTCTTACTGCAGTAGGTTGTGCTAATGAATCTACGTTAAACAGTGCAATATTGCTTACCAGTAATTTCGGTGACAAAATTTCCGTCAGCGAAAACGGCAGTATTACTGTGCCTGAAGGCAATGCAGCAAGAGTCGGAATATACTACAGCGGAAACAACGGCGACGGAATGGATGCCGAAATAAGCGGCGGTAAGGTCACTGCTTATGGTGCTAAGTATGGCATTTACAAAGTAAACCTTATAATGAGCGGTACAGGCTCGGTATATACTACGGGCGGTTCATACGCTATCGGTCTAACTGTACCGACAATAGACGAGAACAGATTTACGGTGAAGGGCTCGACCGAGTTCAAGGCTTCGGAAAGTGCTGTGACAGGCGAGGTCGAGCTCCCCGACGGCTATTATTATATTGACGGAGCAGACGCTAAGACGGTAGTTATAAAGCCTGATACTTCTCCCCGTATAATACTCGGAAAGCAGACAGGAATATTCAAGACGGAAGAGTATGAAATAATTGAAGGCATGACTGATACCAAGCTCAAGGGTACGGTTTACTTTGATATTACTCTGAAGAATATGAGCGATGAAGAGTTTGCAGACGCAAGAGGCTATTTCGGCGGCGATGAACCCGATTTATCAGCAAGCATAATCAAGACCGATTACGGCTGGGTGTGCATGGTCTGCGATACCGAGTTTTCGGTTACATACGACACTGATAATACTCTTACAATAAAGTGCGGAGATATTGTATCCAATACCGTTCAGGTAAAGTCGAATGCAAACCGTTTCAACAAGGTTACACAGGGTGACAACACAAACAGAACGGTTTTCTATACAAACACTTCGCAGGAAGAGAAGGACAATTACAAGCTTGTAAGCACCTATACGGTTGACAGTGAAAGCATAAGCTATAACTGGTACAGTACGAACAGTGCATACAGTGCAGATGAGCTCGGTGCGGCAGTATCCGGAAGCAACGGCGAATTCAAGCTTGCGGATAATATTCCTGCCGGAAATTATGTTCTGTATTGTGATATAACCTATTCAGACGGTGACAGCACAGAAACTGTTACAGAAAAATTTACATTTACATATAAAGAATGTGCACATGAAAACGGTTATTCCGACGGTAAATGCACAAACTGCGGAGCGTTATGTGATCACAGCAATATTGACATTAACACGGGTAAGTGTAACGAGTGTGAGCATCAGTTTGTTGCTACAATCAGCACAGACGGCAATGCGCCGACAGGCTATGACACGCTCGCAGACTGCCTTAACAGCATTACTGCCGATACCGGAAACTATGTTAAGATCTATCAGGATATCGGCGATGCATCGGCAACTGCAACTTTAGATACTATAGATGTAAAACACAATGTTATGATCGACCTTAACGGTCACAAGCTGAACAATATCAAGCTTGAGGTCAACAAAGACGTCACGCTTACATTAACCGGCACAGAGGGCAGTTATGTTGACCAGGTGTATGTTTGCAAAGGCGGATCATTCATAATTGACAGCGAAGCAAATGTAGAATTTGATACAATTTTTGCTGAGGCAGGTACAAGGTTCACTGTAAGTGACGGTGCAAATGTAACTGTGAGATATCTGGCTGTAAAGGAATCTTTAAGCAATGAAGGAAATGCAACATCTGTAAAGCTTGCTACGGGAATGAAGATTACTGAGATGTTGGCGTATGATCTGGACAACAGCAGCCCGTTATCAGAAAACATAATGCTTAAAAATCTGCTTTCGGATAATCAGATGCTGAAATACGAGAGCAGTAGCAAGATTATTAATCTTTATTACGGAGCAACCCGTATAATTATAAACAGCAAAACATACGGCTACGGCACAATTACTGTTGTAGAGCATACTGACGCTGACCACAAATACAGCACTGGAACAGGCAAGTGCGAGGAGTGCGGAAAGCCCTGCGAGCATGGCGGTGATATAAACACGGACACCGGCATCTGCTCAATCTGCGGTGCGGTTGTGTCTGTCGCAATCTATACAGATGCAAACGGAATCTCAAAGTATGTAGATACCGATGAGCTTCACTCTTTACTGAATGAATACAACGGAAGCGGTACGATAAAGCTGTTTAAGGATTATGATAATTCAAAAGCTCAGTATGACTTATACGGAGAACTTACAATTGACTTAAACGGACGCAGATTAAATATCCGGAGTATTACTCCTTGCAAAAACGGAAAGCTTACAATCAAAAACAGCGGCAATCCGGTTATGCTCGGTTGTAATGTATATCCGACAAACGACGCTTCATACGCCGGCGGTACGCTTATAATAGACGGCGATGTAGTTTTAGACACTTCGATCTATGTATATGATTCGAGTACGGTTATACTGAAAGACGGTACATATCCTGCCGGACTTTATGCAAGGGACAGCAAGACATTATATGATATGCTCGGAGAGGGTAAGGCTTTCTTCAAGACTGACGGAACTCTTTTCAACGCAAGCGTTAAGGAAATATCAAGCAGTGTAACGCTGATAGTCAAAGACCACAGCCATACCTATGTTGACGGCAAGTGCGGCTGTGGATATGTATGCACTCACAGCGATGTTGACAGCGAAACGGGCAAGTGTACAGAGTGTGAATATCAGTATGCGGCTGTTATCGTAAAGGACGGGGCTGCAGCTTCTGTTTATAAGGAAACTGAGATGGAAGCGGCTTTTGAAACGGCTGACAGTGAAGCAAACACCGGCTGTACATTAAGAGTATACAAGAATTATACAGGCAGCTATACAACACTCAGCGGTAAGTTCACGCTGTGGATCGCTGAGAAAGCCAATGTAGGTACGTTAACTGTTTCGGGAGATATAACCGTTACGGGATCGGGAAAAAATAATCGTATTTATGGCGATTTCAATGTAGCGGCCGGCGGTAAGCTGACATTTGACGAAAAATGCGGCGCTATGGGAACTGTGTCGGTAGGTGCAGGTACATTTGACTGCTATAGTACATTTTCTATAACACTCAATATAAACGATGCAAGCAGTGACGTAATTCTTCACGGCGGAGCTTTCAAAACAATATGCTATAACGGCGGCGGGGACAGAGCAAACGCAGAAATACTGACTTTGTTGGCTGAGAACCGTATGTTTATGAAGTCTCCCAATCCTGAGCCGATAGACGGCTCAAAAACACTGTTGAAAGACGGTTTTGCAACACCTGTTATTGTAATACCACATGAAGGTCACAGTTACGACAGCACAACGGGCAAGTGTACGATTTGCGGTAAGCGGTGCGGTCATACGGATGTTGACAGCAAAACAGGTGTATGCTCTGTCTGCGAGTATCAGCTTACTGCGGGCATTTCGGGCGTGGGAACAGCGAAGTATTTTGATAATATAGACGACGCTTTTACTGCGGCATTATCGGCGGAAAACAACGGTTGTACGCTGACATTGTATAAGAACTGTGAGATTACACAGAACGTAGAAATCGGCAATACAAAGGTTACTGTCGATGTGAACGGATATTTACTCGGCGAAGATAAATATATCGTTGTAAACAGCGGTGGTATTCTGTGCCTTAAGGACAGCAGGAAAAGCACCAACAGCGGATGCGTAAACGCACCTTTATTTGTAAAAGGCGGTACGTTTATAAACGGCACGGCGGACGGCAGCAGTTCAGCCGCAGATGTACAAGCTATAACCATTATCAGTGCTAAGCGTGTCGAAATATACGGCGGCGTATTTGGAAATGTTTACATTTCAAACGCAAGCGGCGTAGCTATATACGGCGGAAGGTACAGCACCATCGGCAGCGGGAAAAGCAACAGCACACCCGTAAACACTCTGCTTGCAAAGGGCTATGCATTTGCGACCTTAAACAGTGTCACACATCTCCCCGAAAGTATAGTTGACGGCAGTGCGGTGACACTCAGCAAAGGAATTAGAAATGTCACAGTTGTAGCGCATACTCATACATACGACGAAACAAATACCAAGTGTGACTGCGGTGCTGTGCTTTATGCAAAGGTGACATCAGCCGACGGTACTACTAACGAATATTTTGACAGCATTGAAGAAGGCTTATTATATGCCGATAAGGCTGAAAACAAGGGCTGTGTTTTCACTCTTGTAACAAGCGGTAAGATCAATAGTGGGGTTACGCTGTCAAACGGTCAGTTTACGATTGCCACTGCCACAACGAATAATAATTATGTCCTCGGTCCTTACGCAGGGAAAATAACTATTGACGGTGCAGATGTTATTGCTGAAGGTTATATGTTCATCAGATGCAAGGTTAATGTGAAGAGCGGATCTCTTACATTACCTGAGGGCTCAAGCACCGGATTTGATAGTATTGCTATATCAGGCGGTACCGTAACTGTCAGCGAAGGCGTCAATGTTGACAATTATGCGGGTGCTGATAATTTATTTGTAAGCGAAGACGCAACTGACGCAAAGCTTACTATAGGCGGAGGTACTTACAGCAATATCAATCTCGGACAGTTTAAATTAAAGGACGTAATCGCAAGCGGTGTGCGTGTGATAAGCTACGACAATCCGACAGATCCGACTGCTGAGAAAACAGCAAAGGCTTTATTATACAGCGATATAGCCGAAAAAAATAATTTTGACTCCGAAAACAATACTGTAAGCTATTATCTGTTTACCAAGTGCGAGCATAAGAATGAGGACGGCAGTTATGCCTTTAATGAGGGCGGTATATGCAAATACTGTAACTCTGAGTTTGCCGCAAGCGTAAGCTATACAGCTGACGGCGGCGAAAAGACAGAACTGTTCAGCGATATATGCGACGCTTTTGACAAGGCTAATGAGATAGGTACGGCTACAGTAACGCTGTATAAGGATATTACAGACAGCGAACGTACACAGGAGATTACCGTTATGGGCAATGTAACGCTTGAACTGAACGGTAAAACACTGGGTGGTCGTTATGGCATAGCGCGTATATCGGTATCTGACGGTGGCACGCTTACTGTAAACGGCGATGGCGATATGGATACACCTATTTACGTTAATGAAAACTCAAAATTAGTCATTAACGGCGGTGGATACTTCAATTCTGTGTCAGTTAAAAAAGGAGGCAACGCAGAAATAGGCGGCGGCACTATACGAGGTCTGTCCGTTCGCGGTAACGTAAAACTCAGCGGCGGTAAATTCAACGACATCGAGATATTTAACGGCAATCTTGAATCTGTTCTGGCTGACGGTTACGCTTATAAAGTTGAAGGCGGTGAATGGCTTTCAATTGCAGAACGTGCAGAGAGCGTTTATAGCAGTTTGAATAACAACGATAAACCGTTGAGTGTAGAAGAAGCGCCGATAAAGAGTGCAACGGCGACAGCAAATAAGACTGTGCTGTACCGCAACGGCGGAGGTGCACGGCAGATCTTATTTAACTTCAATGTTAATACAAGCGACGGATACACGATAAGCGATGCCAATAAGGTCACAGTCGGTTTATATGTAGGCGATACCTTAATAAGAGAGAGCGACTTCGGCGGAAATTCATATACGTTTGCAAATGCAGATGAAATTTCCGATACTGACGGCACTGTAAAGGCACATCTTGTTATCAAGTTAAACGGATACGAATATGTGACCGATGATGTCGAATTTGAAATAGCGACCTGTACGCATCCGTATGACGCATTAACGACAGACGAGCATGATTACTATCGTTGTTCGTTATGTGATGCCAGCATAAATGCGATACTTGTTAAAACAAACGGCGACAAGGCATGCTATACCGACAATGTGCCCGAAGCATTTGAAGCGGCACAGCTTGAGGAGAACAACGGCTGTACATTAGAATTATACAGAGGTGTGAACAGAGACTGTGAGATCACACAGGGCAGCTTTACCGTTTTATTCAAGAAAACGGGAAGTGCATCTGCTGTGATTAAAGTAAGCGGCGGAAATGTCAAGATCACGGGAGATGACGGCTGTACATTATCGAAGTATCCGGGAAGCTCGGTGGGATATCTCATAGCTGTAACGGGCGGCACGGTAACGTTTGATGACATAACTATCAATGATGACAGTATCAGCGTAAGCGGCGGCAAGACTGTTATAAACGGCGGTACTTATAATAAGCTGAGCGTCAGCGGAGGTACGGTCACTATAAACAGCGGTACATTCAGCAGCATAGATGTAAGCGCAGAGGGCAAGGCACTGAAAGATCTGCTCGGCGAGAACAAGGCGTTTACGACAAGCGACGGAAAGCTGTTTGACGCAAGCAAGGTTTCGGAAAGCGATATGTCACTTACGGTAATCGACCACAGCAAGCATGAGTATGACGAAAAAGGAAGGTGCGGCTGCGGTTATCAGTGTGCACACAGTGAGATCAATGCGGAAGGTGTATGCAACGAGTGCAATGCAAAGATGTATGCTGCAGTCACTGTAAAGAGTGAGACCGGAACAACGGTAAAATACTTTACAAAACTTACGGAAGCGTTTGAGTTTGCGGCAAAGAACGAAAACAAGGGCTGTACGCTGAAAATGCTCAGAGATTTCTTCGATAGAAATACTGACATTAACGTAAACGGCGGAAAACTTACTGTCGATATGAACGGCTTTGGTGTCTATTTCAATAGCTTTAACGGATCCGGAACCCAAATCACTATACGCAGTGACAGTAAGTGTACTTTTGGGGTTGAAAATGGATTTAGCATGGACGGCGGCACTGTTACTTTCTCGGGAGAGGTCAGCGTAGTTTGCCAGAATGTGAAATTAAATGCCACATATTTCTCCTCCTATGTTGAAACGCTGAAAATTGACACGCTGATTTTAGAAGACGGTGTTCTGCTTAAACAGCTGGCAAGTATCACGAATGCTAATATCGCTAATATAGACTGCTCAAGTGAAATTTATCTTTATCAAATTTTAGCGAGCGGCAGCCGTGTCGATTCTCAGCTGTACAGCGATCTGAAAGCAAACGCTTCGTCAAACTTCGATAACGTAAGAATAATAAGATGCGACCACCCGGACGGTGTGGGCAGAGATAACCGTTGCATATACTGCAATTCATTGATCGCTGCAAGCGTAAGCTATACCGAGAACGGAGCGGAAAAGACAGAATATTTTGTTAAGGAAGATCTGGGAAAGGCGTTTGCCAAGGCAAACAGCGTTGCAATTGCAACAATAACAATGCTGATGTCTTCCGCTTATGATACAGACTACCTCCCTGTTACAGGTGATGTTACACTTATTGCAAATGGCGATAACGCCATCTTGTATAATACAGTAAAGGTCGCCGATGGCGGTAAGCTGACACTTAGAGGCAACGCCAATATTTTCGCTGTAATTGCCGAGCCGGGCTCCAGGTTGACTGCCGAAGAAGCCACAAGAATCGCATATCTCACCGTAAACGGCGGAGATGTTAAGCTCAGCGGCGGACAATATGATAACATTACGGTAAAAGATGGCAAGATAACAGATATTCTCGGCAACGGCTATGCGTATAAGAAAACAGAGGGCGGTGCATGGCTGACGCTTAAAGAACGTGAGGTGTCGGAAGCAAGCGGTGTTACCGTTGCTAAGGCACCGATAGTACAAGCAACGCTTAGCACAGAAATAAACAAGCTGTATCGCAACAGCAACGCAAACCCCACGCTGAAGTTCAACCTTGCTCTTGCTCACGGCTCGAACCTGAACGACTCGTATGTAAGTAAGAGATACGGTATAAACTCCTATGTAAGCGGAGATATAATTTATAGCAGCTTAAGCGCACTTGTAAAGGACGCTAAATTGTCGGCAGACGAAATAATTGATAAGGCGGGCAACAGCGTTGCTGCCAAGATATACTTCGTAGTTATTACCGATGACGGCTATGAAATAAAGTCGAACACTGTAAGTATAGACCTTGTTGATTGTGATCATTCTCAGGTGGTCGATCCTACAGCGGACAAGGAAACCGCAGGTAATATTACCGAGCCGACATATTGCGAGATATGCGAGAGCAAGTTCAATGCAAAGATAACAAAGGGCGACGATGTCAGGTATTATAACAATCTTGACGAGGCTGCGAAAGACGCTCAGAAGAGCGAAAACGAGGGCTGTACCTTATATCCGCTTTATAACAAGAACGGATACGGCGGTCAGTTAGTCATAACCGAAGGTAACTTCACGCTCAAGTACGCAGTTCGTACAGCGTTCTCACGTCCGATCATCATAAACGGCAAGGCAAAGCTGACGGTTACGGGACGTTGTGCGGTGACAGCGTTTGAGAATCAAGACGCATTCATAGTGCAGGGCGGTGATGTCACATTTGAGGGGCTTGCTACAGGCAGCAATGTGACCATAAACGGCGGAAATGTTACAATGGCCGCAAACAATATAAATTGCCTTACAATAAACGGCGGTAATGTATCCATTTCGTCAGGTGGGTTTGCCAAAATCATAACTAACGTCGGCAATAAGGTGATAGCCGATTATATCGATCCCGGCTTCTGGGTACAGGACAGAGGAACAAAAGAGTGGATAGATATATACAGTCTTAATAAGGCAACGGCATCATCGACAAACGGACTTACGGTACGGTTGTGTCCGATGCAGATAATCAAGCCGATTGATACTGTATATTACACCAACGGTTATTATCCCGACGGTATACCGTCACTTCAAATAAGTGCAGTGCCGTGGTATTCAGGCGAGGTCGACGCAAATGTTGCTTATCAGTGGATTGCCATTGATGAAAACGGCAACGAAACAGAGATAGAGGGTGCTACAGACAGAAAGCTGTCGCTCGAAAATCTCACAACGGGCAGGTACTACTGCCGTCTTACCTACAGCAATGCTGCAACTGCGGGAGTTTCGATGAAGTCGGACGTTGTAACGGCTACGATAACCGAATGTGAGCATTCCGGAGGAGAGGCTACCTGCACCAAAAAGGCAAAGTGTGAAATATGCGGTGCGGAGTATGGCGAACCTCTCGGTCACGACTATGTTGTAATCAAAGTAGTTGAGCCTGACTATCGCAACGAAGGCTACAGCGTATTTGAATGCACAAGATGTAAGGATTCATATATCGGAAACCGTGTTCCCGTAAAGCCTATTCCCGATGTGGAAGAAATAGCGGTTGAAAAGACGACATACAATGAAGTCGATATAAGCTGGAAGAATATAAGCGGCGTTGACGGATATTATGTCGAATGCTATGTCGGCAATCAGTGGAAGCAGATCGGCTTCAGCACGGACGGCGACAGAGTAGCGGCAAAGCTGAGCGGTCTTTCTGCAGGCCTTAAATATAAGGTAAGGATAGCGGCTTATGCAGGAAGATTCACCGCCAAATTCAGATGTTTCTATGTTGATACTGTTCCTTCTCCCGTATGGAATATAAATACGGTGAAGGCTACCGATGAAACGGTAAGAATAAGCTGGAGCAGAAACGCCAGAGCGGACGGCTACAAGGTAGAGTGGTACATTAATAATCAGTGGTCCGTAAAGACTGTTACCGGCAACAATAATATATCGGCGGTTATAGACGGACTTTGTGCAGGAACACGATATAAAGTAAGGGTAAGCGCATATAAGGGCGACCTTTACAGTCCGTATACATATGGCTATATCGATACGCTCCCGTCAAAAGTTACGGGTATTACGAAGACAGTAACATCTTCTTCGTTTACGCTTAAATGGGATAAGAACGAAAGTGCGGACGGTTATACCGCTCAGTACTATGCAGACGGTAAGTGGAATGAAAAGACGCTGACCGGCAATAACAAAACTACCGTTACAATAGGCTCGCTTAAGGGCTACAAAACCTACAAGGTCAGAATAAAGGCTTATAAGGGTGAGCTTGAGAGTGCATTCGACGATATTTATATCACTACCGCTCCGACAAAGGTCAGCGGTCTTAAGGTAAAGAGCGCAGTTGACTCAAAAGCAGTAGTTATATGGAATGCGGATGCGAACGCTGACGGATATAACGTAGAATATTATATCGGCGGTAAGTGGGTCAAAAAGACCATAACCGATAATAAGACAGCAAAGGCTGTGCTTGGCGGACTTACACCTTACATCACATATAAAGTAAGGGTAAGAGCGTATAAGGACAATCTGTACGGCGATTACAGCTATACTACGGTTACTGCAGTGCTTTCACCGGTAACCAATATCAAGGTTGTATCGGCAAAAAGAAACTCGATAACCGTTAAGTGGGGTAAAAATGCCAGTGCAGACGGATATAAGGTTGAAATTTACAAAGGCGGCAAGTGGGTCAAAAAGACGTTAAAGGGCAGTACGAATGCTACTGTCACTATTGGCGGACTCAGGGCCGGAAGCGTGTATAAGGTAAGGATTGCGTCTTATAAGGGTGCAAATACAAGCACTTATACTTATGCAAATGTGAAGACAGCCAAATAAGCTGACAGTAAAAAAAGAGAACACCGGGCGACCGGTGTTCTTTTTTGTGTATCAGATGCGTTTTTACTATAAGAACAAACTGAGCCGTAAGCAAGAGTGCTTACGGCTCGATTTGCATAATTATAACGTTAATATCCGCCGGTAACGTAACCTTAGCCGAACTGAAACAGCCGGAACGGCGAATTTGGTGTGGCTCACAGCCGCCGCTTACTTGAAGTATCTGTTCAGCAGACCCTCGAAAGCCTTACCGTGTCTTGCTTCGTCCTTAGCCATCTCGTGAACTGTGTCGTGGATAGCGTCAAGATTTAACTGCTTTGCTCTCTTTGCGAGGTCAAGCTTGCCCTGTGTAGCGCCGTGCTCTGCGGCAACTCTCTTTTCAAGGTTTTCCTTAGTCGATGCGCTTACAACATCGCCTAAAAGCTCTGCGAACTTTGCAGCGTGTTCAGCCTCTTCCCAAGCTGCCTTTTCGTAGTAAAGGCCTACCTCGGGGTAACCTTCTCTGTGAGCGGCTCTTGCCATAGCGAGATACATACCTACCTCTGTGCATTCGCCCTCGAAGTTAGCCTTTAAACCTGCAAGAATCTCTTCATCCTCAACTGCCTTTGCAATGCCTACCTTGTGCTCGTCTGCAAATACAAGCTTTTCGCTTTCCTTAAGCTCTATGAACTTGCTGCCGGGAACCTTGCACTGGGGGCAGAACTCGGGAGGTGTATCTCCCTCATGAACGTAACCGCATACCGGACATACCCACTTTTTCATAGTAAATTACCTATCCTTTCATAGTGATAAAATCATTATTTTCTTATTGTTTTTAATGAAATCAGTAACGTTTACTGATTTGTTGGTTTTATTATAACCGATACTTCGGCATTTGTCAAGAGGTTTTTGAAAATTTTTTTGGGGAAATTGGGTTAGTTGTGGATTACTAAAAAGGGCGAGGTTTTGGAAGGGTTGGTGAGGGGCGAGTTGTGATTGTGAACGCTTAGAAGTTTTAGGGATAGAAGTTCTATCAACTTCAATCCCCACCGTCTTGACGGCAGACCGACTTAGTAATTATAAAAGTCGGATATATCGCATAAAAACGCTGTAAAATTAGGCTTGTGCCTTGCCGTCAAGCCACCTCCCCTTTTTCGAGGGGAGGCAAGGGTGATAGCGATTTGCTACATTTTGCGAAACCGGCAAAGTGTTTATAAGCCAAGTTTGGTGTTTGCAGTTTATATGCGGTTGTGATGAATTGTAGGAATATTCGTAGGGGAGTGTCTGTGTGTGCTTTTTGGTTTCGCATCCGTGCGAAACTTTGGGCACACACTTAAGGCATCCTTGCCTTGCTTGCACCTCCCGAAACATCATTGCAATTATCAAAAATCAAGTTAATATATAAAAATGAAAAATTGATTGCAATCCGCTATTGATGATTGATAGATTAAAAACGCTGAGAAAATCAATAACTACGGTGCAACGGGAGGGGCAAGCCCCTCGCCCTACGAAAAGTGGGTGGGATAGTGCGGATACAGAATCATATCGGAGAATACAGATGTTAGCATTACGAAAAGTGAGAGGGATAGTGCGGTTTTGGAAGTTTAGGGCGGCGAGGGGGATTACCGTTTTCAGCCGAATAAATGCCTTTTGTGCCTTTTTATTGCAATTGCAGTGAAAAACGATTATAATTAATATGTGAGAATATGGTTATAATTAAGAAAAGGAGAGCTTATGAGAAAAACAAGTGAAAAGATATTACGGGCACTGCTTGCGGTATCGGTACTTGCAACGGCTGTGCTATCGAGCGGCTGCCTTGACGATGAGGAGGAGATTTCCGACAGCACGGCAAGCGACAACAGGCAGACGAGTGACGGCGGCAATTCGGAAAGCAGTGAAGGCAGTGATAATAAATATGACGAAAGTGTTACGGGCAGTCGTGCGTCAAAGCTGACGTTCAGCGGCTCGGACGGGATAAGCATTACGAGAAAACAGCGTGAAGCCGAAAAGCCTATGGGCGAGGACGGCACACAGACGGTATTCGTGTATATGTGCGGAAGTGACCTTGAAAGCGAGAACGGGCTTGCAAGCGGCGACATTGAGGAAATGATTGCAGGATCACAAAGCGAGAACGTGAAGTTCGTCATTCAGACGGGCGGCGCGGGAGCGTGGGCTGATACATACGGCATCTCTGCCGAAAAGACACAGCGTTATGTTGTAACGGGCGGAGAAATAAGCCTTATCGAAGAAAAAGAGTCTGTCAATATGGGCAAGGAGGATGTGCTTGTCGATTTTCTCGGCTGGGGCATAGAAAACTATGCGGCGGCTAAAATGGGGCTTATCTTCTGGAACCACGGCGGAGGAAGTATAAGCGGCGTGTGCTTCGACGAGCTTAACGAGAACGATTCGCTGTCGCTTGAGGAGATAGACACTGCGCTTACCTCGATATACGATAAGATGACGGATAAGTTTGCGTTCATCGGCTTTGACGCTTGCCTTATGGCAACGGTCGAAACGGCGAATATGCTTGTTCCGCACGCTGACTATATGTTTGCGTCTGAGGAAACGGAACCGGGATACGGTTGGGATTATACCGAGATAGCAGGCTTTATGGAAAGTAATCCGACAGCGGATACAGCCGAACTCGGAAAGACGGTCGCTGACAGCTTTATGGCATCGTGCGAGGCTATCGGCGCAGGCGGCGAGGCTACGCTTTCGATAACGGATCTCAGCCGAATAGACGAGCTTGTAAAGGCGGTGAATGACGCCGCCGAGGAAATGAACGATATTTCTTCTGACCCTGCACTGCTTGCAAATGCGGTAAGAAGCATCTATACCGTAAGAGCATACGGCAGTAACAACGATACAGAGGGATATACCAACATGGTGGATCTCGGCTCTATGATAGCGGCTACGGTATCGGGCGACAAGGCGGACAAGGTCATGTCGGCACTTGAAAAGGCGGTAGTGTATAACATCTACGGCGAGGACAAGGACGGCTCGACGGGGCTTTCGACCTACTATCCGTTCGGCGTTTCAGGCTCTACCGAGCTTGCCACATTCGGCAAGGTGTGCGTAAGTCCGTACTATATGACGTTTGTTGACAGAATCGCATACGGCGCACAAAACGGCAGTACGGACGGGTACAGCGGCGAAAAAACGTGGCTTGCGGACGGTGCGGTGTACTGGAGCGACGGGGATTATTCCGACTACGAGAGCAACTGGGAGCATTACAACAACAAGACCGACAATATGGGCTTCTGCGGTGATAAGAGCAGTGTGCAGATAGATGTCGGACCTGTGCTTGACGATGAGGGAACGTTCTACTTCAATGTTACGGACGATACTATAAATAATCTTGCAAGCGTAAACTGCTCGGTTTACCGTGTTGACGAAGAAACGGGTGAGCTTATCGAATTCGGCGTTGACCAGAGTACAAAGGTCGATTTCTCGTCGGGACTGGTCGAGGATAATTTCAGCGGTCAGTGGTATATGATCGAGAATAATCTTATCCCTATGTTCATAGTGGAGAAGAACGGAAACAGCTCGGTATACACATCTCCCGTAAAGCTCAACGGCAAGGAAACAAATCTGCGTATAGCTATGACGCAGGACGGCAATGCGTATGACATAACGGTGCTTGGAACATGGGACGGCGTAAACGAAAACGGCGAGTCGGCAAGGAGTGTTGTTCCGCTTAAAGAGGGCGATGTCATAGTGCCGATATTCAACACCTACGACAGCGAGGGTAACTTTGCAGGCAAGGCGGAGGGCGATGAATGCACCTACAGCGGCGACAATATGATAGAGTTTGTCAATCTGCCTGCAGGCGACTACAGATACAGCTTTGTTATAAACGACATTTACGGAAATGTGTGCTATACCGGCTTCACGGTGTTTACGACCGACGATGACGGGAATGTGTTCTTTACGCCGGAAGAGTAGTAAAAACAGCAAGCTGTATCGATCACGCATTTTTCTTTTACAAAAAAACTAAGAGGAGAACCCCTATGCCAAACCGGATCATCACAGATATTTCAGATTATATCTTTGTGTCAGGAGAACCTCAAAAGGTCGATGCGATTTTTCTGCCGGGCGGCTCATACCCCGAACAGCCCGAATATGCCGCAGAATTATACCGACAAGGTTTGACTGATTGGATAGTCCCGTCAGGAGGAGTAAGCGTTAAAGAGGAAAAATGGCACGGCGTCCGCTCAAAAGCGGAAATTTATAGTGGCGATTACCGGTCAGACTGCGAGTTTTTTACAGATGTACTCGTAAAAAACGGCGTTCCGCAGACTGCGATCATTGAAGAAAGCAAGTCGGGGCATACCCGTGATAACGCATTTCTTTCTCGTAAAGCCGTTGATGAAAAGGGCATAGTGATAAAAAGCGGTATAATTGTTTGTAAAGCCTTTCATGCTCGCCGATGCTTAATGCTGTATCAAATGGCTTTCCCGAATGTTGATATGACGGTCTGCCCCGTACATTGCTATAACATCACCAAAGAAAACTGGTATACGACCGAAAAAGGAACCGATCGAGTGCTCGGTGAGCTTGCACGGTGCGGAAATCAGTTTGTCGGCGATCTCAAGACTTATCTTGATCTGATATGAAAATACTGTGCTGCCTTCAGTAAAAACGGCAAGCCGTATCAAGCGGACGCTTCTCTTTTATGGCAAAATAAATTCAGTCGGAAAGGCGGAAGAAGGCTGTAAGGGAGAAAAACAGATGAGTGAGATAAACGAATGGTATATGAATATTCAGAATATTGTTGACGACATAGACAGGTGTATAAAAAGCGGCGAGGACGAAAGGCTGACGCTCGGCAGGCTGTCGAAGACGCTTGGCTACTCGGAATACTATGTTTCAAGGAAATTCAGCGAAATATCGGGAATGAAGCTCAGGGATTATATGAGATACCGCAGGCTTGCTTTTGCGCTGAGGGAACTGAGAGATACCGACAAGGGCATACTTGATATTGCACTTGACTACGGCTTTACATCTCACGAGGCGTTCACAAGGGCATTCAAAGCGGCATACGGAATTACTCCGAGCGCTTACCGCTTACAGCCTGTACCGGTAATTCTCCGCACGATTATAAGACCTTTCGACTGTTATCTTTTAGGTATAGGAGGAACAGGTATGGCACAGACAAACAGTGATATTAAGGCGTATTTCGTAACGATACCGGCTCATAAATTCCTGCATATCAGAAACTACGAGAGTATAGGGTATTTCGACTTCTGGGAAAAGCAGAGTCACATTCCCGGACAGGATTGTGCAACTATATGCGGACTGCTTGACAGTATCAAGGGCAAGCTCGACGATATGGGCGGCGATGAGGCGAACAGCGGAAGCGGTCAGGTGATGGCGTACATAAACGAGCCTGAGGGAAGAATATGCAGCTGGGGCATTCCGCTGGCTGAGGCTTACGGTGTAAGGCTTCCTGCCGACTACAGCGGAGAGATACCAAGGCAGATGCAGATCATGGACGTGCCTGAGGGCGAATATATCGTATTTGAACACGGCCCGTTCGACTTTCAGACTGAAAACAGTGCGGTTGAAGCAAAGATAGAACAGGCTATGAAGGACTTTGACTATGAAAAGTCGGGCTATGAGCTTGACAAAACGCAGTGCAGGGTGTTCTATTTCTATCACGACTGCAGGAGATACTGGAAATATATAAGGCCTGTGAGGAAAACCGCTTTTTAATCGGGGCGGTTCTTCGGATTATGCAGGGCGATGCACTTGACACCGACTTGATTTTATGTTATATTATAGATACAAAAAGAGGGAAACGACAGACGGTCGCTCCCTGAATTAGGTTTAAGAATAGCCGCCTTCAGCTTGCAACATAGGGCGGTTATTTCTTTTTATTAAAAGAAATGATTGTGAATATCATAACTGTGAAAGCAGTGAGAAATATTCCTATCTGTATCAAATCACTTAGCGTTATGTACACAGCTTCACCTCCTTTCAAAGTGCTTTCGCACTTTCGGGAGATGAATTGACCGCCTGACGTCCAAGGTTTCCCTCGTGAATATTTTAGCATATTATCGGGGAGAATGCAACTTCATAAACAGCCGCTCCCAAGATTGAATTAAAAATCAACCGCTTTTTAATCGGGGCGGTTTCAGACTGTCGATAAACCTATATCGTTGATAAAAAAGGGGTCGCAGGGGCGTAGCCCCC
>UMHC01047657.1_pt1 | contig 18352 bp, 14 predicted proteins | sample 1965381 | NCBI WGS metagenome assembly UMHC01 (sample SAMEA4836083, study PRJEB28245) | human gut metagenome | biome: gut microbiome; material: fecal sample | place: Denmark | collected 2008 | reverse complement strand
CGCCGCACCGGGGGCGGCAGCTCGCCGTCCGGCCACCCGGACGGGAAACTTTGCTGTACATGGCGCAGAAGGTCAAGCCCCTGTGCGGGGATCTCCACGCCGTAACGCTCCAGTTCGAAGCGGCTGCTGCGACAGGAGGAACAGCGCAGTTGGCCTTCATCGACCACGAAAAGCGCGTCCTCGCTGATGGTCCGGCCGCACCGGCCGCACTGCCCCAGGTTGGGGGCAAAGCCCAGGGCCCCGGCCAGACGCAGGCGGAAATACAGGGGCAGGAGCACAGGCGGGGCCTTTTCCGCCTCCAGTACCGCGCGCAGATCCTCCACCAGCAGGAAGGCTTCCGTCGCGGCGTCCTCCCCTACGCCCATGGCTTCCACAAAGCGCAGGCAGTTGGCCGCCAGCCCCATGCGCTGCCAGTTGCGCCGCAGCAGGCGCGGCCCCTGCAGCAAGGCCGCCTCCTCAAGATTGAGGAAACGCCCGTCCTTTGAGGAACGGACACGGCACTGCAGGCTGTTCAGCACATCCAGACAGCCGCAAAAGCGTCGCCTGCTGCGGCTGCCGCCAAAGGCGAACAGCGTCAGCAGGCCATGTTCACGGCACAACAGCTTGAGCCAGAGATCCGACTCACGAAAGGCCCCCATGCGCAGCACGAGGGCCTGGTCGGTCCATTCCATCAGTTGGCGGCAGGCGGAAAGACCAGGGTCTTCACCTGACCGGCCTGACCGGGAGCCGGCAGTTCCGTCCCGTCATACGAGACCTGGACCCCACCGGCGTTGCCCAGTTTTACCTCCAGGGCCTTGGCAAATTCCAGAGTGATGATGTCGCCCTTGCGCACCGAGAACTGGCGCACTTCCCCGTCCACGGTGGCCCGCATCCAGCATTCGCCGATACCGGTCACCACCACACGGTGCATGCCAGCAGGCAGGGACGGATCCTGGGTGGCCGTATCCTGGACCGTGGCGGCATTGGCCGTCTGGCCCCAGGTCAGCTCCGCAGGACGGGTATCCATCATGCCCGTGTACGCGGGCGCGGCACTGCGTTCAGGCTGTGCGGTACCGGGCACAGGCGCCACACCACCGGCAGGAGCTGCCGTGCCGCCATTGCCCTGGGGAGCCGGGGCAGTCTGGGCACCGGCCGGAGCAGGCGCCGCAGGCGTCGTGGCAGACGGTGCCGGAGCCACCGGCTCAGGGGCAGGAGCCACGGCTGCAGGCTCTGCAGTCGGCAGGCTCTGTTCCTTGCTGCCGGTCAGATCCTTGAATACGCCCCGCTGCCACAGCATCCAGCCGCCTCCGGCCAGCGCCACCACCAGGATGAGCAGGATGAAGACACGCAGCCAGCCCGCGATGCCCTGACGGGCGCCGTGACGCAAGATGGCGGGATTGCTGCGCAGGTCCTCGTCGCCCCCCATGACGGTGCATTCCGTGGCCGCCGCGGGCTGCAGGGCGTGCGCCACTTCCGCCACGGCTTCGGGATCCAGGGCCATGTACGAGGCATAGGCCCGCAAAAAGCCCTTGGTATAGGCAGGATGGGGCAAGGCGGAAAGATCCCCGCTCTCCAGGGCCTGGATGAGCCGCGTGCTGATCTTCAGGTGGGCGGCCACATCATCAAGGCTCAGGCCACGGCGTTCGCGCTCCGCGCACAGCGCCGCACCCAGTTCTTCAAAAGTCATGCAAACCTCGATACGGGGAAAGCGGGTATCTGCCGGCCGGGTCTCCCCGTCTGGTTCCGGCCGGAAGGCAGTATCTTACAGACGGATATCGATGACGGCCTTGCTGCGCAGCTGCTGGGAGTATTCGTCAAAACGCTCCATGGCCTTGGGCTGGCGCAGGATGTTATCGATGACGGGCCGGGCTTCCTCAAAGGTCATGGGACGGCCGGGACCGCTCTGTCCGGGACGGAACAGATGCACCTGGGCCTTGTGGCCCTGCACGGTGAAGATGTCGGTCACATCGCCGGGCTTCATCTTGTTCAGGCGGGTCTCCCACTCGGGATTGAGGCGACCCCACTCCACCGGGCCCATGTCGCCGCCCTTTTCGCGATTGGGGGCGATGGAATACTTGCGGGCGGCCTCTTCGAACGAAAGGGCTCCGGAAGCGATCTGCGCCGCGATGCTCCTGGCATTGACGTTGGGATTGTAGACGATCAGGCCCATATGCAGACCGTTGCGGTCATACATGGTGTCCTTGTGCTTTTCGTAGTAGGCGCGGATCTCGTCATCGGTCACCACCACGCGGCGGCCCACTTCGGCCCCCATGACGCGCTGGCGCAGCATGTTGGTCTTCATGCTCTTGCGCAGCTCATCCACGCTCATGCCCTGCTTCTTCAGCTCGGCTTCGAACTGGGCGCGGTTCAGGCGGCGCATCTTCATCATCTTGGTCAGTTCCTGATCGATCTCGCTGTCGGAGACCGTGATGCTCAGGCGCTTGGCCTCCTGTTCCAGCAGGATGTCCATGATCATGGAATCCAGCACCTTGCGGAAGACCACATTGACCTTGTCGGCCTGCTTGGGGTCATTGGGATTGAGACGGGCACGCCCCAGTTCAGGCAGCGCGGCCTTTTGCAGGTCGAACATGGTGATGACCTGGCCGTTGACCACCGCGGCAATTTTGTTGAGCTGGGCAGCCTGGGCCGTGCAGGCCAGGCAGAGCCATGCCATCAGGATCAGAAGGGCATATTTTTTCAAGGCAAATTCTCCCGTTATGCGCATAGGCTGTAGTAGCAGCCGAAAATAGCCAATATTTCCCTCTTTGGCAATCGCCGCGGCCTAGGCCGTGCCGCCCGGAGCTTCCGGCGTGCGGATGTTTTCCAGGGCCTGTCGCAGCCCCTGCAGTCCCTGGGCAAAATCCTTGTCCGCAGGCAGGGGCAGCATGAGCGACGCCGGCGGCAGCATCCGGGCGCCCTTCATGGAAGCCACCAGTTGCAGGATGCGCTCCGGCTGCACGGCGGTCTGGCCGTCGCCCCACACCAGACGGACATGATCCAGATAGATGTCCGCACGCTGGACCTGCAAATGGCTCAGGAACTGCTTGAAATCGAGCACGGCGATGAAGTTGACCAGTTCCTGCGGGAAGCTGCCGAAACGGTCGCGCATGGAAAGGGCCACTTCCTCGCGGGCCGCGCCGCTGGTGGCCGACGTGAGCGCCTTGTAGCAGCGCAGGCGTTCCCGGCCATCCTCGATGTAGGACTGGGGGATATGGGCAGGCAGACCGAGGTTGAGCTCCGTCTCCACGTCCTGGGTGACGGGCGTGCCCTTGAGACGGGCCACGGCCTCTTCCAGCATCTCCAGATACAGGTCGAGCCCCACCCGGCCCATATGGCCGGACTGCACCTCGCCCAGGATGTTGCCCGCACCGCGCAGGCGCAGGTCTTCCATGGCCACCTGGAAACCGGCACCCAGATAGTCCATGTCCATGATGATGCGCAATCGCTCCTCGGCCACTTCGCTCAGATGCTCCGTATCGGGCACCACGAAGAAGGCGTAGGCCTGACGGTCACTGCGGCCCACCCGGCCCCGCAGCTGATAGAGCTGGCCAAGGCCGAAGAGCTGCGCCTGGTCCACCACCAGGGTGTTGGCGCGGGGGAAGTCCAGGCCCGACTCGACGATGGCCGTACAGACCAGAACATCCAGCTCGCCGTGCCAGAACTTGTGCATGTTGCTTTCCAGCTCGCTTTCCGACATCTGGCCGTGCGCCATGCCCACCCGGGCGGTGGGTACCAGCTTGCGCACATATTCGGCCACGCGCTCCAGCCCCTGGACACGGTTGTATACCCAGAACACCTGCCCTTCCCGCGCCAGCTCGCGCTCCAGGACCGTGCGCAAGGTGGCATCGTCACGCCGCAGCACGGCCGTGGCCACAGGCTTGCGGTCCTGCGGCGCGGTCTCGATGACCGAAAGGTCGCGGATGCCGGACATGGAAAGTTGCAGGGTGCGCGGGATGGGCGTGGCCGTCAGGGTCAGCACGTCCACGTTCTTTTTCAGGGCCTTGAGCTTTTCCTTGTGCCGCACGCCGAAGCGCTGTTCCTCGTCCAGGATGAGCAAGGAAAGATTGGGCAGGGACACGTCCGACGACAGCAGGCGGTGCGTGCCCAGCAGGATGTCGATCTGCCCCTCGGCCGCGGCCTTGAGGACTTCCTTTTGCCGGGCACGGGGCACGAAACGGCTCAGCAGGCCCACCGTGACCGGGAAACCGGCTAGACGGGCCCGGAAGGTCTGGTAATGCTGCTCGGCCAGCACGGTGGTGGGACACAGCAGGGCCACCTGGCGCCCCTCGCTGGCCGCGCGGAAGGCTGCCCGCAGGGCCACTTCGGTCTTGCCGAAGCCCACGTCACCACAGACCAGACGGTCCATGGGCTCGGACTTGTCCATGTCGGCCAAAACGTCCTCGATGGCCCGGGCCTGGTCCGGGGTCTCCTCAAAGCCGAAGGTCGCCTCGAATTCGTGGTACAGCTCGCCCGGCGGGTCGTAGCGGAAGCCCTTGGCCACCTTGCGGTAGGCGTACATCTCCACCAGGTCGGCCGCGATCTTTTCGATGGCTTTGCGGACCTTCTCCTTGCCGGAACTCCAGCTGGCGCCGCCCAGACGGTCAAGGGCCGGTTCAGCACCCTCGCCACCTTTGAAGCGCTGGATGAGCCCCAGGCGGTCCACCGGCACATAGAGCCTGTCCTGCCCGGAGTATTCCACCAGAAGGAAGTCATTGCCCTGCCCTCCCTGCACCAGATGGTGCAGACCGGCAAAACGGCCGATGCCGTAATCCCGGTGGACGAGCAGGTCCCCGGCCTTGAGGTCATCGAAACTGTCCAGTCCCTTGAACGCACGCGAGGAGGCGCGGGCCTTCTTTTCCGCACGCGGATAGAGGATGTCCTCGCCCAGCACGAGCACATCGTCCCAGACCAGCTCCGCACCCGAACGCCAGGGGGAGACCAGGGCGAACAGTCCGCGCTGTTCCGGCGCATAACGCAAGGCAGGCGTGATGCCTTCCTGCTCGGCCAGTTTGAGGAACTTGGCCCGGCTGCGCTGCGAGGAAAAGCTCAGCACCACCTGACGGCGCCGGTTCTGCCATTCCTTCAGACCGGCAGACAGATGCTGCCACGGCCGGTCGGCCGCGCCGGGGACGGGGAAAAGATCCGTAAAGGCATGGAGCGGACGTTCCTGTACGTCGTCCCCCACGGCGTCCACGCCCATGACCAGGGGCTCCAGATAAAAACGGCGGGCCTTTTCCCAGGGCAGATCCTGCAGGCTGCCGCACAGGCACAGGGCGGACGGCTGCGGCAGGGGCGCATCATCTTCTTCCAGCTGATCGCGCAACTGCATGGCCGTCCCGTGCAGGGCCGCATCGCAGTCCGCCTGTCCGGGCAGGAACCAGAGCGGCTCCTCGGGCAGCCAGTCCGCGATGGTGCTGGCCTTTTCGTGCACCACGCCCGGCAGCAGGCCCAGACCGCCGGCATCCAGGGTCTTCTTGAAGGTGTAGCAGTCGTTCTCGCTGATGCGCGCCCCGGCGAACAGGGCATCCATGCGCTTGCGGGCCGCGGCCAGGCCCTGCGCGTCCAGCACGAAAGGCAGGGCCGGCAGCAGGGTCAGTTCGTCCAGCCCCTGCAGGGAGCGCTGGCTCTCGGCATCAAACAGGCGCAGCTCTTCCAGCGTATCGCCAAAAAACTCCATGCGCACAGGACGCGGATAGCCGGACGGGAAGATGTCGAAGATGTCGCCGCGCCGGGCCATCTGCCCCGGCCGGGTCACCAGGGGGACACGTTCGTACCCCCACTCCACGGCCTGATCGAGGATCAGCTCCGGCGGATAGTCGCTGCCCCGCGTCAGGTCGAGCGTATGCTCGGCAAAAAAATCGCGGGGCACATGGCGCAGCAGCAGCGCTTCCGTGCTCAGGATGAGGCAGCGGGGCCCGCCCTGGGCAAGGCCGTACAGGGCCGCCAGCCGTCCTGCCCACGAATCCCGGTCACGGCGCAGCAAAAGGCCGGCAGGGAGCGCGGCAAAGGGCAGTTTCCAGGCGGGGACATCAGGGGCCATGTCAGCCAGGGAAAGCGAAGGAGAAAAAAGGGTCAGCAGTGCGCGCGCCGCCGTGTATTCCTCACGGTCGCGCACCAGGATGACGCTGCTGCGTCCCTGGGCCAGCGCGGCGCAGGCAAGACGGCAACAGGACGCCATGCCGCTGCGCTGCCAGTGTCGGGCCTCGGCCGGCCCTGAGAGCAGGGAAAGGATATCTGCCATACTGTCCGCCGGAAAAGCAAAAACGACGCCACCAACGACGCCGAATCCTGGGAAAGGGTTCAAAAAAGGCGGCCCGAAGGCCGCCTTGCGGGATCTCTTATCTGTAGCTGTCGGGGGCCATGCTTCAAGCGACCCGGGGGGATGCGTGCATGCACATCCCGGGCGGTGTGGGAACATTTCCCCGCACGGACAGCCGACGGATCACGATCCGCCTAGTGACTGCCGCAGCTGCTGCCGCAACTGCCGCAGCTGCTGCCGGAAGAGGCCAGCGGCACCTCGGGATCCACGGTGAATCCCATGTAGGTCATATCAATCTTGACGCCCTTGATCTGCGCCACCAGGTCGGTGGCCATGCAGAAGGTGAAACCGTCAACTTCCTCGGTGCTGTCCTGTGCGTTAGGCTCATCCAGAGCCAGGGCGAGACGCGGGCCGCTTCAGCCGCCGGGGGCAAGAAACACGCGGATGGACTGGCGTTCCTTGTCCGCGAAGTAGGCTTCCAGCTCTTTACGAGCGTTTTCAGACAGAGTGATCATTCCTATTCCTCTCTGGGCCGTATCTGCGGAGCGTCCTGCCCGTCAGGAACCGGGACCGATGCCCTAGGGCAACAGGCCCTCTCCGCCGGTAACGGCAGTTGATGGAAACAGAAGACGGGACCTTCTGTTATGACAAAACCGGCCGGGCCGGGACAGCCGGCCCCACCGGACAGGGACTACTGATGACTGCCGCAGCTGCCGCAGCAACCGCCGCAGGAACTGCCGCCCGACGAAGGCAGGGGCACTTCGGGGGTCACGGTGAAGCCCAGATAGCTCAAGTCTATGCTGACGCTCTTCACCTGTTGCAGCAATTCCTTGTTGATGCAGAACGCAAAGCCGTCCTGTTCGAACCTGGCGTCCTCGTCCTCGGGTTCGTCCAGAGCCAGGACGAGCCGGGGGCCGGAGCAGCCGCCGGGAGCGAGATACACACGGATGGTCTGGCGTTCCTTGTCCGCAAAATAGGCTTCCAGCTCTTTGCGGGCATTTTCAGACAAAGTGATCATTCCTTCTCCTTGACGATGCCGCGTCCCGGACTTCCCGTATCCCGCAGGGGAAGAGGCGCCGTTCAGGGCAGCGCCCGTTGCCGGTGCGGCAACTGTTGACGCAGGAGGTGACAGGTATCGTCAGAGCAGGGATGACGCGGGAAGGAACATGCTGCGCCTTCCCGCCAAAGGCTACTGGTGGCTGCCGCAGGCACCGCAGCAACCGCCGCAGGCGCTGCCGCCCGACGACGGCAGGGGCACTTCGGGGGTCACCAGAAAGCCAAGGTAGTTGGCATCGATACTGACGCTTTTCACCTGCTGCAAAAGTTCATTGTTGATGCAGAAGGCAAAACCGCCCTGTTCGATCCGGGTATCGTTCTCACCGGCTTCGTCCAGCGCCAGAGCGAGGCGCGGGCCGGAGCAGCCGCCGGGGGCAAGGTAGATGCGAACGGTCGCTTTTTCCCTGTCGGCAAAAAAACCTTCCAGTTCCTTCTGGGCGGCATCGGTCAACGTAAGCATGGCACTACCTCCAGTGTTGCCCGTAACATGTAAGGTCAGCCCCAAAGATTGTCAATCGCTCGCGGGGCTTTTCTCCGCTGCCAAAAAGGCGTATGGAAAGACATCACTTCTGGAGGAATTATGCCCACGACATTGCTGCTGGACAAAGAGGAAATGACCCGTATTCTGGAACGTCTTGCCTGCGAAGTGCTGGAACGGCACGGGCAGTGCGAGCGCGTCATGCTGGTGGGCATCGAACGCCGCGGCGCCGACCTGGCCCGCCGCCTGGGCGCCCTGATGCAGCAGAAGCTGCAGCGCCCCCTGCCCCTGGGCACGCTGGACATCAACCTGTACCGTGACGACTGGACCAGCCTGGAAGGCAAGCCCCACATCGGCCAGTCGCGCATCACCGCCCCGGTGGACAACGCGGAGATCATCCTTATAGATGACGTGCTGTTCAGCGGCCGCACCATCCGTGCCGCCCTGGAGGCCCTGCTGGATTACGGCCGTCCCCGCAAGGTGGAGCTGCTGGTGCTCGTGGACCGCGGCCACCGCGAACTGCCCATCCAGGCCGACTACATCGGCCGCAGCGTGGACACCCGCCCGCAGGAGCAGGTGGACGTCCTGCTGGAAGAACGGGACGGACGGGACGAAGTCCTGCTGACCGCCAAGAACTGACCTGCAGGGGCATCCGCCGGATGCCCCTTTTTTCATGCCCGCCCTGCTCCCGGTCCGGCCGCCTGTCCCCTTTTTTCCCGAAAGAACTTGACCCGCCCCTGTTCTTTTCCTAGGCTGCCCTTATCCATCCCGACCCGTCTGATCCAAGGAGCACGTCCATGCCCATGCACCATACCTGACGCAACACCACCGGCTTCACGGTGTGGAGCGCAGCGGGGTGGTCGCGCCGACGGCATGTCCTGGTTCCTTGACCTTCGCCATATCACGGTCCCCCATCCCCTAGGTCCGTCACGGATCTGCGCGCATTTTTTCAACTTTTGCCGCATCCCGTCTTTTGGGGGGTCGCATGAAAAACAGCTTCAATTTCTTCTCGTCCACCACGGGCATCGTGGTCACGGGCCTTATCCTGGGCCTGATCGCCGTCTTTTTGCAGTTCTCCGGCAACCCCGGCAACATGGGCATCTGCGTGGTCTGCTTCAACCGCGACATCGCAGGGGCCGTGGGCCTGCACCGCGCGCCCATCGTCCAGTACCTGCGTCCCGAGATCATGGGCATGGTGCTGGGCTCTCTGGCCGCTGCCCTCTGCTTTGGTGAATACCGCGCCCGCGGCGGCTCCGCTCCGGCCGTCCGCTTCCTGCTGGGCGTCATCGCAGCCATCGGCGCCCTGGTCTTCCTGGGCTGCCCCTGGCGCGTCATCATGCGTCTGGCCGGCGGCGACGCCAACGCCCTGTTCGGCCTGGCCGGCCTGGTGGTCGGCATCGGTCTGGGCACGGTCTTCTTCCGCATGGGCTTCTCCCTGGGCCGCAGCCAGAGCCAGAGCAAGGCATCCGGCCTGATCCTGCCCGGCATCATGCTCGCCCTGGTCACCGTCTATCTGTTCAACCCGCCCATGGAAGGACAGGCCCAGAACGGCGTCCTTTTCTACTCCCTCAAGGGCCCTGGCTCCATGCACGCCCCCTTCCTGCTCTCGCTCGGTGCCGGTCTGCTGGTGGGCTTCCTGGCCCAGCGCAGCCGCTTCTGCACCATGGGCGCCGTGCGTGACGTCCTGCTGTTCAACCAGTGGCATCTGGCCCTGGGCTTCCTGGCCATGCTGGTCGCCGCGCTGGTGGCCAATCTGGCCATCGGCGGCTTCCATCCCGGTTTTGAAGGCCAGCCCGTGGCCCATACCGACGGCCTGTGGAACTTCCTGGGCATGGTGACGGCCGGTCTGGCCTTTGCCCTGGCCGGCGGCTGCCCCGGCCGCCAGCTCTTCATGGCCGGTGAAGGCGACAACGACGCGGCCGTGTTCGTGGTCGGTCTCATCGTGGGCGCGGCCTGCGCCCATAACTTCGGCATGGCCTCCAGCACGGCGGGTATCGGTCCCAACGGCATGCTGGGCGCCCTGGGCGGCCTGGCCGTCTGCCTGCTCATCGGTTTCTTCAATTGCAAGCGAGGTGCGTAATGGCGACCCTTATCGATACTTGCGGGCTCTCCTGCCCCCAGCCTGTCCTGATGTTCCTGACCGCTGCCAAGAAGCAGCCCGAAGGCCCTTTCTCCGTCCTGGTGGACAATGAGGCCAGCCGCGAGAACGTGACCCGCGCGGCCCGCAACAGCGGCTTCGATGTGACGGAAAGTGAAGAGAACGGCATCTGGCGGCTGGAGATCAGCCGTCAGGCCTAAAAAAATCCATGCAGGGGCGGCTCCGGCCGCCCCTTTTCAGGAAACGCATGACCTCGAAGCATTCCCTTTTTTCCTCTCTCGGTCGCCGTCTGGGCGGCCTGTTCAAAAAAGAGTCCGCTCCCGATGCAGGCCCCCGCGCCCTTTCCGACCGGGGGCTGCTGGCTTTTTCCCATACTGGCGACGTCATCCGGGCCGAACGCCTGCTGCGGCAGCAGGGCTTTGACGTGGACGTCAAGGGCCCGCCCCCGCAGATGCGTACCGGCTGCGACATGGTGGTGGTCTTCCCGCTCATCCGCCAGGCCGCAGTGCTGGCCAGCCTGAAAACGGCCGATCTGGAGCCGGAACAGGTGGTCAGCGCCCATGACGTGCTGCTGGAGCCCGTGTCCCTGTTCCAGACCAGCCGTCTGGAACACTGGCTCATGGTACGCGCGGCCAACATGAAGATCACGGTGGACTGCCGCGACCGGCGCATCGTCAACATCTCCGGCGGCGGCTGCCCGGACGTGCCCTGGCTGGCCCACTGCCTGTGCGGCAAAACGCTGGATACGGCCCCCGAACCGCTGAGCATGGGGCAGACCCTGTGCTGCTACAGCCTGCAAAAAGCCTTTGAGGAGATACGGAGACAGCTCGCATGTGGATCATAGCCGGAACCATCCCCGACCCTGATTTTTCCCTGCTGGTGCCGGAAGGCCCCGCACCGCGTAGCGCCAGCCTTTCGGAAGCGGGCCTGCACCTGCCTGACGGCCGTACCGTGCCCGTGGAACGGGGCACCGCGGCCCTGGCAGCCACGGCCCTGCAAACCTGCGCGGCCCTTGGCTGCACGCCCCCTGCCCTGCTGCTGGCCGGGGATACCGGCTCCGGTTCCGGCAGCCGCCGGCTCTACGCCTGGCTGGAAAAAGCCCTGCCCGCCCTGGCCCCGCGCGGCCTGACCTTCCACTACCTCTTCCCCGACGTGGACTGGCACAACCGCCTGCTGCTGGCTGTCCGGGAGCTGGAGAACGCGCCCCTGATGGTGGCCGATGCGGGCTTCATGTATGTGGCCAAGATGAGCGGCTATGCCGATGCCTACGAACTCTTCACCCCGGACGTGGGCGAACTGGCCTTCCTGGCGGATGAAAAAGCGCCCCACCCCTTCTATACGCGCGGCTTCCTGCTGGCCGAGGAACAGAACATCCCCGTGCTGCTGGCCCGGGCACAGGAGCACGGCAACTGCCCGGCCAATCTGATCATCAAGGGCAAGGCCGACCATATCATCCACGAAGGCCGTCTCCACGCCGTAGTGGACAGTCCCTCGGTCCCGGCCATGGAGTGCATCGGCGGTACCGGGGACATCGTGACCGGCCTCGTCACCGGCCTGCTGTGCGCCGGTCTGCCCACCGCCACGGCCGCCCTGGCCGCCGCACGTCTGGCCCGCCTGCTGGCCGACCATTGCCGGCCCGATCCGTCCACACCTGTGAGCCGCCTCATCGCCGCCCTGCCCGAGGTCCTGCCCCGCAGCAGGGACGAGATCCTCGCCCTGGGCCGGGCCTGAGCCCGCTTTACGGCAGGTTCCTTCAAGGCCTGGAACGAGACCTTGCTCCTGCCCTGAGTCCCTGTTTTCTCCATCAAAAAAGCTCCGCCTGCGTCTTGTGCGCGGGCGGAGCTTTTTTGATGGCTGGGTTACGGTGATGACCGGCTGCCGGTCGTCCCCTTTGCGGGAGCGGCCCTCCAGCAGGGCCGCTCCGGTGGAGGCACGCATCCGGGTCGTGCCGCCTGGGGGAATGCCTAGGAATACAGCAGGCTGCCCAGCAGCAGGGTCACGATGGCCGTGGCCGCGTAAGCGCCCAGGATGGCGAGGGGCGAGGACTTCCAGATGGCCTTGGTATTGCACCATTCGTTGCCGTGCAGCAGGGCCGCACTGGCACTGGCGGCAGGCGTCAGGAAAGCGAAGTGGACGCCCATGACCACCATGATGAGCGGCAGCTCCGGCGCCATACCGGAGGCCTGGCAGAAGCTGTGGATGACCGGCATGAGCACCACGCCCACGGCACCGTTGTTCATGACCTGGGTCAGGGCCACGGCGGCGAAGCCGATGAACAGGGCAAACGTGATGGAAGAGCTCTCGCCGAAGAAAGGCGTCAGCAGCTGCATAAGAAAGTCCGTGATGCCGCTGCCCGGGGCCGCCATGGCGATGGTCAGGGGCTGCACGAAGGCCAGCAGCAGCACGATGCCCCAGGTGACGCCGGAGTCCACCATGACCTTGAAATTCAGCAGGGGCTTGCCTTCCACCTTGATGGCCGCCATGACGGTCACCAGCAGGATGACGATACCCGTATTGCCGATGGCCTTGAGGAAGCGGGTCAGGAAGAAGTCCGCAGGCAGGAAGTTGGGGGCCAGGAGCAGCAGCACCAGCAGGAAGAGGAAAAGGAGCACGGTCTTCTGCACGCCGGTCAGGTTCAGACTGCCGTCGGTATCCAGCTTGTCCGCTTCCAGATTGAGCAGCTTGCTCATGTCGGGACGGAAGATGTACTTGCCGAGCACGATGAAGAACAGGGCGCACAGCAGGCAGATGAGGCAGGCGATGAGCATGTACTTGGCATAGTCGATGCCCATGCCGGACATGGTCTCATAGGCACTGAACACGGTCAGGGCCACCTGCTTGAAGGGGATCATGGACTGGCCGATCTGGGCGGCGAAGACGATACCGAAGACCATCATGGTCGGGTAGCTGTCGCCCTTCTTATAGCCGCAGACCTCGCACACGCCATACAGGATGCTCCAGCCGATGAGCGCCGCCGGAGAGGCACTGGTCAGCGCCCCCAGGATGAAGATGGAGGCCAGAAAGGTGAAGCTGAACAGCCACGGCCTGCCCGCCACGAATTTGCGCGTGATGAACCAGAGGGAGATGAAGCGCGACAGACCGTAGTGGTTGATGGTGGCGCAGAAGACGAAGATGAAGAACATCATCTGCACGATGGGGTGGCCGAAACTGTTGTTCAGCAGGGTCACGGGCTTCATGCCGCCCACCAGCATCATGGCCAGCAGACCGGCCAGGCTGGGCCAGACGATCTCGATGAACACCCAGCCGTACAGCACCCCCAGGAACACGCCCACCAGGCGCATCCCCAGCGGGGTCAGGGGTTCCACAGGGTCCAGCAGGCCGAAGCCGAACATGATGCACAGACAGACGAGGCTGTGGACATAATAGGCAAGAGACAGGGGAGCTTTCTTCTCCGGGGTCGTTGCTGACATATCGTTTCCTGTAAATCGCGCGGGCACGGGGCCCTGCGCGGGGATGAAGTTGCGGACGGAATGAGCCGGAGGCAGGGAGAAGACGCCCCCGGCTCACAGAAGGAACCGCTCACGGCTCATGCCGCAAGGGATGGCACCGGCAGTCACCGGGCCGTCGGCCTAGTCCGCACGCGGAGGTTCGGGCCAGGTGAAGTTGTCCATGTAATAGCGGTACGGCTTCACGGGATAGTCATCCAGGGGCACGGGCACGGTGTGCAGCTCATGCCGTCCGTCCACCTGCCGCTGTTCGATCCACTTGAGCCAGTTGGCATTGTCACGCTGGGGATAATCCTCGCGGTAATGACCGGCACGGGATTCCTTGCGGGCCAGGGCCGCGGTCAGGCACAGATCCGTCAGCAGCACGGTGGAGGTCGCTTCAAAGAGCTTGGCCAGCTCGTGGGCATCGCGGGCCCCCAGCTCGGGCAGGAACTCTTCCCGCACTTCGGCCACGCGATCCAGGCCACGGCTCAGGCCGCGCCCCGTCTTCATCAGGGCCACGTCGGGCGCGCTCATGACTTCGCGCATGTCGGCGATGACGTCCTTGGGCGCGATGCCGTCACGTCCCAGATAACGCAGGATGCCGTTCAGGCGGTCAGCGGCATAGGCCTTGTCGAAGGGGACGGCGTCATGGCCTTCCACGAAACGGGCCGCGGCCTCACCGGCGGAATAGCCCGTGGTAGCCGTGATGCAGGTGGCCCAGCCGCCCATGTAGACACCGGGGTCGGGGTTGCGGGCCAGACCGGCGGCGTACAGGCCCTTGATGGCCGTGGCGCCGTCCAGATCGGCCACGATGCCGCCGTAGGTATGGCGCACCTGCGGCATCCACTCCAGCTTCTGGGCGAAAAAGTCCATGCCCATGGCCCGCAGCTTCTTGTCGTTAAGGCCCATCCAGCCCGCACGCGGGCGCATGGTCTCCACGTCTTCGGCCGACATCTTGCTGCAGTCGAAAAGGATGGGGCCGTTACCGGCGCGCACTTCGCAGATCATGCCGCGCGTATTGTAATGCGGGTCGGCCTTGGCGCCGAACTTGGGGGAATACTTGAGCATGAAGTCTTCGCCCTTGTTGTTGAGGAAGCGGGCCCCCTTGGGCAACAGACCGGTCTGTCCCTCCCAGGCAAAGTCCACCGGCACGTTCCAGACCTTCCAGAACTCGAAGTTGCGCATGGCGCAGCCGGCGTTCCAGGCGATGCTCACGCCTTCGCTGGCAGGGGTGTTCTGATGGTAGGAAGGCTTCCAGCCGCCGGTATTGGTGGCCAGCAGCACGGCACGGGCCCGGATGTAGACGGGCTTGCCGCTCTGGGCGTGGAAGCCCACGGCACCGGTGACGCGCTCGCCGTCGGTGATGACGTCGGTGATGACCACACGGCCCAGACGGCGCACGCCGCGCTTTTCGCACTCCCGCTTGAGCAGGCGGGCCTTGTCAATGCCGCCCATGCCGTAGGGATGGTAGTAATAGAAGCGCATGTAATCCAGCGCACGCTGGGGGATGAAGCACAGCTCGCCCTTGTCGTTGCGGACGAACTTGTGGCCCCAGTTCTCAAAATCCATGAAGCGGTCATAGGACTGGGTCAGGATCTGCCCCAGCAGCTTCTGGTCGGCCAGGCCATCGTAGTAATAGACCAGATCGTCCAGCAGGTCATCAAGGTTCATGTCGGGCTGCTTGACGATCATGTCGCCGCCCGAAAGGCCGCCAAGGCCGCCCCAGTCACGGGGGCCCTTGTCCACCACCAGCACGTCGTCAAGAAAATCCTTGGCGCGCATGGCCGCCCACATGCCACTGAAACCACACCCGACCACGAGCAGGTCCGTCGTGTATTCGTATCCTCTGGGTTCTTTCATGATGTCCTCCGGCAGTTAGCTCTTTACGACGTCAACCTGATCAAGGGTCCGGGCAAACCGTTCCTTGAACGGATGCACGAAGATGGCCCCGGAAGGACAACGCAGCTCACAGGTGAAACAGGTCATACAGTCGTCATTGTAGGCGATACGCGAACGGCTGCCGCAGGTCATGCAGCGCAGGGCTTCGGCAAAGCAGGCTTCCATATCGAGGGGGCGCACGTTCTCCGCCATGGGATCCTGCGGATCGGCGGGCACACGGCCGCGCTCATGGCGGGGCTCCTGGCCGATGCCCTGGCCGGGCAGGCGGTCCTCGGGAACCTGGGGACGTTTGCGGCCGCGCTCGCCCTGGATGTCGGCCCCTTTGAGCATGCGGTCGATGGAGATGGCGCACTCACGGCCACCGGCGATGGCCGCCACCACAGAGGCCGGGCCCGTGGCCGCGTCACCGGCGGCGAACACGCCCCACTGGCTGGTGGCCAGGGTGATGTCCTCCACCACGATGCGGCCGCGTTCCACGTTCACATCACCGGCAAAACCGTCCAGTTCCGAGACCTGGCCGATGGCGAAGATAACGTGCGACGCGGCCAGGCGCAGGGTGGACGAAGTGTCGAAACGGGGGGCGAAGCGGCCTTCCTCGTCCTTGAGGCTGGTGCAGGCATGCAGTTCCAGGCCCACCAGACGGCCATCTTCCTGCAGCAGGCGGGCCGGCCCGAAGCCGCAATGGAACTCGATCCCTTCGTCTTCGGCATCCTTCTGGTTGTGGGGATAGGCGGGCATCTCTTCCCGGCTTTCCAGGCAGGCCATGTGGACTCGGGCGGCACCGAGACGACGGGCCGTGATGGCCGCGTCCACGGCCACGTCACCGCCGCCCACGACCACCACGTCACCGCTGATGACAGGCTTTTCATCGCTGCGGCAGGCGCTCAGGAAATCCAGCCCCCAGTGCACGCCGGGCAGATCGCTGCCTTCCAGTTCCAGACGGCGGCTGGCGGAGGTACCGGGGGCCAGCATGATGGCCTTGTAGCCGCGGCGCTTCAGTTCGGCCAAGCTGACGTCCGCGCCCTTGCCCACACGGGTATTGCAGCAGAAACGCACGCCGATCTCTTCAAGACGGCGGACCTGGGTGGCCACCACGTCATCGGGCAGACGGTAGGCGGGGATGCCGTAACGCAGCATGCCGCCGGGGAACGGACGGGCTTCGAAGACCGTGACAGGATAACCCATGAGGGCCAGGAACCAGGCGCAGGAAAGACCGGCCGGACCGGAACCCACCACGGCCACCTTGCTGATGTGACGGCGCACGGGCTTTTCCAGCGGCATCTGCGCGGCCCAGTCGCCGAGCACATGCTCCACGGCATTGATATTGACAGCGCTGTCCACACGGGCACGGGCGCATGCGGATTCACAGGGATGGAAGCAGACACGGCCGGTGATGGCCGGGAACGGCTGGACAGCCAGATAATTGCGCGCGGCTTCGTCCAGGTTGCCCTGCTGGATCAGATAATGGTTGCCGCGAATATCCACACCCGCAGGACAGGCCGCCATGCACGGGGATATCTGCTCCTGTGCTGTCTCAAGGCGAAATACGTCAAGCGGGCAGGTTTTCGTGCAGCTGCCGCAACCGGTACAGGCTGCGGGATCGATACTTTGAATCATAACCGCTCCTTTGCATGGGATGTGCAGCACGGGGCTGCCCCTGAATTTTCCCTTTTATTAGCAAGGAGCGTACCAAAATATATTTTATTGTTTTTACTGAATATTTTTTACAATAGATCTTAACTTGTGATTTTTTGTGCTTAAAAAATACATTTTTGTATCTTGTATTCCGAAAAAAGGACAGGTAGCCTGCGTGGTGGAGGGGCCCGAGCTATGTACAGAAACGACTGGTACCGACATCACGACTGCGGGAATTTCCTGCATGCCCTGCTGGGGGAATGCTGGCAGCCCGATCTGCTGGTACAACTGGGGGGCCTGCCCCCGGAAACGGCAGCAACGGCTTTCTGTCCTGCTGCGTCTCCGCAGCCGGACTTCGTTCCCCTGAAAGACCTGCTGGACGCATACCCGGCCGCCGGGACGATATTCCGCCGGTTGCCGGAGCCGGATGGCCTGCCCCCGATCCTTGCCCTGCTGGGGCAGGAACGCGAGCTCGAAGCGCTGGAGGCCCTGCTGGCCCTCTGCCTGCGCCGCATCGACAGCCTGCGGCCCGGGGTCATCAAGGGCCTGCTGCTCTGCCTGTCGGAACGTCTGCTCCGCCTGCCCCTGTCTTCCGCTGATGCCGTGCGCCCTTATCTCCGGCTCTGCCGGGAACTCCATATGACCATCACCTGTTCGGGCAACTTCATCCCGAAACTTCCCGCCCTCTGCTTCCGGGCCAGGGCACAGGCCTTCCGCATCGCCGACAGGGAGGAGATGGCGCTCTTCGACCTGCTGATCGGAACGCTCAATGTCTGCAACACCCCGCGGCACAACGATCCGCGCCTGCATGCCATCATGCTGCGCGGCCGCCGCCAGCTGGAATCCCTGCGCAAGCCCGACCTGTTCGAGACCGCGGCCCCCTACCTGGGCATCCTTGCCTTCCTGGAAGGGGATTACGATCAGGCCATGAGCATCTTTACCCGCGTCAGCCGCAAGCTGCGTGCCCAGGAACGCCATCTGTTCGAACTTTTCTATGTCCGCCACTGGAGTTTTGCCGCGGCCAACCGCGGCGACTTCGATCTGGCGGCCAGCCTGCTGCTCTCCCGCCTGCGCCAGTCGTCCATCCGTAACGACATGTCCCTGACCCGCAGCCTCCGCAGCCAGCTGGCCTCCCTGTACCTGCGGACAGGAAAAAGCGACAAGGCCTTGGAGCAGCTGGATATCGCTCTTTCCGACATCACGGAACAGACGGACATCACGAGCATGGTCACCACGGTGCGCCATCTGGCCTGCTACCACATGCGGGAAGGCCACGCCGACGCTGCCTACCATGTGTTGCAGAACGTCTTGCACAAGGCGGCCCAGCGTGGTTTCCAGCGTCCCACCTATCTGAACGGCATGGTGCTCGAACTGCTCGAGGCCCTCCATGACCGGGGCTTTCCTCCCCTGCCCTGCTATGATTTTCCCCAGGAGCTGCAACGCTGCCTCAACGGCCCCAACCGACTGCTGCGGGGCGTGGCCCTGCGCCTGCACGGCAA
>UMHC01042362.1_pt1 | contig 18377 bp, 10 predicted proteins | sample 1965381 | NCBI WGS metagenome assembly UMHC01 (sample SAMEA4836083, study PRJEB28245) | human gut metagenome | biome: gut microbiome; material: fecal sample | place: Denmark | collected 2008 | reverse complement strand
CTTGTGCGAACTCCCTTTGCCGCAATTAAAAGGAATCGATAGCAATGTGTACGAAACTTTACGGAATATCTACCGTAACTTCTCTGAAGCAGACGCACAGCGCATTAAAGATATCGAAAGTGTAACTAACCACGACGTGAAGGCCGTAGAATACTTCCTGAAAGAAGAATTTGACAAGATGGGCGGAATGGATGACTACAAAGAGTTTATCCACTTCGGACTGACTTCTCAGGATATTAACAATACGTCTGTTCCTCTTTCTATCAAAGAAGCATTGGAACAGGTCTACTATCCGTTGATTGAAGAACTGATTGCACAGTTGAAAACTTATGCAACAGAATGGGCTAACATTCCGATGCTTGCCAAAACTCACGGCCAACCGGCTTCTCCTACTCGTTTAGGCAAGGAAGTGATGGTATTTGTTTACCGTCTCGAACGTCAGCTGGCTATGCTGAAGGCATGTCCGATTACCGCTAAGTTTGGTGGTGCTACCGGAAATTACAATGCGCATCATATAGCTTATCCTCAATATGACTGGAAACAATTCGGTAATCGGTTTGTTGCAGAGAAACTGGGGTTGGAGCGTGAAGAATATACTACACAGATTTCGAACTATGATAACCTTTCTGCTGTTTTTGATAGTATGAAGCGTATCAATACGATTATGGTCGATATGAATCGTGACTTCTGGCAGTACATTTCTATGGAGTACTTCAAACAGAAGATTAAAGCCGGAGAAGTGGGATCGAGTGCCATGCCGCATAAAGTGAATCCGATTGACTTTGAAAATGCGGAAGGTAACCTGGGTATAGCAACGTCTATCCTGGAACATTTGGCTGTGAAACTTCCTGTTTCCCGTTTGCAGCGTGACTTGACAGACTCGACAGTGCTGCGTAATGTAGGCGTGCCTTTCGGTCATATCGTGATTGCCATTCAGAGTTCTTTGAAGGGATTGCGTAAACTGTTGCTGAACGAACCGGCTATCTATCGTGACTTGGATAACTGCTGGAGCGTAGTGGCAGAAGCTATTCAAACGATTTTGCGCCGTGAGGCTTACCCGCATCCGTATGAAGCTTTGAAAGCTTTAACCCGGACCAATCAGGCTATTACAGAAAGTTCTATTAAAGAGTTTATCGAAGAATTGAATGTAAGCGAAGATATTAAAAAAGAGTTAAGAGCAATCACTCCCCATACTTATACGGGGCTTTAATTGTTTACTTATATAATAAACGTGTTTTTAAATAGGCCGTGAGGCCAAAGTCTAATTTTATTCGAATAAAAAAATGAGCACAGAAAACGAAGAATGGCGCGAAAATTCTTTCAATGAAGAGAATACAGGTGCCGGCCGTGATGGTAACAGGTCTTACAACAGAGAAGGTGGAGAACGTCCGTATCGTCCTTCTTACAACCGTGAAGGCGGGGATCGCCCGTATCGCCCGCGATTTAATGCCAACAATGAAGGAGGCGAACGCCCACAGCGTTCGTATGGTGACCGCTCTTATGGCGATCGTCCTCAACGTCCTTCTTACAATCGTGAAGGTGGCGATCGTCCGTATCGTCCTCGCTTCAATAACAATAATGAAGGAGGCGAACGCCCGCAACGTCCTTACAACCGCGAAGGTGGTTCTTATGATCGTCCTCAACGTCCTTCCTACAACCGTGAAGGTGGTTCTTATGACCGTCCCCAACGTCCCCGTTTCAATAGCGGCGAAGGTGGTGATCGTCCTCAACGTCCTTCTTACAACCGTGAAGGCGGCGACCGTCCTTACCGTCCCCGCTTTAATAACGGCGAAGGTGGCGACCGTCCTCAACGTCCTTCTTACAACCGTGAAGGTGGTGACCGTCCGTATCGTCCCCGTTTTAATAATGGCGAAGGTGGTGGCGGCTATCGCAGCAACAACGGTGGCGGTGGTGGAGGCTATCGTCCGAGATACAACAATGACCGTTCACAAGGAGGCTATCGTCCTCGTCCGCGTACCGGCGATTATGATCCGAATGCTAAGTATAGCGTAAAGAAACAGATCGAGTACAAGGAACAGTTTATTGATCCGAATGAACCGATCCGTCTGAATAAGTTCCTGGCTAATGCTGGTGTTTGTTCACGTCGCGAGGCTGATGAATTTATCACAGCAGGTGTGGTTTCTGTAAACGGTGAAGTAGTAACGGAATTGGGTACAAAGATCAAGCGTTCGGATGTGGTTAAGTTCCACGACGAACCGGTAAGCATCGAACGTAAGGTATATGTATTGTTGAATAAGCCGAAAGATACGGTTACTACATCGGATGATCCACAGGAACGTCGTACAGTAATGGATTTAGTGAAAGGCGCTTGCAACGAACGTATCTATCCTGTAGGACGTCTTGACCGTAACACGACTGGTGTACTCTTGCTGACGAATGACGGTGATCTGGCTTCCAAGCTGACACACCCGAAATTCCTGAAGAAGAAAATTTATCATGTTCATCTGGACAAGAACCTGACCAAAGCAGATATGGACCAGATTGCAGCTGGTATTCAGTTGGAAGACGGTGAAATCCATGCAGATGCGATCAGTTATACAGATGATTTCAAGAAAGACCAGGTAGGTATCGAAATTCACTCCGGAAAGAACCGTATCGTTCGCCGTATTTTCGAATCACTGGGTTATAAAGTAGTAAAACTCGACCGTGTGTTCTTCGCCGGACTGACCAAAAAAGGTCTGCGTCGCGGAGACTGGCGTTACCTGTCGGAAGCAGAAGTAAACTACCTCCGCATGGGATCGTTTGAATAATAAGTCAATAAATAACAACTTGACAGAGGACGAGGAAAGAGAGCAGGAAAAATGAATCCTGCAATTGAAACCTCGTCTTCTTGTATCTAAAAAGAAAAAGTTAAATGGAAAAGATTGGTAGAACAAAAATTGTTGATCTGTTGAAGCGCGAAGATATTGGCGCGATGGTCAATGTGAAAGGATGGGTTCGCACCCGCAGAGGTAGCAAACAAGTAAACTTTATCGCACTGAATGACGGTTCTACAATAAATAATTTGCAGGTCGTAGTAGATTTGGCTAATTTCGATGAAGAGATGCTGAAGCTGATTACTACCGGAGCTTGTATTAGCGTGAATGGAGAAATGGTAGAGTCAGTAGGTTCCGGTCAGAAAGTGGAAGTACAGGCTCGCGAAATCGAAGTGCTGGGTACTTGCGATAATACATATCCATTGCAGAAGAAAGGTCACTCCATGGAGTTTCTGCGCGAGATAGCTCACTTGCGTCCGCGTACGAATACGTTTGGTGCTGTGTTCCGCATCCGTCACAACATGGCGATTGCTATTCACAAGTTCTTTCATGAAAAGGGCTTCTTCTATTTCCATACGCCGATCATTACGGCTTCCGATTGTGAAGGTGCCGGACAAATGTTCCAAGTGACTACCATGAACCTGTATGACTTGAAGAAAGACGAGAGAGGTTCTATTTCTTATGAAGATGATTTCTTCGGTAAGCAGGCGAGTTTGACCGTTTCCGGTCAGTTGGAAGGTGAATTGGCTGCTACTGCTTTGGGATCTATCTACACATTCGGTCCTACGTTCCGTGCCGAAAACTCCAATACTCCCCGCCACCTGGCAGAGTTCTGGATGGTTGAACCGGAAGTTGCTTTCAACGATATTATAGATAACATGGACTTGGCAGAAGAGTTCATCAAATATTGTGTGAAATGGGCGTTGGATAACTGTGCGGATGATGTGAAGTTCCTGAACGATATGTTCGACAAAGGTTTGATTGAACGTCTGCAAGGTGTATTGAAAGATGATTTCGTACGTCTGCCTTATACAGATGGTATCAAGATTCTGGAAGAAGCTGTTGCGAAAGGTCATAAGTTCGAATTCCCGGTTTACTGGGGTGTGGACTTGGCTTCTGAACACGAACGCTTCCTGGTAGAAGAACACTTCAAACGTCCGGTGATTTTGACTGACTATCCGAAGGAAATCAAGGCCTTCTATATGAAGCAGAACGAAGACGGTAAGACTGTACGTGCCATGGATGTTCTTTTCCCGAAGATTGGTGAAATTATCGGTGGTTCCGAACGTGAAGCGGACTATGACAAGCTGATGACCCGTATTGAAGAAATGCACATCCCAATGAAAGATATGTGGTGGTATCTGGATACCCGTAAGTTCGGTACTTGTCCTCACTCCGGTTTCGGATTAGGATTCGAACGTCTGTTATTGTTTGTAACAGGTATGGCGAATATCCGTGATGTGATACCGTTCCCGCGTACGCCAAGAAATGCTGATTTCTAATATTCCGGTATATTTATGTAAAACTCGCATAATCTTTAGGTTATGCGAGTTTTTTTATGCTCTGAATCGCTGTATTTTCAAAATAAATCTTTATATTTGAAAATACGCATTCAAGAGTGTTAACTAAAATAATACAACAATGAAAAAGCTCTATTTTTTTACCATGCTTTCAATAATGTTGTTAGCGGTAACAGGTGCGATGGCCCAAAAGAAAACTAAATTCAAGGCGGCCGATTTAAAAGGTATTTGGCAGCTCTGCCATTATGTGTCGGAATCTCCCGATGTTCCGGGAGCATTGAAACCCAGTAATACATTTAAAGTGTTGAGTGATGACGGACGGATCGTGAACTTTACCATTATCCCCGGCTCGGATGCCATTATTACAGGATATGGAATGTGGAAACAACTGACGGATGATTCTTATAAAGAAAGTATCGAGAAGAACATTCATCTTCCGATGCTGGATAATCAGGATAATATTTTGGAATTCGAGATCAAAGATAACGATTATCTCCATCTGAAATACTTTATCAAGAACGATTTGAATGGAAATGAGTTGAATGCCTGGTATTATGAAACCTGGAAAAGAGTAGAAATGCCGGCTAAATTTCCGGAGGATATTGTGAGATAAAGGGAAGATACCTTTATTGTGAGACACGGATTTTGCAAAATACTGCATGGTTGCCTGGCTATGCCTGACAACGACTTATTTTGTGAAATCCGTGCCTGTTTTTATGAAAAAGATAAAAACAAAGATCTTTTGGACAAAATCAAAGTCCGTAGAAATAGAAACGAAAATGAAAAAATAGATTTGCAAAGGTTGTGTCTGCGACTTACTCTAACTTTGTTGCCAGTAATAGAATACAGTAACAAAATAAAGTAGAACAATGAAAAACAAACTTTTACTGGCGGTAGGGAGTATTGCTCTCCTGACTGCTTGTGATGCTTCAAAAGAAAATGAAATGGAATGGTTCGACCATGCAGTGAAAACATCCGGACATCAGTTGCTCTATATGTCAGAACAATTGAAGAATGAACCGGACACCGCCTGTTTTCCCCGTTCTATCAAAGAAGGAAAGTACAGACTGGAGCACCCCACCGACTGGACGAGTGGCTTCTATCCCGGCTCCATGTGGCTAGCATACGAGTTGACAGGTGATGAAGTTCTGGCAAAAGAGGCACGCAAATATACGGACCGTCTGCAGGATATGCAATATTATACGGGTAATCACGATTTGGGCTTTATGATGTTTTGCAGTTATGGGCAGGGCATCCGTTTAAAACCCGAGCCAACGGACCGTTTGATTCTGATTAACTCGTCAGAAAGCTTGTGTTCCCGTTTTCGTCCGGAAGTCGGACTGATCCGTTCGTGGGATTTCGGTGAGTGGAGCTATCCGGTGATTATTGATAATATGATGAATCTTGAAATGCTGTTCTGGGCTTCGGAGCAAACCAATAATCCGAAATATCGCGAAATAGCCATCTCTCATGCCGACAAAACGTTGAAGAACCACTTCCGGAAAGATATGACTTCCTATCATGTGGTGAGCTACCTGGCAGATAGCGGTGAGGTGGAGTCAAAAGGAACCTTTCAGGGATATGCCGATTCTTCCGCCTGGGCGCGTGGACAGGCTTGGGGAGTATATGGATATACTATGTGTTATCGCTTCACCAAGCAGCAGAACTATTTGGATGCCGCTCATAAAATAGCGCGGTTTATTATCGATCATCGTCCGGCTGAAAATGACTATATACCTTATTGGGATTATGATGCTCCCAAGATACCGAATGAACCACGCGATGCTTCTGCGGCTGCCATAACAGCTTCTGCATTGCTGGAGTTGAGTGGTTATGGCGACAAGAAACAAGGGGAAGAATATTTTCGTTATGCGGAGCATATCCTGAAGCAGTTATCCTCTGATGATTATTTGGCCAAGGAAGGAGAAAATCATGGTTTCATCCTGTTACATTCGGTTGGTAGTTTCCCGCACGACAGTGAAATTGATACTCCGCTCAATTATGCTGATTATTATTATCTGGAAGCCTTGAAGCGCTATAAAGAACTGAAAGAAAAATCAGAAAATCAGTCTTACTAACTTGGAGGAAGACCGTTGAAGATAATCGTATTCGTTTTGAAGCCAATACCGGTCCTTTATATGAGTTAAAAAAAAGGATTCATTTATCAGATTGAATTGAAAATACTTATCTTTACGATAAATTCTTCAATATTAGCTCATGAAAGACCGACATTTGCTATTTAAGTACATATTCGGATTAACCGTTTACATCTTATTTTTTCCTTTGGCTGTATCGGCCACCGACAGCTTCATCCATTTTAAACGATTATCCGTGGATGACGGACTATCGCAAAATACTGTGCTAGCTCTGACACAAGATCATAATAATAAGATTTGGGTAGGTACCATAGACGGACTGAACTGGTATGAAGGTTCTCGCTTCGTTTCGTATTATAAAGCGCCGGATGATACGACCAGTCTGGCGAACAATCATGTCTATTCACTTCATACCGATTCGAAGGGTACGGTATGGGTAGGTACACAGGTCGGTTTATCCCGTTATAATATTGTAGGAAATAATTTCACCAATTATTCGTCACCGGACAATCAGCCGATGCAAGTATTGGCTATCGGAGAACCGGAGGAAGGTGACCGGCTTTTGCTTGCTACCAATATCGGTCTGATGGTTTTTGATAAAAAGACCGGGCGGATGAAAGTGCAGCCAGAACTTGCCGGAAAAGTGATCTATTCTGTTTGCCGGATGAATGACGGCTTCCTATTGGGTACTTCGGAAGGTGTCTATTTCTATTATGTACGTAACGGAAACGTGATCCGGCTTCTTCTTCAATTGAAAGGAGAAACGATCTCTGATATGCTTTATGACGATAAAACCGGGAATTGTTGGCTGGCTTCATTGACAAACGGGGTGTATTGTGTGGATAATAACTTTCAAATAAAACATCATTATAACAAGCAAAATACTCCTGCTTATTTCCTTACGAACTCGGTCAGGACACTGTCCGGAGATGATAAAGGAAGGGTTTGGATAGGAACTACGGAAGGTTTGCTTATCCTTGAACCGGAGACGGAAACTTTTCGGATCTGTCGTTTTTCTCCTGAAGATCCGACTACATTGGGGCATAATTCCATCCGCTCTATTTTGAAAGACAATCAAGGAGGGATGTGGATCGGTACATTTTACGGTGGGCTTAATTATTATCATCCCCTCGCTCCGGCATTCGGACGTTTGCAACATTCCGCCTGGAGGAATTCATTAAGTGATAACACGGTGAGTTGTATTGCCGAAGACCCGGATAATGGAAATCTCTGGATCGGCACGAACGATGGCGGATTAAATTATTATAATCGGAAAACCGGAGTTTTTTCATATTACCGGACGGGTACTTCCGCCAACTCTTTAAAGTCTGACAATATAAAATGTATATGGACGGACAAGGATGGAAGTGCCTATATCGGCACTCACGGAGGGGGAATGAGTCGCCTGCATCATAAGAGTGGCAGGATAGAAACATATTCCTTTCCCCATTCTACTACCCTGACTAACAGTTGTTACTCCTTATTAGACGGAACAGATGGAACGCTTTGGGTAGGCGGTATGAGCGGACTTTACCTTTTCGACAAACAGACCGGAGAACTTTCGCAGCATCCATTAGCTAAAAAGCATAAAAAGTTGGAGAATGTATTGATATATACGTTGTTCCGCGATTCGAAAGGAAGAATATGGATTGGTACGGAAGAGAGTATGTTTTTGTATGCCGGCGGGAAACTGGAAGAATTGCATCTTTCTTCTTCGGCTTATCTGCATGGGTTGATACAAGCTTTCTGTGTACAGGAAGATAGCCGTCATGAAATCTGGATCGGCTCTTCCACAGGACTATATTGCTATAAGGAAGGAGCACCGACAGCCTGGAAACACTATACGATGAAAGACGGTTTGCCGAACGACTTTATTTATAGCATACTAGAGGATGAACGGGGACGTTTATGGTTGACAACTAACAAGGGACTGGCTTGTTTCAATACGGAAGAGGGTACTTTCCTTAACTATACGAAGCAGGACGGATTGCCTCACGATCAGTTTAATTATTTCGGAGCTTGCAAAGCTCACGATGGTACCTTCTTCCTGGGGTCTCTTGGTGGCATTGCCTATTTCAAACCTTATGAATTGGGTGATAATCCATATTCTCCGGATGCGGTGGTAACAGGAGCTGTTGTCTTAAATCAGGTGATTACGGATATGAAAAGTGAACGGGTACGCTATTTTCAGGACGAGCAAGGGCGGATGCTGGGTATGTCGTTTCCTTCCGATCAGAAACTTTTTAATATCCGGTTTGCCGTTATCAACTATTTGGCTGGCAAGCGGAATCAGTTTGTTTACAAATTGGAAGGCTTTGAAACCGAGTGGAACTACTCCCGTCATGTTTCCTTTGCACGAGCGAGTTATTCTAATCTCCCGCCCGGTGAGTATGTGTTCAAGGTGAAGGCATGTAACAACAATGGAAAGTGGAGTGAAGCGACTACTGAATTTTTTGTGCACATCACTCCGATGTGGTATCAGACCTGGTGGGCAAAGACGCTTTTCATCTTCTTTTCTGTAGGGCTTCTCGTTTTTGTGATCTATTTTTTTATTGCCCGTGCCAAAATGAAGATGCAAGTCCGGATTGAACAGATAGAACGAAACAAGATAGAAGAAATCAGTCAGGAGAAAGTACGTTTTTACATGAATATGTCTCATGAGTTGCGTACTCCGTTGAGTTTGATATTGGCTCCGTTGGAGGAACTTTTGGGACAGAGTAATCTGAAAGGTACTCCAGTGCAGCAGAAACTGGATTACGTTTATAGGAACGGGCGGAAGTTATTGCACATTGTTAACCAGTTGCTGGATTTCCGTAAAGCCGAAGCAGGTGCAATGCCTCTTCATGTTACGCAGGTGAATGTAGAAGAACTGTTGCAAGATGCTTTTGCCCTGTTTAAAGAAAATGCGCAGAAGCGTACTATCAGCTTTCATATAAAATCCGATTTAGAAGGACGGTTGTTTCCGGCAGATAAGACGTATGTAGAGACAATCTTGATGAACCTGCTGTCTAACGCCTTTAAGTTTACACCGGACGGTGGAAGCATCTCGCTTTCCTTATGGACAGAGGGAGATACCTATGGTTTCACGGTAAGAGATAGCGGAATCGGTATGTCTCCAGAGCAGCTAACCCGTATTTTCGAACGTTTCTATCAGGTAGACGGTCAGCGAAAGGGAACGGGTATCGGACTGTCATTGGTGAAGATGCTTGTAGAGAAACATCACGGCACTATTACCGTGGCAAGCGAGCCTGCTCAATATACAGAATTTAAAGTCACTCTACCTGCTGACATAACTGCCTTCACGGAGAAAGAACGTGAATTACCGGCACATGAAGTCGAAACATCTGCTTCTTTCCGGGAGCTTCCGGTGGCTGATGAGTATTTCTCTGGTGATGCGTCAGTTATAGTTTCAGAAGAACTATCGGATGACGATCAGATAGAAGCCGATAGTGAGGAAGGACGTCCTACTATCCTGTTGGTAGATGACAATAAAGAAATGGTAGATTACCTAAAAGATAATTTCCGGCAGAACTATGTGACGCTTACCGCCGGAAACGGGGAAGAAGCATTGGCTATCATGAAAGAACACCGTGTAGACATTGTTCTTTCCGACGTGATGATGCCGGGAATTGACGGCATCAAACTTTGTCAGTTTATTAAGCGAAATCTGCAAACCTGCCATATTCCCGTCCTTCTGTTGTCTGCCAAAGGAAGTGTCGATGCACAGACGGAAGGTATTCAGGCTGGAGCGGATGATTACATTGCCAAACCGTTCTCTATTCACTTATTGAAAGGAAAAATTGCTAATCAACTGAAAGCACGTCAGCGGTTGAAACACTATTATTCGAATACGATTGATATAGATACTGCTAAAATGACTTCGAATAATCTGGACGAGGAATTCATGAGCAAAGCTATTCAGGTGGTAGAAGAAAATATCAGTAATGAAGACTTCACCTCTGATGAGTTGGCGAGCCAGCTTTGTATGAGCCGTTCGTCACTTTATCTCAAGATGAATTCCATATCCGGTGAACCGCCGGCAAACTTTATCCGGCGTATTCGTTTTAATAAAGCATGTAAATTGCTACTTGAAGGGCGCCACTCTATTTCAGAGATTAGTGGAATGGTCGGTTTCGGATCTTCTTCTTATTTTTCTACTAGTTTCAAGAGGTATGTAGGTTGTTTGCCATCGGATTATGTAAAACTGCATACTAAGTAACTGCCTTGCAGTTATGCATTTGTTCACCACTGAGGACGCGGAGGACACAGAGGTGAATCTTGTTCATGCCGGTACGGAAATGAATGAGATGACATGTATTCTAGGAATATTTGTACAGTATAAACAAGTTATATGACACCCGGGTCTCATTAGTGCTGACACCCGGGTGTCAGGTATATCAACACCCGGGTGTCAGTGCCATTGAGACCCGGGTGTCATACAACCTATTCATGTAGTCTGCAAATTATTTGAGTGCATGCTGTTTAGCTCGTAACCGTTCGAAAAGGAACTAAACAGAAACTAATAATCTTCATCTTTCTATCGGTTTCAGTCATTCCGTTTGGGGGCTATTTTACCCTTTTACCCTCTTTGTAGCCTCCTGTAACGCTTGTTTTGGACGAATTTTAAGTTGAAATGAACGAAAACAAAGCCCCGTTAGACAGTATCAGAGAAGGAAGAAATGAATTGAAAGTCCTGTTTCGGACGGTTTACCTACATTTGCCTACAGAAAAAACAATTATTTGATATCATGAGAAAAATAGTATTGATTTCATTTGTAATCTTATCTGCGGCTGTACAAATGACACATGCGCAAAAGCAGGCAGTCATCAAACTGACGGAGACGACATTGATGCACGAAATGCGTGCCACTCCTTATCCCCTTGATAAAGCGGTGGTAAATGATCGCGCGGTTTCTTTTCAGTGGCCGCTTCGTTCGGATATGAATTCCCAAGATAGTCCGCTGGATGGATTCGAACACAAAGTAAAGAAGATAGATAAAACAAAGATTACCTATCGGTTACGTTATTCACAGGATGCCGGATTGAAGTCGGGAGTTGTTCAGGTGGAAACTCGCTGGCCGTTCTATAATCCGGAACAACCGCTTGCGCCGGGTGTATGGTACTGGCAGTTCGGTTATGTAGAAAACGGACAAGTGACATGGGGAAGCACACAGCAAGTCACCGTGGAAGATCGTCCGGGTAAATTCTGTCCGCCTTCATTGAAAACAGTGTTGGCGAAACTACCTGCTGACCATCCGCGCGTGTGGATCATGAAGAACGAATGGAAGGACTTTATAAATCACAGCAAACAAAAGGCAGAAAGACAATGGTATCTTGAACGTGCAGATCAAGTACTTCAGACTCCAATGAAATCAGTGAAAGATATTAATGTCTCGCAGGTGAAGAATCTGAAGAACGAGATGCAGATAAATTCATACCTCACTCGTGAGAGCCGTCGCATCATCGATGCGGAAGAGGGCAATACTGAAACACTTATACGGGCCTGGTTACTGACGCAGGATACTAAATATGCTGACGAAGCTATCAAACGGGTATTTATCATGGCCGACTGGGATGAAGATAAGAATGTGAAAGGCGATTTTAATGCTTCCAGCTTATTGTCTCTCTGCTCTATGGCTTATGATTCTTTTTACGACCGGTTAAATACATCACAAAAGAAAGCATTACTGGAAGCCATCAAAAATAAAGGTGGTGAAATGTATGAGAACTTTAATAATCGGATGGAGAACCATATTGCCGACAATCATGTGTGGCAGATGACACTTCGTATTCTTACAATGGCAGCATTCAGTGTGTATGGCGATTTGCCGGAAGCCAATACATGGGTAGACTATTGTTATAACGTCTGGTTGGCACGTTTTCCCGGATTGAACAAAGACGGTGGCTGGCATAATGGCGATTCTTACTTTACGGTCAACACCCGTACATTAGTCGAAGTGCCTTACTATTATAGCAAACTGACTGGCTATGACTTCTTTTCCGATCCTTGGTATCAGGGAAATATCATGTATACCATCTTCCAGCAACCTCCTTTTTCCAAATCCGGAGGAAACGGAAGTTCACATCAGAATGTAGCACGGCCTAATAGTATTCGTATAGGATATTTAGATGCACTGGCACGTCTTACCGGAAATACTTATGCCGCTGACTTTGTACGCCGTACATTGAAAGTGGAACCGGAATATATGAAGAAAGCCTTATTGAGTAAGCCCGGTGATCTTGCTTGGTTCCGTCTGCAATGTGATAAACCTCTGCCGGAGGGCGAAGGGTTGACAGCACTCCCCGCAGGATATGTGTTCCCCGCAACAGGACTTGCCTCTTTCCAGACTAATTGGGATAGAGTGGGTGGAAATGCCATGTGGAGTTTCCGTTCTAGTCCTTATGGTTCTACCTCTCATGCACTTGCTAATCAAAATGCATTCAATACTTTCTACGGTGGGCAGCCATTGTTTTATAGTAGTGGTCATCATATTGAATTTACTGATGTACATAGTATGCTGTGCCACCGTGCCACACGGGCTCACAATACGATTCTGGTGAATGGTATGGGACAGCGTATCGGGACGGAAGGATACGGGTGGATTCCCCGTTATTACGCTAGTGAGAAAATAGGCTATGTGTTGGGCGATGCTTCCAATGCTTATGGAAAAGTAATTTCACCGCTTTGGCTGACACGTGGCGAGCAGTCCGAAGTGCATTATACACCCGAAAATGGTTGGGATGAAAATCATGTGAAGACTTTCCGTCGGCATATAGTTAATTTAGGCAAAACCGGTCTGATTTTTATTTATGACGAACTGGTGGCAGACGAACCGGTGAACTGGAATTACCTGTTACATACAACAGCAAATCCTATGACAGTGAATAAATCGAATAATCGCTTTGTACATATTCAAGCCACGAATCGGGGAGGAGCATCGGACGCTTATCTTTTCTCTACCGGAACATTACAGACTGATACGACGAGCCGTTTTTTCTATCCGGCAGTCAACTGGCTACGTGCTGATGACAAAGGGGTGTTCAAGAAGTATCCTAATCACTGGCATTTCACCGCTACATCGGAAAAAGCACAAGTATATCGTTTTGCCACTATCATCAACACACATGCACTGAAATATCCTGCCAAAGACCCCGAAATCCTGTCCGACGGACGTATCAAAGTGGGCGGATGGTTGATTAGTGTAAACCTGAAATCCGACGGTGCTCCTTCCTTCTTTATCCGCAGCACCCAAGAGAAGGTGAATATCACTTATAAAGGTGAAGCTACTGTCATCAATGAGGATGGGTATGAAACGGTAATGAGGGATACAGTGCCCGAACTGGAAATCTGATAATGAACATGAAAGATATGGATATATGAGACACTCGACTTTTAATATGAGAACTATATGCTTGTTGGCTGTATTATCGGGCATAACTGTCTTGTCAGCACAGACTCCAGGTAAACCCCGTGTACAGACTTCTGCAGCTCCGGAGGAAACTACGGTCTACAAGCCCGACGGGAAAAAGCAAGAAACGGCAGTTGTGACTTCTTCAAAAAAGGAGGAGAATAAGCGGCAATCCGGCAAAGATAATGCAGGAAAGAAAGCGGCTGCCTTTGATGGTCAACGCTATCTGGCACTGAAAACTAATGTAGCATATGATGCTTGTGCTTTGCTGAACCTTGCTGTGGAAATGCAGGTGCATAAAAAGATTACGGTAGAGTTACCGTTGACTTGCAGTTTGTGGGACTTGGGAGATAAGCATGGGGTGCGTACGGTAGCATTGCAACCTGAAGCTCGCTGGTGGATAGGAAATGAGACAGGGCGGGGACACTTTGTCGGACTGCACGCCCATGTGGCATGGTTTAACGTGAAGTGGAACGATGACCGTTATCAAGATACGGATCGTCCGTTGTTGGGAGCCGGGATAAGCTACGGTTACAAACTCCCTCTTTCCAAACACTGGGGAGCGGAATTTAATCTGGGAGTGGGATATGCCAACATGAAGTATGACACCTATTATAATGTAAACAACGGTGCACAACTGGATACGCGTGTCCGTCATTACTGGGGGATAACCCGTGTGGGAGCATCGTTGGTCTACCGCTTCTAACCTTGATAGGAACATACATATAAATACGATAATAGTATGAGAAGAAATTTATATATACTGCCACAGTGCACTTTCCTGTTATTCATCATCTTGTTGGTGAATGGATGCAGCCTGCACGAAGAACCGGAAATGACTCCCGAAGGAGAATTGGGAGTGGATCCGACAGCTGTAACACTGAACCTTAATCTAGCAATGAATTTAAGTTTGGCAGAAAATGCACCGATAACCATCACCCGTGCATCGGAAACCAAATATCTGCGTCGTTTCATTGTAGAAGCCTATCTGGATAGACAGGTAGCGGCACGACAAACGGTATATGAAGAGGATTTTAATCGTGCCAGTCTGTCTGTTAGCATGAAGCTGCACGCCCGTAATTACCGCATCCTGGTGTGGGCTGATTATGTGAATGCAGAGACACCGGAACAGGGACTTGTCTACGATGCCGGGAATCTGGCTTTTATCCTTCCTACCGGAAAATATATAGGGAATAGCCGCTATAAAGATGTTTTCGCTGCTTCTACTACGGCAGACCTGACCTCTTTCCGCAATCATTGGGGAGCTGAAACAAGTCTTGACGTTGCACTGTATCGCCCTGTTGCACGCTATGAATTGGTGGCTAAAGATGTGGCAACGTTTCTCAATAAACTGTCCACAGGCGGACTGAAAGGTGAAAGTTTTACCGCTCGTGTGAAGTACAGTGATTATTTGCCTACCGGCTACAATTTGTGGGACGATGTACCCAAGAACTCGCTCATGTACATGGAATATAAAGTGGCTTTTGAACGCCCTGCTGATGGTACGAAAGATTTGCAACTGGGATTCGACTATGTGTTGACCGATGCCGGAGAAACCGTTCCCATCCCTGTAGAACTGGAAATCTTGAATGAGAAGAATGAAGTGCTGGCACGTACAGCTTTCCGTATTCCTTGTGAACGAGGCAAAAATACAACGGTGCGCGGTAACTTTCTGACTTCTGATATCAATGGCGGAATAGGGATCGACCCCGATTATGACGGTGATCTGGAGGTAGACCTTGGAGAATTGTAAAATAGACAAATCAATTAAAAATAGCTTAACCATAAAACAATTAAGATCATGAAAAAGAACTTATTTTATTCGCTAATGGCTTTGTTCGTAGTGCTTTTCGCATCTTGTGGACAAGAAGAAATTGTTTCGGACAACGGAACAGAAATTAATGCTCCTGTTACTATCTCTGTACAGGCTCCTGTAAATAACGTCTTTAGCCGTGCGGGTGTTGCCATTCCTAATGGTTATACGATGCAATGTATCATGCAATTACTGAATGCTGATGGTGATAAGATAGGCGATCAGGTAACTAAACCGGTTACAGATGGCAAGGTATCTTTCACCATTTCCGTAGATGAACAAAAAGAAGTGTCAAAAGCATTGTTTTGGGCTGAATACGTACCAGAAAGTGGTGCTGCTAATAAGGTATATAACACTGCTGATTTGAGAGCTGTAGGATATAATACTGCATCATTCGATTTGACAAATGATGCGTTGATGGCAGCCAGCGACGCTTTCTGCGGAAAATTGGAAACGATTGGTAATGCCAGTGTGACATTGAAGCGCCCGTTCGCTAATGTGAGCGTAAAACCGAAGAACCCGGAAGTGGCTGCGCAAGCTGATAAGCTGGAAATAACATACAACGCTTTGAGTGGATATGATATTTTAGAGGGTAAATGTACTGCTACGGCTCCTGTGACTTATACAAATGCAAGTTTTGTTTCTGCGGATGGCAATTGGTTCGCTAATTTCTTTTTTGCTCCTTCGAATGTAGGTAAATTTACAGAAGAAATAACCATGACATTGAGTGGCGGATATAGTAAAGAGATTAAAATACCGGCAAACACATTGCCTTTGGATGCTAATATGCAGATTATGGCTAAATTTGAAATCGGAGATGGAAACTTTGACATTGAAGTAGGAGTGGATCCGGATTATGAAGCATTGGAAATGAAGGTTGGTAGTTATATCAATGCTGAAGGTAAAGTGGTACGTGATGCAGCGGATGCTATCGGTATTGTTTTCAAAATGGAGGCTATCGGTAGTGATGTGCCGGCTAATTATCCTGTAGCACTTCAGGGCAAGACAATCGCCGGATATGCAGTAGCGATTGAAAATGTAGCGACTGCTCGTCAATCTCTTAATCCTGACGGCGTGTTGACAAATTTGGTTGAGACAGCAGCAAGTATGACTAATGGAACACAGATTACGGAGGCGTTGTTAACAAGTATTGGAGATGTGGCGTTTAAAACAACTTATGAAAAATGGGTGGGAGAACATTCTCTTAGCAGTGAGAATTTGAGTGCATGGTATATTCCTACATTGTCGCAATTGAGTGCGTTCATGGGTACATTGTTTACTATGAAAGGAATACCTGCTACTGGTAGTGAAGATTTCAGAAACCTTCCGGAATTTGAATTTGTCAATGGTAAAATGTTTGATAGGGAGACGATTGCTACGGTGAATTATGCTTCCAGTACTATCAATAACCAAAGTAATGTTTCGGGAGTACGTATTAATGTGGCTAATGGTGTCGTAACTGATGCAACAGAGGCTGGCATTGATGTAAAAGGAAAAACTAACCAGCAAGCTCTTTGCCGCCCCATGATTACAATCTTTAAATAGTCACTGAATATTCGACCTTACTCAATAGAAATTCAAGGAAAGTGGGATCCCCCATCCCGCTTTACCTTCTTCTTACATTGAAACTTTTGAAAATAGCCCTCTAATCTTATACCTAGAAAAGAAAATAATATGCACACCACATTTCGCCTATCGGTTTTTCTTTTGTTCATTGTACAGTTATTCTGTAGCTGTACATCTGACTCGCTGCCCGAACCGGACAGCACACAGCCAGAGACGCCTGCCGGAATTCCCGATGCCTATCAGGATAAGATACGGACGCAACCTTATCCCAAAGCAGATAATGAATTGTATCTGAATCCTGCTCCTCTTATTGTTCCTCAAGCCATGAAGACGGGCGAAAGACTGCAATTTTCCCTTTCGCGTACTGAAGATTTCAGCAGTTCCGAAACGCTACTTTCCGAACCGCAGGAGTGGTGTATGTATAATCTTCATCGCCGCTTGGAGGTTGGCACATGGTATTGGCGTTTTCGTTCCACTAACCTTAATGGGACGGTGCCCGGTGAATGGAGTGCTATCTATCGTTTTGAAGTAAAGAATGATACACCGGAATTTGTAACACCTCCTTTTCAGACATTCTTAGCGAATGCTCCCCGTCTGCATCCTCGTATTTACTGTTTTTTAGATGAACGTATCGGGGAGGCTCGTAACCATGTCACTTCACACCCTGAATATAAAGAACTACAAAGTCGTGCTTCTCTGGCATTGAAAGCCGAATACACCGGAATGACTGATTTGTATAGTCGTGCAGAAGAGCTCCGGCAACATGCCACTTATCTTTATCAGGCCTATCATCTAACCCAAAAAGAAATTTATGCCGAAAAGTTGCGTCAGCTTCTCGAAGCGTTGATTGTTGCTCCCCCTACTGATGGACAACTTTTTGCATCCAACTTTACTGCCAGCAACATCGCATGGTGTCTTGTAGCAGCCTACGATCTGCTTTATGAAGATTTGTCTGTTTCCGTTCGTACTTCTGCCGAAGAACTGATGATGCGTGTGGCACGTTACTATTATAAGGTAAATTGCGGTTTTCAGGAAAACCATCTCTTTGATAATCATTTCTGGCAGCAGAATATGCGTGTCCTTTTTCAAGTGGCTTTGTCGCTTTACGACAAGCCGGCCTATTCTTCCGAAGTGCTGCCCATGATGGAATATTATTCCTTAATTCCGCAACACTATTATAAATATAACTTTTTAAG
>UMHC01031373.1_pt1 | contig 18913 bp, 18 predicted proteins | sample 1965381 | NCBI WGS metagenome assembly UMHC01 (sample SAMEA4836083, study PRJEB28245) | human gut metagenome | biome: gut microbiome; material: fecal sample | place: Denmark | collected 2008 | reverse complement strand
ATAAGGATCTTTTTGCAACGCAGTAATTAACTACAGCCTTCTCCATTTTCAATTTTCCATTAACTCAGCCCTTCTATCAACCCGTTTACGATATCGATGTGTTCTGCCTGAGGCACCTTGGGAAGGCCAGGCATACGCAAGATTTCGCCCGCAATCGCCACAATCATTTCGGCACCATGGTTGATGACAATATCCTTGATGTGGAATTCAAAATTGTCTACCGCCCCATAAATCTTCGGATCGGCCGAGAAGGAATATTGTGTCTTGGCAATGCAAATCGGATAATGCGTAATACCCATCTGCTCAATGAGTTTGAGCATTTTACGTGAATGAATACTATAAGTCACCACGCTCGCTCCATAGAGGTTGCAGGCCACTTTCTCGATCTTACGCTCTACGCTGTCCGTCTCTTCGTACGTGAAGGCAAGCGGCTGGGAAGGCCGTTGCTCGATGGTATCCACCACCAGACGGGCCAGGTCGACGGCTCCTTCGCCTCCTTCTGCAAAGGCGTTGTTGATGGCGAAACCCACACCCAGCTTCTCTTCGCAATGACGGCGGATAGCTTCCACCTCCTCATCCGTATCGCTGGCAAAACGATTGAAGGCTACCACAACGGTCTGTCCGAAGGAACGCAAGTTGCGCACGTGCTTGTCCAGGTTACCAAAGCCCTGCTTCAACCCTTCCATGCTCGGCTCTTTGATGCGGTCGAGGCTCACGCCACCATGCATCTTCAATCCTTGGGCCGTAGCCACGATGATAGTCAGCTTGGGTTGCAAACCGCTCTTGCGGCACTTGATATTATAGAATTTTTCCGCACCCAGATCGGCGCCGAAGCCAGCTTCCGTCACGACATAGTCGCCGAAGGTCATCGCCATCTTCGTAGCGAGGATGGAATTGCATCCATGGGCGATGTTGGCGAAAGGACCGCCATGTACGAATGCCGCCGTGCCTTCCGTGGTTTGCACCAGGTTGGGGTTGATGGCATCCTTCAGCAGGACGGTAATGGCGCCGGCCACACCCAATTCCTTCACTGTAAAGGGGGTGCCGTCGAAGCGGAAACCGAGGATGATGTTCTCGATGCGACGGCGCAAGTCGTCCTGATCCTTAGCCAAGCAGAGAATAGCCATGATTTCCGAAGCGGGCGTGATGTCGAAGCCCGACTCCTGTGTCACGCCGTTGGTGCTCGGTCCCAAGCCGGTCACGATGCTGCGCAGGGAGCGGTCGTTCACGTCGAGTACACGCCGCCAGATGATCTCCTTCAGCCCGAAGCCGTCGGCCTGATGCTGGTAAAGGTAGTTGTCGAGCAGGGCCGAAATCATGTTATGGGCAGAGGTGATGGCGTGGAAGTCGCCTGTAAAGTGCAGGTTGATTTTCTCCATGGGCAGTACCTGCGCATAGCCGCCGCCTGCCGCCCCACCCTTCATGCCGAAGCAGGGACCTAAGGAAGGTTCGCGCAAGGCCACGATGGCCTTCTTGCCTATCTTGTTCAATCCCAATGCCAAGCCGATGGAGACGGTCGTCTTACCAATACCAGCCTTGGTGGCCGTGATGGCCGTCACCAGAATCAGATTGCTTTGCTTTACTTTTTCTTCATCGATGAGATGAATGGGAATTTTGGCGATGTAGCGGCCGTAGTTTTCCACTTCTTCGCGAGGTATGCCGACGCCCTCAGCCACCTGCTTGATTTTCTTGAGCTCGATGCTGCGAGCTATTTCGATGTCCGACTTCATAGAGGTATTCAAATGATTTAAAAAATGAAAGTGCAAAAGTACGAAAAAGCCCGCAGCCAGCCAACGAAAGTCTATTGCAATTGCAGAGTGTAGTTCAAATTCGAGTCAATCGGTCGCAACTCGCGGTCGAGCATGGTCAGTTTGTCACCTCCGAACAGGAAGTTCATCGTGTCCTCAGCCTTGTCGAAAGGCACAAACTGAAGGACAGTAGCGTCCTTGTCTACGGCATTTCCACGCAAGGTGTACTGGCGTCCGCAGAACTCGTACGTCTGGTCCTTCCCGTCCTCAGCCTCCAGGTAGGTGAGGCTCGCTCTGAACACGCCGTCGCCGCTATGTTCGTAGTTGTAGAGGGTGATATCGTAGACGATGCCCGGGCATGAAGCAGCTGGCAACGTGCCACGATAGACGCGCGTCTGCAACTGACCCGTACCTTCCGCCTTCTGAAGGGAGTCGAGCAACGCCTTGTCCTTGCCCAAAACAGGCACCTCCTTCACCCGATAGTAATCGATACGATAAGCACCGTTCTTGCCCAACTTCAGGGAGTCTGCCGTGAGGGACACCACGTCCAGCGTGTCCGAGAAGTCCAGCGTCTGCCCATTGCCGATGCTCTTGCCGTTGAGCACCAGCTTGCCATCGGCCAGGCTCCACGATTCATACTTCAGTGTAGCCATGCCGATGGAAGCAGCGGTGCCGTCGGCGTTCAGCGTCACCCCCTGCGTAAATTGGGAGTTGACGGGCATCACCTCTAACCAGTTCCCTACAAATTCTCTCTCTTCTTTTTGAGTGGCCGTGTGGCACGAAGCCAGTACGCAGGCAGCCACGGCCAGCATCATTGATTTTTTCATGGTTTATATCTTCTATATAGCTTACTTATTTCGATTCACTTATTTCTGCTCCACAAAGTCGATGGACGTGTCATTTCCTGCGAGCGAAAGGGTTACCTGCTGTCCTTTCCCCCTGATGTCGGCCAGCGGATTCCGATAGCCGTAGCCCGAGGCAGTGACATACTGGCGGAGCAGATAGTCGATGCCGTTGTAGCGGATTTGTGCCACTCCTGCCTGAGTGAAGAAAACGGCGGAGAGTTTTTCTCCTTTCGCACCCACGAACTCGGCCTTGAGCTGGTTTTCACAACCGGTCGAAGCATACAACACCTTTCCACCCCGACTCACCAACCATTCGTTACCACACTTTTCCAGCATGTAGGTATCGTCGTCCTCCACATTCCATACGGCCGTACCATCAGGGCGGACACGCTTGTCCAATACGACGGTTTCCTGCGGCAGGAACACTTCTGCCTTGGACGAGTCGGACGGAAACACGACATAGCCTGCCATCGTGGCTTGCGGGTCGGTGGCCGACAGGACGCGTGCACCTTCCTCGAAGATGCGGATTTTCTTATCGAGTACTTTGGAGTAGGTGTAACCTTGGGCGGCATCGCTCGCTCCAATAGGGGCTTCTGCCTTGTCGGGGCTTTTTGCCTGCTTGCTGCCGCACGACATCAGTAACAACAGAGCGGCCAGACAAATAAAGTTTCTTTTCATCTCAAATAAAGTTTTAATAGTTTATACATTCAGTCCAGTTTTCCTTTTTATGAAACAGGCGACGGACTTGCATCATCGACCTGCACGACAAAAATAGGCAAAAACACCCATGCCCGCAAGCCGACAGATGCCGCCTGTTATGAAGTATAACAAATAATGTATGAAATGGTGCGATGGCCGTACGAAATATTATTTCCCGAAGACCAGATAGTTCGTGTTGGGGTAGACATGCTCCTGCGAAACGCCCCAAAAGAGGGTATCACCATCCACCTTGCAGAAGGCATAGGCATCGCCACCAGGCAGGTAGAGGGCGTCGTGCATGCCATAGTCGGCCAGGGCTTCCGAGAAGTCGTAGAGCGACTCGCGCTGGCGGCTCACCACCACATAGACGCGGGCGTCGTCGGCCTTCCGCGCCACCGCCCGCCGCAACGACTTGCCCTTCAGGCGGTTGGGCCATATCTTTCCGTCGGCCACCAGCGCATATTGCCTGAAGAAGGAGCCTTGCCGCGAGGCGCAATAGTTCATCACCGTGTCCGAAGCCGAAACGCCCAGAAAGAGCTTCCCTTCGAGCAGGGCGCCATAGCCCTCCTTCCGCTTGCCGTTGCCATAGCGGCGTCCGTCCAAGACGAAGTCGCCCACAATGCCCAGGTTGTCCTTGCGCACATCGGCGGCAGGCAGGGCCATGAGCACCGTCGTATCTTGCGCGGCAGGGCGCCCAATGCACAGGCGCGCTTTGGCCCCCTCGATGACAAACACCTGCATCGGGACGTCGTTCACCGTATCGTCCACGACGCTGATGCGTACCTCCTTCGTCACGCCCGCCGCGGGTTGCTGCCCGTCTTCCAGAAGTGCCAGGTCGCTTTCCAAGGGGAAAGCATCGTTTTCCTGTGGAGAAACGGCCGTTTTCCTGAGGAGAAACCAGCCAGTTATCAGAAGGGCTACAACCAAGGCGGGCAACAGATACCCAAGGAAGCGCTTGCCGCCTCCCCGCTTCCGTCCGCCGCCTGCCTGACCCAATACCTGTATTTCGTCTTCTTCGTGTCTCTTCATAATCCTACCTCCTTTTCCAACAATTCCTTCAGCTGCCGCAGGGCCTCGCGCGAAGCCGAGAGCCTGAAAGCTCCGTCCAGCCTGCTGTCCGACAAAACCAGTTCCTGCTTCGTCAGATTGATTTTATAGATGTAGTTGCGATTAATGATCAGGCTCTTCCCGATGCGGATGAAGCAGGCCGCCTCTTCGGCCAGCTGGGTCTCGACCAGCTTCTGCATGCGCAGGAGGTTGAAGGCAAAAACGTGCTCCGTGCGGTCGTGAAGCACTACCGTCACATAGTTGCCGTCCGAGGAAATATAGGCTATCCGCTCCGGCTTCATCCTGACCAGCTCGTTCGAGTTCGATACTACCAAGACCCTTTCCATACGGGTGACTGAAAGATTTATCGCGGGCAAAATTATCGTTTTTCCGCATATATGCGTTAACTTTACCCAAAAATATTCCAAACAAACCTACGCAGATGAAAACAGAAAAACAGAAAGCAGCCGAAGGCCTGCTCTACGATGCCAACAACGCCCCCGAACTGCAACAGGAAATGCTACAGACGCGCTGCCTGCTGCATGAGTACAACCTACTGCCGCCCGACCGCACGGACGAGCGCGACCGCCTGATACGCCGCATCGTGCACATGGGCGAAGGCGGATGCATCATCTCGCCCTTCTATTGCGACTACGGCTACCACATCCGCATCGGCCGCAACTTCTTTGCCAACACCAACCTCGTCATCCTCGACGGAGCCGACGTCACCATCGGCGACAACGTCTTTATCGCCCCCCACGTGGGTATCTATACCGCCGGCCATCCGCTCGACATCGGCCGCCGCAACGCAGGCCTGGAGTATGCCTACCCCATCCGCATCGGCAACAACGTGTGGATAGGCGGCAACGTGGTCATCCTGCCGGGTGTGACCATCGGCGATGGGGCCGTCATCGGCGCAGGCAGCGTGGTGACGCGCGATGTGCCCGCCCATACGCTGGCCGTAGGCAATCCCTGCCGCCCGCTACGCAAAATTGATGAAGAAGATTCGGAAAACTCCTGCCGCCCCCGATAGGCTCCCTGCATTAATTATCATTTGTTAATCTTCCGCGCCGAACTTTAGCTTACCTTTGCACCCGCAAAAACGAAAAGAGCTATGACAACGAAAAAAGACAATCACACTCCGCTGAAAGACAGCATCGACTTCGGCAGCATGCACATCCCCACCCTGTTCAGGAAGCTGCTGATACCCACCGTGCTGGGCATGGTGTTTTCGGCCATTTTCATCATTACGGACGGCATCTTTGTGGGCAAAGGCATCGGTAGCGACGCGCTGGCGGCGGTCAACATCACCGCTCCGCTGTTCCTCATCAACACGGGCGTGGCGCTGATGTTCGGCATCGGGGCGTCGGTCGTGGCGTCCATCCACCTGTCGCACGGCAAGCCGAAGGTGGCTCGCATCAACGTGACGCAGGCCGTCATCGTCTCGTCCCTGCTGCTCGTTGCCTATGCCGCGGCCATCCTGGGCAATGTAGAGCAGGTGGCGCGCCTGCTGGGCAGCAGCGAACGGTTGCTCCCGCTGGCCGTGGAGTACATGTACTGGTTCGTGCCCTTCCTGGTGTTCAGCGCGCTGCTCAACTCGGGCATGTTCTTCGTGCGGCTCGACGGCTCGCCCAACTATGCCATGACGTGCAACATCGTGGCTGCGCTCATCAACATCTTCCTCGACTGGCTGTTCATCTACGTTCTCCAATGGGGTATGTTCGGCGCCGCACTGGCCACGAGCCTGGGCTACATCTTCGGGGCACTGATGATTCTCTTCTACCTCCTGCAACGCCGGCACGTCATCCGCCTGGAGCGCATCAAGCTGAGCCTGAAGAGCCTGCGACTGACGGTGCGCAACGTAGGCTACATGATGCGCCTGGGCCTCTCCACCTTCCTGTGCGAAGCGGCCATCGCTACCATGATGTTCGTGGGCAATTACGTCTTCATCCGCTACCTGGGCGAGGACGGTGTGGCGGCCTTCAGCATCGCCTGCTACTTCTTCCCCATCATCTTTATGGTATACAATGCCATCGCCCAGTCGGCACAGCCCATCCTGAGCTACAACTACGGAGCGGCACAACCCGAGCGGGTGCGGTCGGCCTTCCGTCTGGCCCTGTGGACGGCGGTGGTGTGCGGCGTGGTGGTGTTCCTCGTCACGGAGTTCTTCACCGAAGGGATTGTAGGCATGTTTGTCGATACCCATTATCCGGCCTACCGCATCGCCGTGGAGGGACTTCCGCTTTTTGCCGCAGGCTTCGTGTGCTTCGGCGTGAACATCGTGTCCATCGGCTACTTTCAGAGTGTGGAGCGCGACCGTCCCGCCATGGCCGTCACCCTGCTGCGCGGCTTCATCCTGGTGCTGCTGTGCTTCTGGCTGATGCCCGCCGTGATGGGTGTGCCCGGCATCTGGCTGGCCGTACCTGCCGCCGAGACGCTGACGCTGCTCTTCGTGCTGACCATCTATTGCCGCGGCAGAAAGAGGAAAGAGAAACTCGGAGAATGAAAATAAAAAGATATGGAAAAATTCGTCGATATATTCAGCAAGAAATACAACCTGAACAGCAAGGATGCCGCTTCCCTGCTGGCGCTGATGGAACCCGTGACCTACCGCCGCGGCGAGATGCTGGTGCACGAAGGCGAGCTCAACACCTCGTTCCATCTGATAGGCCAAGGCATCTGGCGCGGTTATTACCTGCGCAACGGGGTGGACGTGAGCATCTGGTTTGCCACCACGGGCGAATCGCTTTTCTCCACCCGCGGCTATATGGGCGGAAGGCCGTCGGGTACGTCCATCGAGGCCATGAGCGACAGCTTGCTCTACCGCATCGGCAGGCAGGAGCTGGAGGCCTTCTTCCACTCGTCGGCAGCAGCTGCCAACCTGGGACGGCGGATGTTCGAACGGGAATTTCTGGTATTCGAGGAGCGGCTCATCAACGAAGGAGCCACGCAGGCCAAGGAGCGCTACCTGTCACTGCTCGAACGCATGCCCGAGCTGTTGCAACACGTACCGCTGAAGCACATCGCCTCCTATCTCTACATCACCCCCCAGTCGCTGAGCCGCATCCGTTCCGAACTGGCCCGAAAGGCAGGCGGCGAACCTACTCGCCCACGCGAATAATCGCCTGCACCTCTACCACGCCATCATATTCGGCGGCAAAGCCTTCGGACGAAGGTCCCAGCATCTTCACCTTCAATTCGGCAGAAACAGGGGTGTAGGGTTTGGCATCGGCCGGAAGAGCTTCCTCGTAGCGTTTCTTCAGCTCGCCCGAACGGTCCACCACCCAATAGGACAAGGTATCGCCGTCAGGGGTGAACGAATAGGCTTCGTGCCCCATCACCAGGCAGCCGCTACATGTAACTACAGAATCGGAAACGGCAGAAACTTCCTGTACATTACCCTCCTGCTTCTGTGTGGCAGGACGGCAGGCAGCCATACACAGGCCCGCCGACACGACAAAAAGAACAGCTAATTTTTTCATGATTATATCGGTTTAGTAACAAAACGGAGTCTAAGATAGACATTTATCTTTTACAATAGCATTTTTAGCGAACAAAGATTTGCCGAATTCATAAAAATTAGTACATTGTGCCGCCATAAACCAAAATGTACAAATACAACCTAATAACCATGAAACGCACCGATTTTTATTTCTGCCTGATTGTAGTGGCGCTGTTCGCACCTTTCTTCCTTTCCTCAAGCCTGTATGCGGGCTATCAGTCGTTCAATGCCGAACACGGCATGGTGATGAGCTTCCTGAAGTTTGCCGTCCTCTCCACGCTGGGCGAGCTGCTGGGCCTGCGCATCAGCACGGGCCAATACCTGCGCAAAGGGTTCGGCGTCCTGCCTCGCGCCGTCGTGTGGGGAGTGCTGGGCATGGGCATCAACCTGGCGTTCATCGTCTTCTCCACAGGTGTGCCTGCCGCAGCGGGCTACCTGGGCGTCGATGACCCTGCCGCCATCATGGCAGGCCCCGTCACCCTGAGCAAAGTACTGTTGGCCTTCGCCATCTCCGTCTGCCTGAACAGCATCTTCGCACCCGTCTTCATGACGTTCCATAAAATTACAGACACGCACATCCTGGCGACGGGAGGCACCCTGCGCGGCCTGTTCACCCCCATCCCGATGGGCAAGATCATGCAGAACCTGAACTGGCGGGTGCAGTGGGACTTCGTGTTCAAGAAGACCATTCCACTCTTCTGGTTCCCCGCCCACACCATCACCTTCCTGCTGCCGGGCGAGATGCGCGTACTGTTCGCCGCCCTGCTGGGCGTGGCGCTGGGCGTGATACTGGCCGTGGCTGCACGGAAGAAGTAAGGAGGAAGCCCGCCGCAGGCCCTCGAAAGCCTGCGGACAGCTTTCCGCGCACCTCCGTACCCCTACGGAACCCTGCCGACAGCTTTCCGCACGCTTCCGTACCCCTGCGGAATCCTGCCGACAGTTTTCCGCACACTTCCGTACCCCTACGGAATCCTGCCGACAGCTTTCCGCGCACTTCCGTACCCCTACGGAACCTTCCCGACGATCGTCCGCAGCTCCGCGAAGGGCTTCAGAAGCTTCCCGACGATCGCCGGCTGCTTTCCGTCAGGATAACGCCGTCCATCATGCGGATGATGCGGCGTGCCTCGCGGGCGTTCTCCTCAGAGTGAGTCACCATGACTACCGTGGCGCCGTCGGCGTTGAGTTCCTTCAGCAGGGACATCACTTCGTTGCCGTTGGCCGAGTCGAGGTTACCCGTCGGTTCGTCGGCCAGGATGATTTTCGGATTGGTGACAATGGCGCGGGCAATGGCCACACGCTGCTGCTGACCGCCGCTGAGTTGTTGCGGATAGTGCTCCGAACGGTGGGTAATCTGCATGCGGTCGAGGGCACGGTTCACGCGCTCCACCCGTTCGCGGACGGGTACGCCGGCATAGAGCAGGGGCAGTTCGACGTTCTCGAACACCGTCAGTTCGTCTATCAGGTTGAAGCTCTGGAAAACGAAACCCAGGTTGCCGTTGCGCAGGTCGGTGCGGTCGTTTTCCTTCCATCGGGACACTTCCTGCCCCATGAACCACAGTTCGCCCGAGGTAGGATTGTCCAGCAGGCCCATGATGTTGAGCAGCGTGGACTTGCCACAGCCCGACGGGCCCATGATGGCTACAAACTCACCCGGATAGATTTCCAGGTTCACTTCATTCAATGCGGTTGTCTGCACGCTTTCGGTGCGAAATATTTTGGTCAGGCCCACGGCCTTGATTACGTTATCTGTTTTCATATTGTTATTTTAGGAATTTAGGAGTGAAGAAATCAAACCGATACTTTAAATTCTTCATTCTTCATTTTTCATTCTTCATTTACTCGTATCTCAACGACTCCACCGGGTTCTGCGACGCCTTGCGCCACGTCTGTCCTACGACCGTCAGCAGGGTGATGAACACCGTCAGCAGACCAGCCAGCAGGAAGAGCCACCAGCTGATGGGCGTCTGATAGGCAAACTCGCTGAGCCAGTTACTCATCAGCCAGTAACCCACGGGGCAGGCCACGACGAAGGCAATGCCTACCCACACCAGGTACTCGCGGCAGAACATGCGCACGATGCGGTCGGAATGTGCGCCGTTCACCTTGCGGATGCCTATCTCCTTGGTGCGCTGCTCGGTGGAGAGTGCCACCAGGCCGAACACACCCATCATGGCAATGAGGATGGCCAGCACGGTGAAGAACAGCAACATACGGCTCTGCTGATGCTCGCGGGCGTAGTTCAGGTTCAGCTTGTCGGAGAAGAACTGGTAGCTAAAATCCTTGATAAAGGCATCGTCGCGCTTGGCAAACTCCTCGAACTTCTCCTTGATGAAGGCCAAGGTCTGCTGCCGCCGTTCGGGAGCTATCTTGATGTACAGATAGCTCAGGGCTTCGGGGTTGTACCAGATGTAGGCAGGCTTGATCTGCTCGCGCATGGACTGGAAGTTGAAGTCCTTCACCACACCCACGATGCGCAGCGGCATTCCCCACTCCGAACGGATTTCCATCCCGATGGGGTCGGCCACCTTCATGGCGCGCCAGGCCGTTTCGTTGATGACGGCGGTCTTGGTCTCACCCTGATCCCAGTAGTTGTTGAAGTCGTCATCCATCAGCTTGCCCTTCACCAACTGCATGCCGAAGGTCTTTACGAAGTCGCCGTCGGCCCACAGTTGCACCATGCGCAGGGAGTCGGTGCGTCCGTCCACATCGGTCCACTCCACCTTGCTGCCGTCCTTGAAATTAGTGCCTTCGCCGAAGTTCTCGATGGGCGACGACATGGAGACGCCTTTGATATCGGGATTGCGCAGGAGTTCCTGCTTGAAGTCGCCTACGTTGTACCACAGGCTGGTATAAATGCAAACAATGTTTTCCTTGTCCAGCCCCATGTCCTTGTTCTGCATGTAGTGTAGCTGCTTGAAGACGATGCCCGTCAGCAGCATCAGCACCAAGGCGATGACAAACTGCACGCACACTAATCCGCGTATCAGTCCGCCCTTGCGCCCCGTCTTGCGCCCGCCCTTGAAGGCCAGCAACGGATTGACGGACGAGAGATAGAAAGCCGGATAGCTGCCAGCCAGGCAACCCACACCCACGATGCCGAAAAGCATGTAGAGCACCACGCTCCAACTGGCCTCCAGCCGCAGGTCGGTCTCCATCACCCGGTTAAACAGGGGCAGCGTCAGTTCCGTCAGCGCCAATGCCAACAGCAAGGCGATGCACGCCTGTACCATCCCTTCGGACAAGAATTGCCCGATGAGCACGCGTCGCTTGGCTCCCGTCACCTTGCGCACGCCCACCTCCTTGTAGCGCAGCGAGGCGCGGGCGGTGGAGAGGGTGGTGAAGTTGAATGCCCCCATGAAGATGATGAGCACCGCCAGGGCGATGAACAGATAGACGGTGGCCAGGTTTCCGTGCTTCTCCACGTCGGGGTCGGCAAAACGGGTATGCAGGTAGATGTCGTGCAAGGGCTGGAAGCCGAGACGTACGTTCTTCTCGCCACGGTCGGCCAGCAGACGGCTCATGGCTTGTGCCTCGCTGCGGAGCATGGCAGACCCTTCCTTCATCTTGACATAAACGTGCAGAGATTCCGTAAAGGTTTTCCAGTTGCCCCAGGTGAACGCATCCATCGACTTGGCCAACTCGAAGCGGATGTGGCTCTTGCGGGGAATGTCAACCACAGCCACCACCGTATAGACATCGTTGCGGATGTTGCCGAACGAATAGGTCAGCTTCTGCCCGACAGCCGGGGTCGAACCGAAGAACTTGCGGGCCAGATCGGCAGAGAGAACCACATTCTTCGAATCGTCGTTGATACGTTGGGGGACACCTTCCACCACGGGGAAAGAGAAGAAACGGAAAAACGTACTGTCCACATAGACATCGTCCGCCGTTATCATTTTTCCTACCCCCGCCCCATACGAGTGCCGGTCGCCGTACTTGATGGACGTGGCGTCCTCCACCTGCGGGAATTTCTGCCGGAAATCCATGGCTAGAACACGCGGCAGGTAGGGCGATTCCTTCACCTCCCCGCCCGCTTCGCGGCGAAGCTCCGTCACACGATAGATGCGGCTGCCGTCGCGGAAGCAGTCGTCGTGCGTCAGTTCGTCCACCACCCACAGGTAGATGAGGAAGGCAGCCGTCAGGCCCAACACAAACCCCATCAGGTTGATGGAGGAGAACAGCAGGCTCCGGCGGATGAGCCGAAGCGCCACTTTGATGTAATGTCTTAGCATAATTCTGTTTTTATTCGGGTTTTACAAATATACTGTTTTCTGTCGCTCCCGTCAAGGGGAGACTTTAGCGTCATTCCATCTGTACAACGACGATTTCCTCATCTTTCCATTGCTTCGACAAGGGCAAGTCGGGCAGCATCTCCTTCAGCCGCTTTCCTTTGAAGCAGGCAGCGGCCCGGTCTCTTATCGTCAACGAAGGCAGGAGAGAGAGTTCCTTCCCTTCTACCTGGAAAGGCAGGTTGGCGTAGGTGTATCGGCCATCCTTGTCGGTCCGTCCAGGCAGGCTGAAGAAGTCGCCCGTCTGTTTGTCGTACATCAGTGTATGAAGCGTCACTGTTCCCTGGGTGCGGGCATTGGGCGAATCGTAGCTGCGCGACAGTTGAACCAACAGGTATCTGTTTGTTTCTATCCAACTGTTGACCAGGTAATATCCGTCGAGGCTGTTATTCAGGCTACCCACCACGTACTTGCCCGTGGGGCGTTTCAGCGTGCCGAAGTCCAGCCGCCAGACGGCCTTGAGCGTGGAGGCATCCGTCAGCTCGTAGACGGTGTTGTCGTAGGCCATGCGCAGGCGGAGCTTCCCGTCATAATGATAGACGTCAGTATTCTCACCGCTTCGGTAGGTGGAGGTAGGCACATAGTCCTCGGCATCGTTCACCGTGAAGCGGCACAGCGTGTCGCCCTTCTGCCCGAAGGTGCAGAGTCGCGAGCTGAAAGGTTCGGTCATCAGCCAGCCGCCAGCCGTAACGGCAAAGGCATTGCCCTGCGTCCTGCCGATGGGCAACTTGCTGGGCAGGTGGTCGGGTGTCCATGGTTCGGCGGCTTCCACCAGTATGTCCCAAGGCAGGGCGGCAATGGCACATTCGTAACCATGCTGTCCTTCCTGCATCGTCTTTCCTCCATAGAGGCCGCGGAGCTGGCGGACGGAAGGGTCGTAGCCCACGCTGCGGAGGGTGCGGTTCATACGCATGCTATATCCGGTCTGTCCGTTACCCATCTTCATTTCACTGATTTCCACGTCATTCCTGAAGAGGACTTTGCGCAGTTTCATGTCTTTGTCCAGCAAGCAAAAGCCTTCGTAGTCCGTCAGCAGCCAGCCGTCGTCCACGGGTCTCAACTCCGCACCGAGGCCGTGTCCCTCGTAACCGGTGGGATGGAAAGAAAGGGTGCCAAGCTCATTGGGCTTCAACACACGTACATTCTTCAAGGCAGCGGATACGTTGAGCACCTTGCCACCCGTACGGATCATGGTCGGCTGATACTTGATACCCGCGGGTGGGCGGTAATCGGCGGCAAAGGTGTCGAGCGTAACAGCAGCCTGTTGGCGACGGGTTTCCTGTTCGGCAGCCTGTGTCTCCAGTTCCGCCACCGCCTCCTCTCGGCTCATACCCGGACGGCGTTGCCTGCACGAGGTTCCTATTGCCAGTAGAAACAATGTTAGTAAAAGTAAAGAGAGTCTGTTCATCACGATATACATTCGATTTACACAGAAAACAGGACAACATCTGTGCCAAACCATCAAGTTACTATCCATCAGAATATTATCATCAAAAAGGAAAATAAAAAACGTCCGAATCCGTACACCAATCGCACGCTACCGTACAGCGTTTATCGGAAAAGAATACGTATCTTTGTAGGCACCACAGATTACACGGATTGGCACAGATTATTTTTTCGTGATAATCATTAAATCTGTGTTCATCCGTGTAATCTTGTGATGAAAAACAAAGCCCCATGAAAAAAGGAAAAATACTCATCGTAGACGACAACGAAGACATCCTCTTCACCCTGAAGATGTTGCTTCGTCCGCTGGCCGAACAGGTGACTACCCTCGACGACCCGCGCGAGATGCTGCCCCTGCTGTCACGCGTCAGGCACGACGTCATCCTGCTGGACATGAACTTCCGCCGCGACGCCGTCAGCGGACGCGAAGGCTTTGCCTGGCTGGAGGAGATATTGAAACTCGACCCACAGGCGGTGGTCATCTTCATCACCGCCTACAGCGACACGGAGAAGGCGGTGCAGGCTATCAAGCAGGGAGCCACGGACTTCATTCCCAAGCCCTGGCAGAACGACAAACTGCTGGCCACCGTGTCCGCCGCCCTGCAACTGAGTTTCAGCCGACACGAAGTAAAGGTGCTGAAAGAACAAAAGAAGACCCTTGAACAACGTGCCGAAGCGTTGGCCACACCTGCCGAACCAACGCACATCATCGGCGAGTCGGCCGCCATGCAGGCCCTGCTGCAAACCGTGCGCAAGTGTTCGGACACCGATGCCAATCTTCTACTCTTGGGCGAAAACGGCACGGGCAAGGACCTGCTGGCCCGCTACATCTACGAGCAGTCGCCCCGCCGCACGAGACCCTACATAGACATCGATCTGGGCAGCATCCCCGAATCACTGTTCGAAAGCGAACTGTTCGGCTACGAGAAAGGTGCCTTCACCGATGCCCGCCGCCCCAAGCCGGGACGTATGGAGGCAGCCACGGGCGGCACACTCTTCCTGAACGAGATAGGCAACCTCAGCCTGCCCATGCAGGCCAAACTGCTCTCCGTCATCGAGCAGCGGCGTGCCTCGCGTCTGGGCTCCACTGCCGCCTATCCCGTGGATGTACGGCTGATCTGTGCCACCAACACCGACCTCTATACCGCCATCGACCGCCGCGAGTTCCGCCAGGACCTGCTCTATCGTATCAATACCATCGAACTGCGTCTGCCTCCCCTGCGCGAACGGGGCGACGACCTCTTCCTCCTGGCCGACTTTTTCGTGCAACGCTATGCCCGCAAATATCACAAGGAGATAAAGGGTATCGGCCGCGAAGCACGCCGACAGTTGCAACAGTACCGCTGGCCGGGCAATGTGCGCGAGCTGGAACATGCCGTGGAACGGGCGGTCATCCTCACCTCGGGCCCGATGCTTGCCGCCCGCGACTTCCACCTGCAAAGCCGCCTGACGCACGAACCGCTAGACGAGAAGGAACGCTACAACCTGGAGCGTATCGAGCGCGAAAGCATCGACGAAGTGCTCCGCCTGTGCAACGGCAACATCACCTTGGCCGCCGAGATGCTGGGCATCACGCGGACGTCGCTGTATCGGAGAATTGAGAAGTATAAATTATAATGAATATGTCCTCTGTGGTGAACAAAAAATTCTGTCAGATGAAAACAACCTCTACCCTCTGGACCCGTATCCCCCTGCTGCTTACCGCCGCCCTACTGGCCTCGTGCCTCCTCACGGCCTGGATGGCGGTACACGGCTTCTATATCAACACGTGCCTGTCCGCCCTGCTGACGCTGGGCATTGCCTGGGCTGTCTGCCGGTATATGAAGCGCACATCGCGCCTCATGGAGCAGTTTGTGCAATCGGTACGCTATTCCGAGTTTCCCGAAGCCTTCGGCAGCAACTACGCAAACGGTCATCGCGGCCTGCCGCCCGAACTGCTGGACAGCATGCAGGAGGCGCTGGAACACTACCGTACCAACCTGCAACGCAAGGAAGGACGCCTGCTCTACTTCCAGGCCCTGGCCAACCACATCGACACCGCTGTACTAGTCTATACGCCACAAGGTAACATCGAATGGAAAAACGAGGCCGCTACACGTCTGCTGGCCACTGCCGTAAACGAACTACAAGAAGAAACCTGGATACTGAAAGCCCCCAAGACTGTAGATGATTTACGCCTTTTCCATCCCGACCTGCCACAGCTACTACGTGACTTGCGTCCCGGCTCACTCCACGTGATACAGGTACACCAACAGGAAGAAGGAACTCAACTGGCCTTGTCGGGCATGGAATTCATCCTGCAAGGACGGAAGCTGGTCATCGCCAGCCTAAAGAACATCCATTCGGCACTCGATACCCAGGAGACACTGGCCTGGCAGAAACTGATACGGGTGCTGACCCACGAAATCATGAACTCCGTCACCCCCATCGTCTCCCTGACCGAACTGCTGGGCAAGCAGGTAGACGGACTGGAAGGGAATGAACAGGAAAAGGAAGACATGCGGCAGATGCTCGCCACCATTGCCCGACGGGGAAACGCACTGACCCGCTTCGTAGGCAGCTATCGGGAAGTATCGCACCTACCCCCACCCCTGCTGCAACCTCTCGACACTACTGCCCTGCTGAAAGATGTCGTCCGCTTCATGCAGACCGAAGACAACGACCTGCATCTCACACCGCCCCCTGCCCCGCTCCGACTATTGGCTGACAAAGGACAGGTGGAGCAGGTGCTCATCAACCTGATCAAGAATGCCCGCGAGAACGAAGCCCGTTGTATCACCCTCTCGGCAGGTGTCACTCCCACCGGACGTATCTTCCTCCGCGTGACAGACGATGGTACAGGCATCGAACCCGAAGTGCATGAACGTATCTTCGTCCCCTTCTTCACCACCAAGCCCGGAGGCTCGGGCATCGGCCTCACACTGGCCCGGCAGATTATGCACCAGCACAGTGGCAGCATCGACGTGCGTTCCTGTCCCGGCGAGGGGAGTGTATTTACGTTGCTGTTTCCGTACAATTATTAGTCGTTTCTACTGAATGAAGTTGTTGATCCGATTAGCCGGATTGAGTGGGGTCTGGTCAGACAGGACCAGTGACTTGACCATGTGTAATGTTCCCTGCTTGTATCGTTGGAAATGCTCGGATGCGATATGCTTTTCATAAGCCCCTCTGCTCGCATAAGTTTCAAGAATCGTTACCCTACAGGGATTCTCCTTTTCGCTGACCGCATACATCGTCAATACTCCGGGTTCGGTACGCAGAGAGACTTCGACAACTTCCGCCGCATACTTCATGTACGCATCAAGGTACTGCGGATAGATTTCAATCTTCGACAACCGTACTATACCGTCGGCAGCCATCGGTTCTTTAGCACACATGGCAGGTGCATTGTCCAACTGGAGGCATTTGCCTATCACTTCTCCGGTAGCCAAATAGGAATAGGTCGGGAAATCAAACAATACGGGTTTCAGCCGGGTATAGTCGGGCTTTCCATTATCACCAAGGACATCCGGCGAAACATACGTATTGACGACCGAACAGATGAAATTATCGAATCCCTCTGTTTCGTAAATGTCCACTACATTGCACTCCATTGTCAGCGGTGAGATATCGATGACAGGTGTACCGTTTTCGCCGATATGATACTCGAAAACCTCCGATTTATCAACGGACGCTCCACTTACGCTTCCCACATAATCGGCCTTCGGCAACATTTCGAGGCTTACGAGACTGACAGAAAGTTTTTTGGATTTTCTGATTCCCTGATTGGTATAATGACTTTTGCTCATACTCAATAGGATTCTGTCATGACCGATGATACCTGTATGTCCTACTACAAGCCAGTTCACTTTACCTTCTACCTCTGCCCCAACGACTGTCATCGGCTTCGGATAGAGTGCCAACAAGCTTCCGATGTTCTGTTTCTCTGTTTCCATGATATTTGAATGATTTGTTTCTTTTTCCTCTGTCGTGTTGCATGACAGCAACCCACAAAGAAGCATGGTACATAATATAAATCTTATCATATTCTCTGGTAGTTTATCTTAGATGATGCAAAAATAGAAAGCACTTACAAGACCAAAGTGACGATAAGTGGGATGTTTGTATTCATTTTACTGATATAAATCAATTCATACTCCTCTTCTAACTGAAAATTCTTATCTTTGTAATTGAACATCAAATTTGTATAGACTTCATGAGCAAAATATTGAAAGTAAAAAATGTAAGTGATTACAGCTGCTATGTCGGAGCTACAGACTTTCATCCATGGGTCAACGTTATTGATTTTGCAAAAACATTAATATATTGATAATCAACCACAACAAGTAGATATATAATCTATGTGCAACAAATTCACAACAAATAAATAGAGAAATGTTGTTCTTATGGTAGAAGATAGGAATTAACAGCATGGAAGTTCATTACCATTATGAATGGGAAGGCGACAAGTCTCTACTTCCCTAAATTTTTGATTTAGGCATGGCATTTCGTTTCTTTCCACGGAACAACAACCCGGAAGTTGTGCAATTTCAAATATTTGTGCTACCTTTGCAACTGAATTAAGCAATGCAATCGTTTCAATGAATACAGTGACATACAAGATGCCTTGTGGAATTTTGGAGACTGAATCGCAGACAGTCAAATCAGGGCAGGATAAAAGGGATTGGACGCAATACTCACGGGCTATTGCCGTCCTCATGTCAAAGCGGATGTCTGAACTTGGTTTGACACAGAAAATGCTTGCCGAAAAGATGAACTGCACTCAGCAATATATATCCAAGATGCTGAAAGGACAAAAGAATATGTCATTGGAAACCATTTGCAAAATAGAAAACACATTGAGTATCGAAATTATCAAAGGTCTGAACGAAAACGAGCAATAAAGCAGGACAATGGCGAAAGAAAGGGAAAATACAAACGGCATAGTAAACGAATCGGTCATAAATTGCGACCAGTTGCCCGAAGTAACCAACATTCAACCGATGATTAGAATAATCAGAGGGAAACAGGTTATGCTTGATAGGGATTTGTCAGCAATATATGGAGTGGAAACCAAACGTCTGAACGAGCAGGTAAAGCGAAATATCGAACGTTTTCCTGATGATTTCATGTTTCAACTTACCAAAGAAGAGTTTGAAGAATGGAAGTCGCAATTTGCGACATCCAAATCCATCACTATGGGAGCGAGAAAATTACCATACGCATTTACCGAAAATGGTGTCGCCATGCTTAGTAGTGTACTTCGTTCCCAAACAGCCATTGAAGCCAACATTCGCATTATGAGAGCCTTTGTGTCCATGCGCCGCTTTATTGCGGCCAATGCCCAATTATTCCAAA
>UMHC01034921.1_pt1 | contig 18936 bp, 18 predicted proteins | sample 1965381 | NCBI WGS metagenome assembly UMHC01 (sample SAMEA4836083, study PRJEB28245) | human gut metagenome | biome: gut microbiome; material: fecal sample | place: Denmark | collected 2008 | reverse complement strand
GCTCGGCACACAGAAGAAATCAGGAATGAAACGCAAATGACGAACCCAATAAACAACAACGAATATGAAACAACCCGATACAGCCGCCCTGCGTGAGCGGCTTGCCAATTATACACCCGAAGAGGAGTTTAAACAGAAGACAAAGGAACTTGAATGGCTGTTGCAGGAAGTCAACTTCCAGATAATAGAAGTTCGCAATCTGCTGAAAGAAATCCAAGCCCTGAAAGAAGAACTGCACGGCATACACGGCAGTTTGAAGCACACCATCCAACGTGAACAGGCTGCTTCCAAAGCCCTACTTGCGGCCAAGGACAGTGCCGACAACATTGTGGACGGCATCAGCAACGCCATTGTCAAGGCAGAACGGAACACCGTCATCCATGCTAAGGTTGATGACAGTGAACTGAAGAAAGTGAACCAATGTTCCGCCAAACATATCGAGGCAGAGAAAAAATTGCTGGATGAGCACTGTAATAAAATAACCAAACACCTTCAGGATAATGAAGGCGTTTGGCTGTCGAACGGATGGCTTAGATTTACAACAATAGTATTGACCATTTGCTTTCTTGTCGTAATTTTATGGATACACCTAAAAACTAAAATTTTACATTGATACCCATTGGCGGAATTAAATTAGTGCGTACTTGATTTTTCCGATGGGCTTATTGTTGATGTAGTTAATGTATTGCAAGATGGTCAGCGCACTAATTTTGCCAATAATTCTGGCAAACAGGCCGTCGGTTACTTTTGCGAAGTTCCGTATGACCATGAATTGGCCTGTCAGTTGCGAAAACAAGGTTTCAATCCTCTTGCGTGCCTTGGCGAAAGGAATGAAAGTCGGCTTCCAATCCTTTTGGTTGATGCGGTAAGGACATTCGAGCCTGATGTGTGCCGTTTCAAAGAGGTCGAGCCTGACGTCTTTCCCGACATAGCCTTTGTCTCCGTAAATGCAGCAATCATGATACTCCAGTTTTTAACGTCTTTCATATAGTCCGGGTTGTACACGCTTGCCTTCGACAGGTCGTAAGAGTGTATAACACCGTTTAACCCGCACAGGGCGTGGAGCTTGTATCCGAAATAATAGGTGTTTTGCGAAGCGCAGTACCCGAAGTCGGGGCTTTCGAGAAGTCGCCCGTCCGTCCCATCTTGCAGCGTTTGCCACGTGCAACCCTGCATACCTCTATCGGTTTGGAGTCCACGAAGAACAAGTCCTCACCTCCGTCCATTTCCATTGCAAGCCGCCTGCGTATGGCCTCGCACAGTCCGGCGGTGCTTTTCCTGCGGTCGTTGAATTGCCTGCGGGATATAAGGTTCGGGATTTTGTCCCTGTGCTCCTGCAGCTTGTACTCAAACAGCCAATTCTCGCTGTCTGTGCTTTCTAAATCTGCCGCCAATGACAACGCCACCACTTCAAGGTAAGAGAATTTCGGTTTGGGGCCGCAACGGGGAACATTACCTTGCGCATTTACGAGATTATTGGAAAATTGCTTGCATATTCCAAGTATTTTGACGAATTTAGTATATAAGTTGTGCATACGATGGTTTGAACTTAATAATTTGAGCACCACTAAGTTGCTAAAAATCAATGATATACGCAACTTTTTACTCATACTTGTCAAACTAATTTAATTCCGCCAACGGGTATTGATATAATTAGCTACCGCACATGATTGTTTACATACCAATTAATGGTTTCTTTCAATCCTTTTTGAAATGATACTAACGGCGAATAGTTCAATAATCTTTTTGCTTTGTCAATGCAAGCAAATGAATGAGGTATATCCCCAATTCTACATTCGCCATAAATAGGATTGATGTCGAAAATAGAAGAGTCATATTGCAACAAACATGATTTTACATCAAAGGCTAATTGATTGATGCTTATACATTTTCCACCAGCAGTGTTGTATATTTGATTTACAGCCGATGGATTAGTGGTATTCAAGGCAAGCATATTCATATAAATAACATTGTCTATATAAGTAAAATCTCTTGTGTTCTGACCATTTCCATTTATTTGTGGTCGTTTGTGATTCAAATATTGTTTTATGAATAAGGGGATGACTGCAGCGTATAAGCTGTCAGGATCTTGTCTCCTGCCAAATACATTGAAATACCGCAATCCTATATATTCTATTCCATAGGTTTTAGCAAAAACATCTGCATACAATTCATTTACACATTTTGTCAAAGCATAAGGAGATAGTGGTTTACCGATATGTTCTTCCTTCTTTGGTAATTCCGTATTGTCTCCATATACAGAACTACTGGATGCAAAAATAAACCGTTTTACCTTGCAATCTCTTGCAGCTACAAGCATATTGAGAAAACCATTTATATTCACATCATTTGTTGCTATTGGATCTTCAATGCTGCGAGGAACACTGCCCAAGGCAGCTTCATGAAGGACTGAATCAATTCCTTGCATAGCACGAATGCAAATTTTTATATCTCTAATATCCCCTTCAATTAAAGTAAAGCGAGTTGGATAATCGTCTAACAGATGTTTGATATTGTATAGATGCCCTGTAGAAAAATTGTCAAGACATACCACTTCAAACCCATTCTTTAGTAGATATTCACATAGGTTCGATCCAATAAACCCTGCTCCACCCGTAACCAAAATTTTATTTGCTTCTTTATTCATATGAATCTTTATTTATTGAAAAATGTATGCAATTCCTTTACGGACTTAGTGTTTAGAATTTTATCAGTCGGGATAGAGTTATCCGCCGCAATTCGTAATGCATTGTTGATATTTTTAAATCTTATTGCTTTGTGTGTACCGGAATCAACGGTAAACATTGCACCACATTCGATAGCATATTTTATATATTCTGGGGCAAGGTCAAGCCTGTCCGGATCGCCATTGATTTCTATTGCGACATTGTTTCTAACACATGCTTCAATGACCTTATGAATATCTGTGTAAAGCCCAACTTTTCTTTGATATAATCGAGACGAAGGATGTGCTAAAATATTAGCGTTTTCATTCTCTATCGCTTTAATCAATCGTCTTGTCGCTTCTGATTTTTTCATTAGTTCATCTCTATGAACAGCGATTATAACATAGTCCAGCTTAGATAAAATATCATCATCTAAGTCCAAAGAACCATCAAATAGAATTTCGCATTCAATGCTTTTTAGGATATTGACATCAGTGGTCTTGTTTAAGGTATCAATTTCTTCCATTTGCTTTACCAATAATTTAGGCGTAACTCCTCCTACATGCTGCGAGTGGTCGGAAATGCCAACAAATTTACGCCCAGCCTTTTGCGCAAGTTCTCTTAACTCTTGAATGTCGCATCTACCATCGCTATATAAAGAGTGATTGTGAAAGTTTCCTTTTATATCAATTCAATTTACATTTCGTAATAATTCAGTTTCATCATTAGGAAATATTCGGTACTTCATAGGAAAGTCGCTGCCATCTTGATTTTGGACAAAATAGAAATATAATGATGCCATTTCTTTCCCATACTTCTTTATTGCATCATAAGAACAAAAATATCTACATAGTTCTATTTTAGAACAGATATTATTAGCCTTTATTATGCTTCGCAATTCGTTCAAATCAAAGAAATCAGGCTTGATTATTAACCATAACCATGTAGGTATTTTCTTGATATAATTATTTACAAGACAAAGAGACCTGTTTACAAGGAACTCATGTATAAGTTCCTGCTCATACGGATTGAATGAATCTATCCATGCTTTTTTGTCAAACTCCTCATCTTCTATTTGCTTTATCTTTTCAACCATGTTAGAAGCAAAACTGGAATAATACGAATCTTCAAGAAAGGAACTCGCACGCCATAAATCAAAAAAGGTATAGTATAATTTTTTCTTCGTAATATTCATAAATGGTATATGTCTTTAAATTAATCATTAGATCCATTCACTTATTTTCCTATTAGATACTCCCCATTGGATTCTTTTTTCTTGATTGGGGAGGCAGAATCTACAACAAGGAATCGGTTTATTGAGGAAATCAACAATGTCTTCAATAGAATTGGCCGTGTATATATCAATAGAATTGTTTTCACTTGTATCAAATATTTCTGAGTGAAAATAGTTCTGAAAAAACTTTGCTTTAAGTGGAACGACACATGAAGAAAGTCTTCCACGCTCTAGAACCACACATCGAGCCTTCCAAAAACATTTATTGAAATTGTCTTCGGCATTTTGACTTCCAGAAACATCATGAGGATTCTTAAACCAATTTTTAAATGATTCACCAACAGACTTTATCTGAAATAATTTTGTTCCATATAGATTGGCTTTTCTATTTATTTCATCCCAATCTATTTTTATAGGATACATCGTTATACAAATGGTTGTATTTGTTTCTGCACATAATTTATATATTTTATCAGAGAGTTTGGGAAGAAGAACTCCATTGGTACATAGGTTTTTCTCCCCAGTTACATATTTGGCGGTAATTTTTATGAAATCTTCTAATTGAGGGTGTAACAACGCTTCGCCACCCATAAGTTCAAGACAATGGATTTTTCCATTTAACAATTCGTTTAATCTGAACAAATCTTTTTCAAAAGATTTTATATCGAGAAAAGACATTGGAGCTAATGGTGAAAAGTGACCGCATGACTTGCAATTCAAATTGCAATGATCAACTATGTCTACAATGAACCGTATTTTATCTTTGGTAACATTCATATTTTTGATATTGCGTTATATTATATCAGAATATTCTCTACTTTTACATTTAATCCCTCCAAAGTAATCAAGGAAAAGCCTTCGTTACCATGTGCTATTTTAAATTTGGGGAGATTTGGATGGAAAGCAAAACAGATAGACGAAGCTGAACTATAGATTATCCCATTTATACATTTGTTCGTATAGCAATGGCTGTGCCCGTAAAGGACAAGTTTCACTCGACAGTCTTGAAAAATTATATCATTGAATTCGTCTCGATTTTCCAGTAATTTTCTGTTCAGCCATCCTTCTTGTTCTATGGGAGGATGATGAACAACCACAGCCATTGGACCATCATTTACGTTTGATTGTACCATATCAGACAACCTTTTGGTATCAACATATCCTCTTGACATTCCTGGCACTACTGAATTTAGCATTATAAATGTCCATTCCCCAAGTCTAAACACTTCGTTTCTCAAATAAAATGAAGGATGAAATTTTTGATAAAAAATATTTAAATCATCGTGATTTCCAGGACAACAATATGTTGGCAAACCGAGTTTGGCAAATGTTTTATCTATATATTCGTAAGCCCATAGATTCCCATCATCAGACAGATCGCCGCTTATAACAATTGCGTCAATCTCATCCAATAATCTAATCTTTTCAATTGCTCTGTTAAATCGCACGAGAGGCTCTACGCCCCATATTTGTTGCCCATTTGCTGTCAAATGAATATCGCTAAGATGTATCAGTCGCATAGTGTCAGTATATTATTTATGGCTTTGTCGTTACCACATTGAAAACAATTCTCTGATTTAAGACCAATCATATTGGTGCAAAGTTCGAACAACTTTTGTGGAGTGATGTCTAAAGAGGTAGCTTTCACACAGTACCTTCCCAAATCCTTCACATTGTCTAATTGTTCGCTTCTCCTGTAAGAACAACCGGAAATGAATGATATGGTCGGAATCCTCAAAAACAACAACTCACTTAATGTATTACGACCTGACCTTGTTATTATAAGCGAAGCGTCTGAATAATATTTGTCAGGTGGTATAATTTTGTCATAAAGTCGCAGATTCCTCGGTTTGTTGTTCGTCCTAAGTGCATTGAAAATGTTCTTGGTTGAACATATTAAATGAATGGTATATTGAGGTAAAAAAGTCGCAATTTCCTGACAAAGTTCAGCTATTCTGATTGTCGATTCAACAAATGTCCTGTCTACATTTTCTGTTCCACCACCTAATACGCAATAAATATTGTTTGTCGGGAAATTCTTTATTTCAAAAATTTCCTGACGAATGATTGTGTGAATGGATATAAAGTTTTTATATCGGTCGTCTTTCTTCAAGATTCTCAATCCATGCACTATAGCCAAGTCGCATAAGGAATAAATTGCATTGAAGAAATCCATCGCTTCTTTATCGTTGTTTGGGTTATCAACATCAGAAGGATTTAAAAGTGCCACAATCTTTATGTTTGGGTAGGAAATTTTTATTGATTGTAAAATTAACGGTTCGCCATCAATAATACAGATATCAGGCATAAAACTCTTGATAGAATGATGTATATAGGCTCCCATTTTATTTGTAGGAAGTAACCCAATAGAACAATAGTCAAATGTGGTTACTTCTTTCAATTCATCATAACCTCGCAAAGCAAGATACTTATTGCCTTGAAGATAGCTTATCATCTTAATATCATACCCATATTTGTCTCTTAACGATTCCATTATGGATACGCCTGCAACAACTCTTCCCAAACCAGGAAAACCTCTAAATATACCTAATGCTTTTTTCATTGTATTACAAATTTGGAGTTCCTTTATTTATATCATCCATAATCATATTACAGATATAATTTATCCCAGCCATATTTAACCTATTTTGCTTAAGAGTGAAATCATTATTTTGCAATGAACATACAGCCATTTTTTCTACACATTTTAAATTGTACAAATGCTTGATGGGATAATATTTACCCAATTTTAGTATGTTTTCTTGTTGCTCATTTTCAAATATAGGGTTTTGTACGGAATAACTTAAAATCGTTTTCGGAAGCCCTTGCATACATTCCAATAACGTATTATATGCTCCACAGCAAATAACCATATCTGCTGCGGCATGATACAAATATAAATTATCTATCCAATTAGATACACATATGTTTCTCATACGTCCAGTTGGGAAAGAATAATTTTTATTGTAATTACCTAAGATAATGTCAAAATAGCAATCTTTGAATTGTTCCATATTTGCTAATTTATAACATGTTTCAAGTAATTCATTGCCAACTCTACCTCCGCCAATCGAACACACTATCCACTTATGGTACTTTGATGAATGCTTTTTCTGTCTTATCTCTTGTGCATAACTTATGCTTACAGGATATGTAACAAACCCTGAATATGAAATTTTCCTCTTTAATTCTGTGGGTAACCATGAAAACGTTTCTATACTTGTTATAGCTGGATCACTTGTCACAAATAAGCGATTATAGTGTTTGGTAAACAATTCTATATTTCTTGATGAGAAAACATCTTGATGCATAATTCTCTCCCCTCCAATTTCACTACGAAGCGTAAAATATTTTAAACACGTATATTGCTGTATAATATATTGCAATTCACAACGTTTCCCAAGTGGAAGAAAATCCGTAATAAAAGCATCTGGTTTGAAGTCATTGACTATATGATGAAGTTGTATTATCCTTGAAGCGTTAATATCAGTTTCCGTTCTATCACCTTTAGCTAATTGATTATAAAAATTTGGAAGTTGAAAATATTTAGTGCCATTTTTAACTATTTTAGATACAACGGTGTGCCCCGTTACGATAAGTGCATCTACTTCAGGAGGAAATCCCGAAGCAATTTTTGCAAGACACATTAAGTGCCCTAATCCCGTTCCATCATAAGCAAAGATTAATATCCTTTTTTTAGATGTTTCCATGACTTACTTTTAAGCATCATACAATTAATTGTTTTTTCAAATGGATTCTTGCAACATTTTATAAATTTCAGTTATTGAATACCTTCTTATCTGCAATGAATCTGCCACGAGTGAAGTCCCTCCATGCGTTACGGAAAAAGCATACCTATAATACCTGCCAACACTATTTCTGATAAAAGCATTGTAAGCACCATAAGGATAAGCGTAAGATATGGTCTCGCCCCATTCCTTGACTATAAAGTCATGCGAAAGCCTTAACTCAGATTCCAATTCTTCATCTGTCAGCTTCAAAAGATTAAAATGGGAAACACCATGAGATGCAATTTCCCAACCACATCGGTGAAGATTATGTAATTCATCCATATTTAGGTGCTGTCTCAGCACAGCATCTTTATTATTCCATTTGTTATCTTTGTCGATAAGACCAGTGCATATAAAAACAGTCGCCGTAAAACCATATTTGCTAAGAATGGGTAAAGCATATTCGTTCAATCCCTTATATCCATCATCGAATGTGCATACAATCCACGATTTTCTTTCTTCTGCATTCTTTGCTATATAATCTCTCATTGAACACAATCCATATCCACTTTTGTAAATCTGCTCAACGAACTTTTCAAAAACATCCACAGGGGTGGTAATGCTGTCATGCAATTCACCTTGTATGTCATGCAGCCCCACGGCAATTACATGCTCTATGCTATGGGGGATCGGACGTTGCACTGACACTGTGCCGAAAATCTCCTGCCATTTATTTTCAATTGTATATTTGTTGCAACATTGCACAAGCTCCTTACAAGCTTTGGAATATAACAACTCCTTATCTTTCAGGTTAATCAGTCCCAATAAGGACAAGGACATAGAAGCTGGATTAAAACTGTCAAAGAAAAAATATGGGAATTTGGGTGATAGTACCTCTGCAATAAATCCAGTCTTAGTACTAATGAACGCACATCCATTTTGGAAGGCTTCCATGACAGAGTTCGAACAACCTTCACAAACCGAGCCCTGTACGTAGAAATCCCAATTTTTCATTGCCTGTGTCAAGTCGGAACGCGACATCTTGTTCACGAGCAAGACATTGTCTTTCAGTTTCAAGTCATTGATTATTTGAAGGTATTCAAGTTTCAAATCATCGTCTATTTTACCTACTAAAATCAGTTCTATCGGCAATTGTGACCTTTTCTTGAACTCCGAAACCATACATAAAAGATTGACTATTCCTTTTTTCTCGTTCAGATAAGAAGCCGCACAACCTAATGTGATGGAGGATGGAAGATTTGGGAAAGCAATCTTCGACTGTTTATCTTCAAAAACATTAGGGATAATTGTTATTTTATTTTTAGCAGACGGACTAACAAACAAAACATTGTTTTTCATTTCATTAGACAAAACGATTATCTTGTCCGCATTAGCAATTGCCTTATGTGAGTACCAACTATTTTCGACCGACCATTTGGACAAATTGATGTCGCTACCCCTCAAGCTCAAAATATATTTTGCATTTATTTTATGAGCCAAAAGCGATGCGTAATAGCCATTAAAATTACCTCCAAATCCAATCACTACATCACAGTCCTTATATTTTTCTACTTCCGTCTTCAGCTTATACTCCATGCTGATGAAATGGCGCAAATGTGTTAAAGCACCACCTGAAGCCGCAAGGGTTGGCTGTGCTGTTGAGTCCGTAATCTCAACTGTATGTTTCCTTGACAATACATCCGCCAGTTTTGTACAGGATAGAGACAATCCTCCTCCGTCCAGGCCTATTTCTGTTGTAACTATAAGTATTTTCATGTTCGTCTTATCAAGTATAGGGTCTTGCTTTTTTTATTCATAGGGTATTTGTAGGTTTGCCATGAAGTGATGTCGCTGTCGGGGAAAAGCTTCGCGATGTCGCTGCTGGAAAGCCTTATATGTTCGGGAAACTCATCATCCTCTTTTGTATATGATGAATCAATGACTTCCATCAGATAGTATTTGGGGCGGCCTGCGCTCACATAGTATTTTCGCATCAAGTCTATGTATTCCTGCTTAGTTTGGGCTAAGTTCCCATAAGCGCAGTTTACAAGGATTAAGACATCTGCAGAATATTGATGCCCATTAGGAAATTCTTCGTTTCTAATGATATCTCTCCGCCCAAACATCTCATACATCCTTTTTTGTGCCAGAGAACTGATATTGTCATCTTTCTCAAATGACATAATATGAACAAATTTTAGATAGCATAATATGGCAGTAACATCACCTAATCCACAACCTATTTCTATAATACGACTATTTCTATTTAGCCCAGTTAATAGTGAATAAACAACTTCCCAGTATTTGGGAAATATGTTTTCACAATATTGTCTACTCCAAGGAGCGAAAATTAAATCTTCTTTGTGCGACAAATTGTATGTTCTTAGCAATGATTGAAGTTGTTCCATAATTTTTCAAATTGACCAATCACAAATTCCTTTCCTTTGTCGATGGCTAATTTTTCATCTCCCGATTTCAGGATGCATGTTTGAAGAGTAAAATTGGGTAACACTCTTATTTCTCCATAGTTCCTGCATGTTTCGATATCTTGCCTGAAACAAGGGGAATCTATGTATAACACTGTAGTTTTATGTATGCCGGATTGTATTGTCCACTTCAATGCTCCAGTTCCTTTATCCACAAAATTTATTGATAATTTTTTCAATATTGGCCGTATGTGCTCGATAAAATGGTCACTGCCGTTCAATCCTATTTGTGGGAGCAGCTTAAGCGGTATTTCGTTCTTCAAAGCAAACAATATTACCCGTTCTATAGCTTCCATGTTCAAAGACTGAATTACCGTGTTTAGGCCAACCTCTATTCCTTGAGCCCTCATAGCTTTTACCTTTGCCAAGGTATCTAACAAATTTCCTGCTCTAGTACTGGATGCAAAATCTTTTTCCGTGGCATATGGAAACTGTATATTAAACTTTACCCTAGTTCTTGCCAAGCGTCTGATCTGCTCATCTGTTATCAAAGACAGGTTTGTAGCGCAGCTTACGTCACATGTCAGATGCTCATTGGCATAAGAAATCATGTCTGCGATGCCTTTATGCAGAAATGGTTCGCCACCACTGAAATTTATTTCAGACAGTTTCTGGCCGTCCAAATAGTCAATGAATTGTTTGAACAATTCCAAAGACATCATTCCAGCCTGATTGTCTTTCTCTTGCCCTTCATTATGACAGAATGGGCAACTGTAGTTACAACGGTTGGTAACTAAAATTCTAAGTTTGTCCCATTTTATAGATTTCATGTTAAACCAGTATTATTCTCGTATTGTAGTATCCTTCCAATAACTCTTTTTTTTCACCCAACAAATCTACACCATCTGCATTATACATTTCTTTTGGCATTATCATCAAATCATTCCTATCTGGGTGAAACTGTTCTTTAATATCTCGATGGTTGAGCAAACCGGCAACGGAAACAGAACCTCCATAAAGATTGTTTTTGATGAGATTTGTCTTCACATTATCATAGTCTGTAAACGCCTTGGTAAAATAATCGTATCCCGAAAGAGGGCAGATCAAATTTACATAAGTTCCTTTTGGCAATTCGCTTATTATTTTCTTCTGCGTTTTTATTCTCTTATCAGCGTCTATGAAATATTCATTATTGCCACCTCTGAAAACATCTTTGAGGATAGGCACTGTAAATACCACATCTGGATAATTTGCTTTAACCCAGCTGATACATTCCTCGTAGTTTTCAATGCAAGCTCTTGACAGCTCTTTCAAACGAGGTTGTGAAGCCGAAGTGTGTTCCATCCTCCTTACCAAAATTTGGCGTACACGTTTGTTTACGTCAAGTTTATAGATTAATTCCAAATCCTTCTTCACATCGTCAAGGTTTCCTGTGAACATAAGCGTACACTTGTTCAGTGGAGCATACTTCAATAGAAACATAGTCCGCGCTCGTTCTGAACGTGGAATAATCTTCTCACGCTGTTCTTGCATGGTGATTAACGACAGGTCAATGCCAAAGTTCGGGATAGAATTCAAAAAATCAATTTTATCCTCCCTTATGTATGCACCTGTTGTTACTGTCGTGATTTTCTTCGTTGGAAAGTGTTCAGATGCCAACTTTATAAATTCATAAATCTGGGGATGCAAATATGGGTCTGTGTGCGGGGCTACCAATACCCCAGCACCAAGTCGGACATAGTTAACATCAGGATTAATATATTCAAATCCTTTCAACAAATCCTCTCTGTCAATAGACGGTATCTTGGGGTAATGACCAAGATATGAATCTGTATGCACTTTACAAAACACACAACCAATTCCACAATATTGACTTAATATGGGAATGTTGCCAAAAGTGGCTATTTCCATGCGAAAAGCCTCAAATTGTTCTTTATTAAGTTTCATAAGTCCACTTTTCTACATATATAAAGGTCTTCTTGACTGTTTAATCCCATTGTATTAAACATGTTAGAAATGTTACAAACATCGACATGAAATCCTGCATTCATTAAAAGTTTCTTATATTCTTTATTGTTATAAATTCTTTCATGATAGCCATAGCCATAAGCCTTTTCTCTGTCTTCCTTAGTCTTAATCTCGGGATATTCTACTGTCTTTGAAATTTTGGTGATGGGAACCTGCACAATTGCCGTCCCGCCATGTTTTAATATCCTATATATTTCATTCAAAGCGACAGAAGCGTTCTTAATATCACAAATAACATGATTGCATATAACATAATCGAATTCCAAATCCGAGAAATCAGTATGGCAAATGTCAACATACCTCACATTACCTGCAAATTCTTGATTTTGTAAAAATGCATCTCCTGCTATATACTTGTTTGATATTGTCTCCAACCATCTTTGAAGATTTCTTTCTGGCGCGATGTGTAATATGCTAATATCTGTCTTGGAATTTAACCGCTCTATGTAATTCAAGAAAGCATATACCAGTCTTTCCTTATCTGTTGAAGCACAGATAGGACAACGGGCTGCTCTTCGTCCTGCTCCTATAACTTGAAGGTTTTTAAGGACAGGAAATCTATCCGCTCCCATCAGCATCAACGGTCCATGGCTACCGCAAAATGGACATTCAAAGTAATCCGATTTCATTCTACGCAAATGTATTATAATCTTGACTATCATTGCATCTTTCACACAGACCGACACGTTTGTTTTCGAGGAGTGAAAATCGCATATAGTCTAACTGTGGACTATACCAACAGTTAAGAATATTATTGCCCATTATATTTCCAAAGTTAGTGTCATACATAAAATCATCACAGCACAAGAGGACATCGCCATTGTAAGCAATGGTAAGTTTGCGAAATGGGTAATTACAAAAGCCGAAATCCTCTTTCTTGAAAGACTGCGGAATATTGCCTGCATAGTTTGGTAGAGACTCATCCAATCGCCTGCGTTTGAAACAAACTTTAGGGTTATTGCCATACGCAGAATAAATAGGTTCAAGATTGGGTGACAATCTTTGAGGATATCTGTCTCTATCTCCACGATAATCATTGATGTTTATATTATCTAAACCCAACATGAAGAGCCTATCAACAAATTCCACTGTCAGCAATCTTCCATTAGTTGTTATATCCAAAAACAGACGTTGAGATTTGGATTTGGCATATTTAATCATGTCACAAAGACGGTTATCCAACAAAGGCTCATTGGAAAGCATCAATGCTACACGGCCATTATAGTTCATTCTACACAACTGATCTATGATTGTTGTGTAGCAATCCCATTCCATAACGCCCAAAGTTTTTTTGTTGAATGCATGTGGACAAAAAGGGCAATGATTGTTGCAATCAGTTCTTGTTTCAATCAATACTTGACTAAACATCGGAAAGTGACCATGCTCTTTATAGAAGTTTTTTAAAAAACCTATATCTGAACCGTGTTCTTCTGTATGCCTAACGGAGGTATTTTGTATTTGTTGAATCATAATAAGTCTTTTAGTTCAATAAATTTTGCATAAATACATTTATCAATTTTGTTAAAGATTTTGTGATTTACCATTTTTACAACCAAATCATAATCTGATGTCAATTTGTCTTTGGGTATCACACAAATCCCGAAATTCCTTTTTGCCATTTCCCTATCAACAATTGGGTCAAAACAATCTACAATTGGAAAGCTCTTCTTTAATATACCATATATATTTGCAACCTTACTGTTCCTACAGTCCGGTGTGTTTGCTTTATATGATAGGCCGAGCAATAAAATTCTTGTAGCGTTTAGCTTGATGGCCAAATCTTGTATGCGTTCAGCTATCTTTTGAGATTCTGCCTCATTAATGCTTCGAGCTTTCTTCACCAGTTCCAAAGATTGCCCTTTCTCTTTTGCCCGCTGTAGAAGATAATATGTATCAACACCTATACAATGCCCTCCAACCAATCCTGGATTGACGCAGGAAAAATTCCATTTGCTTGAGGCACATTCCGTAACTTCCGCAATGTTTATTTTCTCTGACCTGCAATAATCAGCATATTCATTAGCCAATGCAATAAGAACATCCCGCTGAACATTCTCGTACATCTTTGTTGCTTCAGCCACTTTTATACTTGATGCATCTATGATAGGGGCATCTATGGCCGCAGAATAAATCTCACGCATAATATGGAGAGAGTTTGTATTTGAAGCGGAAATGATTTTAGGAGTAGAAGCAATCCGATGGCATTTGTCGCCCACATTAACCCTTTCTGGAGAGTATCCGACAGAAAAGTCGATATTGACTTTAAGAGAAGAATACTTTTCAAGTATTGGAATGCATATATCTTCTGTCGCTCCGGGAAAGACCGTTGATTCAAAAATGACCAAATCGTTATTTTTCAATATTTTGCCAACTGATGTACAGACCTCTTTTAATGGCATTAAATCAGGATTTTTATGTTCATCAATTCCTGTGGGAACGCAAACTATGAATACATTGCAGTCTTTTAAATCGGCATATTCTGATGTAAATGTACTCTGCCATAATGCCATTATTATATTGCGCCGCTTTTCACATTCTCGATAGTCTATTCCTTCTTTTAGCAGATTTACACGAGAATTGTCTTTATCCAATCCTACGCAAGCGAAGTGCTTGGAAAGAATACAAAATAAGGGTAATCCAATGTACCCTAATCCTATGACGGCTATATTAATTTTATTTCCCATTTTTCTGTTCAATGTATCTTTACGAGATAATTCAAATTATAGAATTCGGTTACGTTCAATAGTTGGATCCTCTAACACCAGACAAAAGAAAGCGTGGGAACTGTAGACCACGTCCTTGTGTACAGGTGCTAGGAAACCTTTATGAACAGATGTGGGAATAACAGCCCCACGCATATGCGTGGAGACCATCACACCTTCCCCTGTTCAACGTGATTGAAGTTTCCTAGGCTTTGTACACGCAGGAAGAAGACATAACGCCTCTTATTTTTCAATATGTCTTGGAGTGAGTTAACTCAATCCAATTACAAAAGTAGCTAAAATCTTCGACAATTTTTTATTGGTAAATGATTTTCTTTGGATTTAGACCAATTTTAGTTTGCCCTTGCAGCCAATTTAGAAGAAAAATAGATAATTCATTTTGTTATTTCAGAAAAATCCAATACCTTTGCATATAAATAAGAATGATTTTCGGCTGATGCCGATTCACCGATAACAGAACTCGTCTGCATCCCATAAGAACTGCGGGCGGGTCATTTTTTATATATGAGCAATCAAAAACCAAGAACAGAACAAGAGCACCTTTCCATACTGAAAAGTAGAGGAATGTTGTTTGAGGATGAGAAAAAAGCACTGGCATTCTTGTCACGGGTAAGCTATTTCCGCTTGAAATACTATTGGATGGATATGCTTGACAAGGAAACTGAACATGATTTTATAGCCAACACACATTTCAGCACGGTTGTTGAACGATATGAATTTGACAAGGCTTTGAGGCAAATCATCTTTGGTGCTGTCGGGATATTGGAAATAGGATTGCGAACGCGAATTATCAATGTGATTTCAGAACAATATGGCAGCGGATTATGGTATTTAAACAAGGCTCTTTTTGAGAATGAAAAATATCACGAGGATTTTGTCTTGGAATTGAAATATGAGTTTGGACGCAGTACAGACCCCTTTGCAAGAGATTATATCAACAGCCATGTCGGTTGGGATAAGAATACATTGACTGGCGACAATCCGGATGCATGGATGATATTTGAGACAGCCTCTTTCGGAACTTTATCCAAAATGTACAAAAATCTGAAGCCTCAATTACCTGCACGTTCCGCCATTGCGAACTCTTTTGGACTATATTCGGCAAAAGATTTATCCAGTTGGTTAGAGGCTATATCAATGTTGAGAAATATTGTGGCTCACCACTCACGCCTATGGTATCGCATTTTTCCAAAGAAGCCTACCAACCTGAAAGGACATAGGGACAAATGGCTTGTTTCAGATATGACTGAAAGTCAAAAACAACGAGCATTCGGACCTATTTCGGCATTGCTGTATCTCTGTAATGCCATATTCCCAGAAAACAATATCAAACGCGATATTTTGGTTCTCTTTGATGCGCACCCGGACATTCCTGTCTATCAGTTAGGATTCACGAAAGGTTGGCGTGCAAACCCCATTTGGAAATAAATTTTGTATAATGCATAAAATGGCGGCTACTCAAAATTGCCGCCATTCTTTTATCAATCAAAACACCCCATCCGTCAGGCTCATTGCCTCCACTTTCTTCTCCATGTTCACCTTCGCGTAAACCTGTGTGGAAGCAATGCTGCCATGCCCCAAAATCTTGCTGACCGAGTAGAGTTCCGCACCTGCCGTTATCGCCAGCGTTGCCGCCGAATGTCGGCTGCTGTGGTAGGTGAAGTCCTTTTCTATCCCTGCCTTTTCCTTGATACGGCGCACATACTTCGCCACGTTGTCGGGCTTCTTCACCAATGGGAAGATGATGCAATCCTCCCTGTTATCCGGTCTTGGAGGAAGCAGGGATAAAGCCAATGTATTGAGCGGAATGGTGACGGGACGCTTGGTCTTGTGCTGGATGACCGATACCGTTTGCACTCCATTTACATCTTTTATGTCGCTCCACCGTAAACGTTGCATATCACCGAGCCGAAGTCCCGTCATGCAGGAAAATCCGAAAGCCCTCTGCACGACTTCTTCCATAAAGGTTTGCGGTTCTACCGAGAGAAAACGTTTCAGTTCATCAGCTGTCAGATACTCACGGTGCTTGTCCGGCGCATGGAAGCGTTCTTCCCTTGTAAGTTCTTGGATAGGGTTGTACGCAATCAGCCCGTCACGCACCGCCTTGTTGAAAATAGCCTTTACTGTTTCCTCAAACAGCACGAGGGTATAAGCGGCCAGCCTGCCGCCATTAGTTTTTATCTGTTTTCGGTTGCGGTAATTGCGCATATATCTGAACAAGCCGCTTACCAAATCCCTATCCACATCTTTCAGCAGGACATCCGTTTTCTTCGCACGTTTCAAATAGGCTTCAATTCGTCTGCGCACAACATCCTTATGTTGTATCATTTTTTTACAGTTTCCATCTGTCATGGCACAACGCACATAGTCATCGCACCACCCAAGCCAAGTCATGGTCTTGGTCTGTTCGTTTTCTTCCCTCTTTTCCTTCTTCTCGAAAGACGGAGGTGTAAGGATGCGCTGTGCCTGTATCTCCTGTGCCTTTCGCAAGGTTTGTTCGTTGAGTTTTCTTGCATTGGGAGCGTCATCGGGGATAAGGTACAGGTGCAGGTTCTCCCTCTTGCGGAAGCCGGTTTCGTAATACTCCAAGTAAAGGCTACGGTTTCCGGCTGTCAACATTCTTGCTTTGATTTCTACTTTCATAAAATTCTTCCTTTCTATTTTTAAGTTATACAAACATATTGTTCACGAGGTTCATCGTCTCGATTTTCTTTTTGTCCACTATCTTGGCATAGACTTCCGTCATCCTTATGCTCCGGTGTCCGAGAATCTTGCTCACTGTATAGAGGTCTGCGCCGAGGGTCAGCAACAGGGTTGCCGCCGTATGCCGTGAGCAATGGTAGGTGATGTGCTTCTGTATTCCGGCCTCCTGCATCCATTCGCCTAACACCACTTCAACCGTGGTAGAGGTGATGTGGAGTTGGTGGAACACTCTTTCGTCCCCTTTCGATTTTCGAGGCATCCATTTCAAGGCTTCGTTGGAAAGCGGTATCGTCACCATGTTCTTGGTCTTTACCTGCTCATGCTCGATGTAGAGCGTCTTGCCGTCAGCCGCCTTGTGTATCTCGTCCCACTTCAAGGCCATCATGTCGCTGTACCGCAATCCCGTAAAACATGAAAACAGGAATGCCTTTTTTACAATCTCATAACGGCACGGCGTGGCAATCAGCGTCCGCAGTTCCTCTATGGTCAGAAACTCGCGCATGGCGCTTTTCTTTTGCGGTTTTTCCTTTGCGTCCAACAGCTTGAACGGGTTGTTGTCAATCAGCCCCTCACGGACAGCCATGTTCAAGGCGGCAGCTAAACGGTTCATGAAGATACGGCAGGTGGTGCTGCCCAATGTCTTTTTCCCGTTATTGAACGTGCAGGTCTTTAAGAAGGCGATGAAGCCCTTACAGAAATCCTTGTCCACCTCTTTCAATGCAAGATTGGGCTTCCCTATATATAATAGGTATTGTTCCACCCTTGCCTGTGCGTTCCGTTTCGACCTCATGCTTGCAGGAGTAAGACCGTTTTCATCCTTCGTGTATTTCTCCACCCAAGCGGAAAGCGTCATCCGGCCCTTTTTCACGTTCTCCCAGTTTACAAGGCCGTGCTGCTGGATGTCGAGAATGCGCTCCGCCTTGATTTGCTCGGCAAGCTTGAGCGTATTCCGGTTCTGCAACTTGGCGGCAGCGTTCACTTCCGGCACGAGGTAGAGCTTCAGCCCCTCCTTTTTCCTTGTGCCCATGTAATACATGTCGAGATACAGACTAATATTGCCATCGTTGAGCCTCTTCTCGCGTATGCGGACAGGCTCTTTCATTTTGATTTCTTTCTTTTTTCGTCCCATTTTCTTTTCTGTGTTATCCGATTCTTGGATTTGTTACTATATTGTTTATCAGTCACTTACACACTTCGCAAAGATAAATCCAAAAGGGACAAAAACGGGACAAAAAGCGCACGAAAATATCTCAATTTAGGCAAATATAACGGTCTAATCAAAAATCGGCCTTTATTCATAACTAACTATAAATCAGTGACATTTGACTGTTTTCGTTATATTTGGTTTCCTATGTTTTTACCCATTTGCAATAATTGGTGGTTACTGGTGGTTGTTGAAGACAGCAGTGCCGAAGTGGGTGGTGT
>UMHC01057490.1_pt1 | contig 18938 bp, 16 predicted proteins | sample 1965381 | NCBI WGS metagenome assembly UMHC01 (sample SAMEA4836083, study PRJEB28245) | human gut metagenome | biome: gut microbiome; material: fecal sample | place: Denmark | collected 2008 | reverse complement strand
GAACAACTTAAAATGTTTTTCAAACACGCTCTAGAGCGTGTAGATTATTTGTTGTTTTTCAACATGTACTGGGGTAATTCTATAATATCAAAAAGAGAGGTATCACAATGCAGAGAAAAGTATATATTCTTGAGAACCTTGATTGTGCAAACTGTGCAGCCAAGATTGAGAGAAAGCTTAGTAAGCTGCCGGAGCTTAGCGATGTATCCGTTACATTTGCAACCAAGCAGCTTCGATTTGCAGCAGAAGATCCGGAAGCGGTTCTGCCAAAAATCAGAGAGACAATTCAGTCTATGGAACCAGATGTAGAAGTTGTTGAGAGAACCCGCAGCAGACGTAAAGCAGCAGAAACTCACAATCATGAGCATCATCACCATGAACATGGAGAAGAGTGTGGATGTGGCCATGACCACCACGACCATGATCATGACCACGAGGGACACGAGCATCATCATCACCATCATGAGCATGGAGAAGAGTGCGGATGTGGTCACGACCATGATCATGACCATGAGGAACACGAGCATCATCATCACCATCATGAACATGGAGAAGAGTGTGGATGCGGCCATGACCATCACGACCATGATCATGACCACGAGGAACATGATCATCATCATCACCATCATGAGCATGGAGAAGAGTGCGGATGCGGCCATGACCACCACGACCATGATGATGATCATCACCATCATGAACATGGAGAAGAGTGCGGATGTGGTCACGACCATCACGATCATGATCATCACCATCATCACGATCACGGTCCGGCAAAACCACAGGCAACTCGTTCACACACACATTTTCAGGTAGACCATCATCAGGTAGAAGGACATCCGGAAGGCTGTCAGTGTGAGCAGTGTAATTCCTATGTAGAATATTGTGATGTTTGTGGAGAGAGCCTTGCAAAATGTAACTGTCATATGCCAGATGAAGATTTGGAGAAGAAAGTATATATTTTAGAGGGAATCGACTGTGCGAATTGTGCAGCAAAGATTGAGGCGAAGATTCGTCAGATGCCGGAAGTTGGATTCGCATCAGTGGCATTTGCAACAAAGCAGCTTCGAGTTTCAGCAAATAATCAGGCAGAGTTACTTCCAAAGATGCAGGCAGTTGTAGATTCTATTGAAGATGGAGTAACAATTGTTCCAAGACAGCGTAAGAAGCTAAGCGGCATTTCCAATACAAAGGTATATATTTTAGAAGGTCTTGACTGTGCAAACTGTGCAGCAAAGATCGAAGCAAAGTTAAGAACATTAAATGGTGTGGATGACCTGACAATTACTTATGCAACGAAGCAGATGAAACTTTCTGCTAAGAATCCAGACCAGATGATTCCGATGATTAAAGAGACAATTGATGCAATGGAAGATGGAATCACAATTGTTCCAAAAGACAATAAAGTGATAAAATCTGAAGAAGCAGGAGAGAAGAAGTTCTCTTTTAACAATCCTCTTGTAAGCATCGGCGTGGGAGCAGTTATTTTCATCATTGGTGAAATTCTTGAACATGTGGGAAATGTACCAACCATTCCAATGTTTGCCCTGTTTCTGATTGCTTATTTAGTTCTTGGCGGCAAGGTATTAATCACAGCTGGAAAGAATATCATGAAAGGTCAGGTATTTGATGAGAACTTCCTTATGTGTATTGCAACAATTGGTGCGTTCTGTATTCAGGAATTCCCGGAAGCAGTAGGCGTAATGCTTTTCTATCGTATCGGTGAGTATTTTGAAGAAAAAGCAACCGAGCAGAGCCGTACTCAGATTATGGAAGCGGTTGACTTAAGACCAGAAGTTGTTAATCTTGTCATTGGAAATGATGTCCGTATTATTGATGCGGAAGAAGCAAATGTAGGAGATATCCTTTTAGTACGTCCGGGTGACCGTATTCCATTAGATGGTGTTATCATTGATGGAGAGAGCCGTATTGATACTTCACCAGTTACCGGTGAGCCAGTACCTGTTATGGCAAAGGCAGGGGACAACATCGTTTCCGGATGTGTGAATACATCTGGACAGTTAAAGATTCGTGTAGAAAAAATTCTTGAAGAATCTATGGTAACAAGAATTCTTGACTCTGTGGAAAATGCAGCGGCAAGTAAACCAAACATTGATAAATTTATTACTCGTTTTGCAAGAGTATACACACCATTCGTTGTATTATTCGCATTATTTGTAGCAGTAGTACTTCCATTTATTTTACCAGATTCCCTGAACTGGCATTTCTTCGTAGACAGTGCCTATACAGGAACAGTAAATACGATTCATGGAACAAGCGGAACAGCATCTATTTACACAGCGTTGACATTCTTAGTTATCAGTTGTCCATGTGCGTTAGTATTAAGTGTACCGCTGGCATTCTTCTCTGGAATCGGAGCAGGCTCTAAGAAAGGTATCCTTTTCAAAGGTGGAATTGCAATTGAAAGCCTGAAAAATGTAAAAGCAATCGTAATGGATAAGACTGGAACGATCACAAAGGGTAACTTTGTTGTTCAAAAAGCCAATCCAGCAGGAAATGCAATGACTGCCAATGATTTATTAGCAATCAGTGCAAGTTGTGAATTGTCTTCTACACATCCAATTGGAAATAGCATCGTAGAAGCAGCTGAAGAAAAGGGACTTTCTATCGAAAGACCATCGAAAGTAGAAGAAATTGCCGGACATGGTATTCGTGCAGAACTTAGCAGAGGTGTTGTTCTCTGTGGTAACAGAAAGCTTATGGATGCACAGAACGTAGACTTAAGTGTATACCAGAAAGAAAACTTTGGTACAGAAGTACTCGTTGCCTTAAATGGCAAATTTGTTGGAAATATCGTCATTTCCGATACCGTAAAAGACGATGCCAAAGATGCAATCGCTGCTGTAAAGAAACAGGGAATTATTACAGCAATGCTTACGGGTGATGCACAGGAAAGTGCAGATGCTGTAGCAAAAGAAACTGGAATTGATGAAGTACACGCAAAACTGCTTCCGCAGGATAAATTATCTGAATTGAAGAAAATCAGAGAAAATCATGGAGCGGTTATGTTTGTCGGAGACGGTATCAACGATGCACCGGTACTTGCCGGAGCTGATGTTGGAGCAGCTATGGGAAGCGGCGCGGACGCAGCGATCGAAGCAGCAGATGTCGTATTCATGAACTCCGAAATGAAAGCCATCCCAGAAGCCGTCGGCATTGCCAAAATGACAAATAGTATTTCATGGCAGAACGTTGTATTTGCACTTGCAATCAAAATCATCGTTATGATTATGGGTCTGTTTGGATTCGCAAATATGTGGATTGCGGTATTTGCTGATACAGGAGTATCGGTATTGTGCCTGCTCAACTCCATCAGAATCCTGCATAGAAAATAGGAATTTGCCGGGGTGAGTAAACAGACGAAGTCTGAGAATCAAATCATCTATATTTGTGATTTTCGTCGCTACGAGAAGTCGTCTTCTAAGAAAAGGCCGACATGAAAAGGTATTGATTTTGACTCAGTTGTACAAAACACAAAGTCGTCAAAATCAATACCTTTTCATGTCGGCCTTTTCTAATATTTTATTATAGTCTCGTAGCTCCCAGACCACAAATAGGGATATTTTATCTTCCTGGATTCGTCTGTTTTTGAATTTTTTGTCTATCCTCTGTCATTCCCGAATAAAAATCGAATCCCCCGGATGAGGAACTTTCCGGGGGATTCTTTATATTAAGTAATGAAGATATGATAAAAAATAGGAAAGAATTAGTTGTTACCTAAAACATCTTTCACTGTATCTTCTACCATTTTCTTAGTAACGATTTCAACTGTATCGCGGCAAATTGCAAGCTCTTCGTTTGTTGGGATACAGATAACTTTTACTTTTGATTCTGGAGTGGAGATAATACGTTCTTCTCCATGCATCTTGTTTGCTTTCTGATCTAAAGTTGTATCAAGGTAATCGAAATGTTCGATAATTCTTGAACGGATGATATCGTCGTTCTCACCGATACCAGCTGTAAATACGATGGCGTCAACACCGTTCATAACGGCGATGAAACTTCCGATGTATTTAACTACGGAATGAGAAAATACTCTTAAAGCCAAGTCAGCACGTTTGTTACCAGCTTTTGCAGCCTCGTCAAGATCACGGAAGTCAGAAGAAACACCGGAAATACCAAGAACACCGGATTTCTTATTTATGATATCCATAACCTGCTCAAGAGAAAGGTTCTCTTTGTGAGCGATGAATTCGATACAAGTAGGGTCGATATCACCAGAACGTGTACCCATTACAAGACCCTCTAATGGAGTAAGACCCATAGAAGTATCTACACATTTTCCACCATCAACAGCGGAGATGGAAGAACCATTACCAAGGTGACATACAACAATCTTTAAGTCTTCAGGTTTTTTACCAAGAATCTCAGCAGCTCTTAAAGAAACATATTTATGAGATGTTCCGTGGAAGCCGTAACGACGAACAGCGTATTTCTCATAGTACTCATATGGAAGACCATAGATGTAAGCTTCTGGTGGCATAGTCTGATGGAAAGCTGTATCAAATACACCAACCATTGGAGTTGTAGGAAGAAGCTCTTTACAAGCAGCAACACCAACTAATGTAGGAGGGTTGTGAAGAGGAGCTAAGTCGTTACAAGATTCTACTGTCTTTAATACTTCTTCTGTAAGTAATGTGGAACAAGCAAATTTCTCACCACCATGTACCATACGATGTCCAACAGCATCAATTTCATCGATGGATTTTAATACACCATTTTCAGGGTCTGTTAACTGTTTTAATACAAGTTCAACAGCCTGACGATGTGCAGGCATTGCAGCTTCGTACTTAATCTTATCCTGGCCGGCCGGCTGATAAGTTAAAACACCATCGATACCGATTCTTTCACATAAACCTTTTGCGAGAACGTGTTCTGTCTCAGAATCAATAACCTGATATTTCAGGGAAGAGCTACCGCAGTTAATTACTAAAACCTTCATTTCATATCTCCTTTTTGTATAATTATTTATTACGAAACGCCAAATTTCGCTTATTTTATTTTGCTAGGCATATTATAGCTTGTTTTTTTTATCTTGAAAATGTACTTATTCAGCTTATGATGGAGTTTTTTTGTTATTTCGGCACTTTTTTTTGAGTTTTGATAGGTAATTGTATTTCATAGTAAACAATAAATGATTTTGTTTGAAAGTTAACATGATTAGACAAAAATATAAAAATGTCCAAAAAAATCGAAAAAATTCATCAAAAAACGATAAAAAATAGTAAGAAATACAAAAAATAGGAAGATTGCTGTTTCGTTTGTTTTCGGTTATAATATGGACAAAGATAAGCAGATTTATCCGCTTACAGCAAGAATACTCCGACCTCTAAGGTGGGAGATGAATTGCATTCAGGTAGAAATAAAAGGAGAAAGGAGTTCATTTATGAAAGTAGCGGGAATTATCGCAGAGTATAATCCATTTCACAAAGGACACCAATATCATATAGAAGAAACACGGAAAAAAACAGGGGCAGATTATGTTGTTGTAGTTATGAGCGGGGACTATGTACAGCGTGGAGAACCGGCAATTGCAGATAAATATATGCGAACCCGGATGGCGCTTTCTGGCGGAGCAGACTTGATTATTGAAATGCCGGCAATCTATGCGACAGCCAGTGCCGAATATTTTGCTACAGCAGGGATTGGGATTCTTGATCAATTAGGCTGTGTCGATTATCTTTCCTTTGGAAGCGAATGGGCAGAAGTAGAAGATTTTTCGGCATATGCGACTTTATTTCTTGAAGAACCGGAAGAATATAAACAGATTTTGCAGGAACAATTAAAATCGGGAAAAAGTTTTCCAGAAGCGAGAGCTTTCGCAGCGGGAAACTTATTATTCGATTCGAAACCAGAAAAAGCAATAGAATTTTTAAAAGAGCCAAATCATATTTTAGGCTTGGAATATATCAAAGCATTAAAAAGAAGGAATTCTTTGATCAGGCCAGTTGTTATTAAAAGAAAAGGAAATCATTATCATGAAAATAAACTGACAGAAAACTATTCCTCCGCAACAGCAATCCGCCAGGAAATGTACCATTTTTATAGAAACTTCAGTAGAAAAAATCCGTATAATACAGAAACTTGTAATAGCGGAAAAAGTGGAAATACGGGAAAAAATACCAATAACAGAGTCAGCAACATCTATAATAATACTTATAACAAAGAAAAAGAAGCACCCCAGGCATTTGAAAAAGCACTTTGTGGAGAATATCTTCCTTTTATAGAAGGATTTTTACAGAATAACTTTGTGACCTGGGAAGATTTAATGCCCTATCTTGACTATACGTTTCTTCTGAAAAATAAAGTAATTGGCAAATACTTTGGAATGAATCTTGATTTAGCAAGAAGATTTCAAAATATTTATGAGCCAGGACTTTCTTTCGAGGATTTGATAGAAGGCCTTCACGCCAGACAGATTACGGATGCGGCATTGAGAAGAGTTCTTTTGCATATCGTACTTCACATGAAATACTATCCATTCTTAGAAGAAGCCAAAGACATTCCGGTACCATATGCAAGAATATTAGGCTTTTCCAAATCCTCTTCTCCCCTGCTAAAAGAAATACGTCAGAATGCCACTTTGGATATCATCCAACGTCCTGCAGAGGGTAAAAAACTTTATTCCAACAGTTCGGCACAGGCACAGATTTACAGTATAGATATACGAACCGCAGACTTGTATGAACAGATTGCTGCCAGAAAAGCAGGAAGAAAACCCATCAGCGAATATAAACGCCAGCAGGTGATACAGTGAAATTTGGTTTGCCGCAGGCAAGGAGATGCCCGCAGCAATTACTATAAAAAATAACTGTGGAGAATTTACCGAAATCGAGTTATACTATGTTCTATATAAAAAGACAGCAAAGAAAATGCAAAATAGAAAGCGAGGTCGATTATGTATAATGCAGGATTGATTTTAGAAGGCGGTGGAATGCGCGGTGTATATACAGCCGGTGTATTAGATGCCTTTTTAGATGCAGGAATTGAATTTTCCAGTGTATATGGAGTATCTGCCGGAAGCTGCCATGCATGCAGCTACCTTTCTAAACAGAGAGGAAGGGCATTTCGAGTAAATGTAGATTATCTTGATGACCCGAATTACTGTGGAGCAAAAACATTTTTGAAAACAGGAAATGTTTTTGGGCCAGAGATGCTTTATGAGCAGATTCCAGATGTGTTAGATCCATTTGATTATCAGGCATTTTTGAATTATCCAGGTAAGTTTTATGCAGTAGTTACTGATGTGGAAACAGGAGCTGCAAGATATTTAAGAGTGCGAGATCTTAGAAAGCAGATGTGGATGATTCGTTCATCAAGTTCGCTGCCATTAGTTTCTAAGACAATCGTTGTAAAAGGACATAAGCTTCTTGATGGAGGAATTGCTGACAGTATTCCGATTCGTAAATCAATAGAAGATGGCAATGAGAAGAATGTTGTCATTCTCACAAGAGACCACGGATATCGTAAGGCGCCGAATAAGCTGATGCCGATTATGCGTCTTCGTTATCCAAAGTATAAAGAATTTCTTCATGCTATGGAGACAAGACATGTCCGTTATAATGAGACAATAGATTTCTTAGAAGAACAGGAAAAAGAGGAAAAAGTCTTTATCATTCGTCCAGAAGCAAAAGTGGAAGTAGGAAGAATTGAAAAGGATAAGGCAAAACTTACGGTTCTTTATAAACAGGGACTTCATGACGGAGAAAAGGCAATAGAAGCAATGAAAGAATATTTGGAGAAATAGTCGGCGTGTTTTAAATGTTTTTTACATCTTGTAATCTTTTACAGGAAACTAATTTTATAAACACGCTCTGGAAATTCTTTTTGTTTTCTGGTAGACTAAAAGACAAATATAACTCAAGTATAACTGTAGAAAGGATTGGGAATTATGAGCAAGAAAAAAGTAGTAATAGCCCTCGGACACCGAGCATTAGGAACAACAATGCCAGAACAGTACAAAGCAACAAGAAATACTGCCAAGGCAATTGCAGATTTAGTAGAAGCAGGGGCAGACGTTGTTATATCCCACAGTAATGCACCACAGGTTGGAATGATTCATACAGCGATGAACGAATTCAGTAAGGATAGAGAAGACTATACACAGGCGCCTATGTCCGTATGTTCTGCTATGAGTCAGGGATATGTCGGATACGATTTACAGAATGCGATTCGTGCCGAACTCTTAAAAAGAGGAGTATATCGCCCAGTATGTACAATTATCACACAGGTAATGGTAGACCCTTATGATGATGCATTTAATGAGCCAGTTAAAGTTATCGGAAGACTTCTTTCGAAAGAAGAAGCAGAGCAGGAAGAAAAACATGGAAACTATGTTACAGAAGTAGAGGGCGGCTATCGAAGAATTGTAGCAGCTCCAAAGCCACAGGGAATTATCGAGATTGATTCTATCAAAGCGCTTTCTGACCAGGGACAGGTAGTTATCGCCTGCGGCGGTGGCGGAATTCCAGTGTTAGCACAGGGAGTAGAACTTCATGGTGCCAGCGCAGTTATCGAGAAAGACTATGCCAGTGGAAGAATGGCAGAACTGTTGAACGCAGACGTATTCATGGTTTTAACAAGTGTAGAGAATGTCTGTGTTGGTTACAATACAGAACAGGAATCTCCATTAGAGCATATTACTGTAGCAGAAGCACAGAAATACATCGATGAAGGTCAGTTCGAGCCAAATACAATGCTTCCAAAGATTGAAGCAGGTGTTTCTTTCCTTGAAAAAGGCAATGGAAGAAAGGTAATTATTACATCAATTGATAAAGCTTTAGAAGGCTATCTGGAGAAAACCGGAACAATTATTGAATAACTTCTGGTTTGCGTAGCAGGAGAGACGCCCACAGAGAATATTATATTCTCTGTGGGCTGTGTTTTGGCTGCCTAAGTAAATTCAGAATTTATTTTTCTGGATATTTCTATGCCTTCAGCCTTCTTCTCCAAATCCCTCCGGCTGGTGAACTTGTAAAAATGTCAGAAAACTATAAAAAAGATATGGATAGACATTTTCTGTCTGCCTGAATCCGTATAATAACGGAAAGAAAGGTGGAAGAGAATGTTCATGTGGCATGTGGGAGATATAGCTGAAAAGAAAAAATGTAAAACAGGACAACACGAAAAAATGGCAATATTAACACACCTTGCAGCGTTTTGCCTAGCAGGTCTTTCAGCATGTCCTGGACGTCTTGGGCATCCTTTGGTTGATAGTGTTCCAACAAGCTACTGATGAACGCTTTGCGTTCCGGATCGATTTTTCTTCTTCGTGCCATAAAAAAATCCTCCTGAATTGATATTTATTTTAACATCAATCCAAGAGGATATATAGCTCTTTTAGAGTTTACACAGAATTAATTACAGTCTCGCTGTAGATGGATTAGGTTAATTTAACTCGTAGTCTTACCTTTCCAACTCTTTTTTCAAATTTAATACATAATCTACAGAAACTTCACAAGCTTTCGCTATTATTTCGGGCGAAAGACTTAATGCCAGCATACTACATATATTTTTCATACGTTCTTTCTCTCTACCTTCTTTTTCACCAAGTTTTATTAAATTATCTTCATGTTTTTTCTCATCAAATTCGGTTAATAACATAACGCTCACCTCACTTTTACATTGATATAAAAACGTTTCTATACATTTCCATTCTCTGGCTTTTTCGACTGCTTTATCTATAGCTTTCTTTAGTTCCATTGCTTCAGAGTATTCCCTTACGAGCTTAATAAAATGTGCGTATTCATACAATGGCTGACATTGTTCCAATAATTTTCGATTATGTCCGTAGTTAATATTAAGCATTGTCGCTGTCCACTCAAATTCTCCTGAATCGTCTGGAACTTGAAAGGCATCAGATAATTTTAGTTTAACTACATCTGGCTGTTTCTCTGTTCCATTGTAAAAAACATAATATCTTGGCGTTGGGATTTTCTGTAGAGAACTCACATAAATGTCTAAGCCATTTTCTGTAATATAAATTCCATACAGTTCTGCAAAATATTCCATACCACGAAGAGGCATGTTAGGATTAAAAGTACTTTGATGTTCGAATAGGTTCATCTGACTGTCTATTAAAAATGAAATATCATTCTTCATCTTAATGTAGATAGCATCACTTAATGTTGTGATTTCAATATCATCTACATCGGTGTAATCTGTACCGCTTACTGCATTACACAAGGATAATAAATAAGCTTTGTTCTCTTCTGCACCAAAGACAAAACGAAATAAACGGTCTTTGTACTCTCGATTTGCATTCCCTGTATTAATTTTTGTCATAAATATCCTCCTGTAAAATTATTATACTATAGCATATTGGAAAAAACCACTATTTTTTGAAAATTATGAGGATATAACAAAAATCCCTTATTCGAGGCCCTGGCCTCGTCTATAGTTTACTTAATGAATTAAATAGTAAATCACAATTACAAATTTAGATTCCCTGTTTGCTATTATACAATCACAAACAAGAACGAAACTAAAGGAGAAAAATCATGGCAGGAAAAAAGAACAATGGAGTAGTAGTAGTTATTTCTGATTTAACAAACGAGCAGGCAGCACAGCTGACGAAAGAAATTATAAAGGCAAAAAGAAAGGTTGCGCCGAAAGGAAAATCAATTCTATAGAATGTATAAGAAGGATGTGATAAAATATATAAAAACAAGGAGGAGGAAAAGCAATGAAAAAAACAATGCACAATTACAGGAAACTTTTAAAGAAAAACCTAATGCTGGCTCTTATGTTTTGCCTGACTTTAGGAATAGGAATTTTTACAAATTCTGTACAGGTTAAGGCGGCAAATTCATTGAAGATTGGAAATATTCAGGCATATGGTGGAAGTCAGGTAGCTTTTGAGGCAACATTTAAAATGAATGGTTATCAGAAGATTGAAATTTACCGTTCGACTTCAGGCGGAGCATTTCAGTTAGTTGATAATTTCACAGAAGAAGGGGAGTTATGGAATACTTACAGTGAAGGCTGGTATACTGTAGGTAATAAGAAAAAGGTAACTTGCTATGCAGATAATACAAAGGTAGCTGGACAAGTAGTATTTGAAGATGATTCTGTTACTGTGGGAAATCGTTATTCTTATAAAGTAGTTCTCACCTGTTACGATGGAAGTAAAATTACGTCTGGAACGGTATCTGTTGCAGTAACATTAGATACAGCAGAGATTTTAAATATTTATTCTGCTGATGCGAAGAAAGTAAAGATAAAATGGCGTCGTGTTAGCAAAGCGCAAGGATATCAGATTTATCGTACAGAAGGTAAGAAATGGAAAGTAATTAAGACAATCAAAAGCGGTAAAAAGGTTACATTTGTAGATAAAAAGGTAAAGAAGAATAAGGTATACCGCTATAAAGTACGTGCTTACGGAACTGTGAAAGGTAAAAAGGTTTATGGCAATTTTGGATATGTATGTAAAGCATCATTGAAAAAGCCTACTGTAAAAGGAGCCTACAAAAAGGGCAGTATTTATGGCCCGGCACTTAATAACAATCAGTTAATGCAGGTTCGAAGAGTTGTTCAGAGTTTTAAAACAAACTATATCAAAAAAGGTATGAGCAACTATGAGAAAGCATTTATTGCATTTAATTATCTTAACCAGAATTGTAAGTATGCGACAAGAGGCTGGCAGTATAATGGAGCAAATACAGCTTGGGGAGCATTGGTATATGGTGAAGCACAGTGCTCTGGATATGCAAGAGGGATGAAAGATTTATGCGATGCCATTGGAGTACCATGTTATTATGTTCATGCCAATAAAAAGGCATTAAATCCAAGCCATCAATGGAACCAGGTGAAAGTGGATGGAAAATGGTATATTGTCGATGCTCAGAGCGGATATTTTCTGGCAGGCAGCAAAACCTGGAGAAATGAAATTGGAATGTCATGGGATACAAAGGGACTTCCTAAATGTAGTGGAAGTAATCATAAACGAGGAGGATTTTACGGTATTTAGTTATTATTTAATTAAATAGAGCAGTATTCTATATCAGCAGGATGATTTCCTCACAGAAGGGTAGAGAATTTGTGAATTCCAATTATAATGATATAAAACGAGTATATTCCATATGGGTTTGTATGAATATGTCACAAAACTGTATGAATTATATTCATTTTACACAGGAAAGTGTAGTCGGTACTTATCAGTGGAAAGTGATATTAGAAAGGATGTGGGGCAGAACAGATAAGTGATTTATTAGATATGGAAGTTGAGCAGGTACGGGAAATTATAGAGAATGAGTAATCCAATCTAATAGATAAAAAAGAAACCGACATAACGCCGGCTTCAAAAGAGAGGAAAGTATGAAAAAATCTATCAAAAATCTGTTGTTGTTTTTGATGGTTTTATGATACTGGAAATTTGTGAACAGGTTGTGAGCAAAAAATGAAGATAATATGACGAAAAAGAAATTGCTGACATTTTTCTGTAAGAAATAGAATAGGTCAGTAGTATCAAAAGAAACCTATAACTGAATAGTGTCAAAAGTAGACCGTTAGGTTTGACAAATCATATAAAATGGAGTGTCAAATCTAACGGTCGTTTTTTATGATATGGAAAGGAAAAGAATCATGGGAAAGATTTATGGATATGTGCGAATTTCAACCAAGAAACAAAATATGGACAGGCAGATTCGGAATATTCAGAAAGAGTATCCAGAAGCGGTCATTATAAAAGAAGTGTATACAGGAACAAAGTTTCAAGGCAGAAAGGAATTAAATAAACTGATAAAGCAATTAAGGACGGGGGATACTGTAGTCTTTGACTCGGTATCAAGAATGAGCCGTGATGCAGAAGAAGGTTTTCAAGTATATCAAGATTTATATAATAAAGGAATAGAGCTTATTTTCTTAAAAGAGCATCACATTGATACCATGACATATAAGGCGGCGTTGCATAATGGCATTCCACTTACAGGAACGAATGTGGATTATATTCTGGAAGGAGTTAATAAATATCTGATGTCATTAGCAAAAGAGCAGATAAGGCTTGCGTTTATGCAGTCGCAAAAGGAAGTTATGGATTTAAGACAAAGAACGAAAGAGGGAATGGAGACAGCCCGGATAAATGGAAAACAGATTGGTTTAGTGCGAGGAACAAAGCTTGTTACAAAGAAATCTATTGAATGTAAGGAAAAGATTCAGAAATACAGTCGAGATTTTGATGGGATGTTGAGTGACAAGGAGTGTATACAACTTGTCGGAATTGCACGAGGAACGTATTATAAATATAAGAGAGAAATAAAAGAGGGGATTGATAAAAACTATGATGTAAAATATTATGGAAAGTGCTAAGATTAATATAAAATAAACTAGCAAAAAAGAAAGGAGAATGTCCGTGGAAATTCCAAAAAACTTAAAAGATATAGTATATGAATTATTACAAGAACCTACTCTTGATAGATTTAGGGAGTTTTTTCAGGCACAAACAGGTGAGCATGATGCAATTGATTTCAAGCGTCAATGGATTGAAGGTGCTGCTTTAGCAAAGGAAATGTTGGCTTTGGCAAATTCAGGTGGTGGTATTATTGTATTTGGAGTGGAAGAAAAAGAGGATAAAAGTACGCAGGCTACAGGTTTATCAGAAATCAAAGACAAAGCGGTTATTTCTAATGGAATAAAAAATTTTATATCATCAAATCTAAAATATGAGGTATACGATTTTTCGTATACGGCTTCAGAATATAAAGCATTAGAGAATAAGAAATTTCAAATATTAATTATAGAGGATACGCCACAATATATTCCATTTTTATCTAAAAGAGAAAGTGGTTCACTTAAACAGAATATGATTTATATTCGTCGTGGAACTTCTTGTGAAATTGCAAATGAAGAAGAAATACAGAGAATACTTGATAAGCGAATAAACTATTTGCATCCATTGAATGGAAAACCTCTTCAATTAGAAGAACATTTAAAACAATTAAAAATTCTTTATCAAAATATTGAAAAAAATCATGTATCATATGAAAATACTTTTGCAGGTATAATTGCGAATTTATCTGTTGCTAGAGCATTGATGAAGAAAAAGGTAGAACCAAATCCACTTTATCCTGATGAAAGTTATGAGGAATTTGTTTCAAGAATGCTTATTGAAAAAAAGAAAAAAATTGAACGGGTATTAGATTTATACTAAAAAAACTATGTATTAGAATTCCTAGATGCTGTTAAAGTCTTACGTTGTAAGGCTTTTCATAAGTTCTTACTTTTCTCATCTTGTTTTACTCAAAGGTAGTAAGGAAAGCAATAAAATCATTATTTATTGATTGTATAATCAGTTGTTCTGTTTGAAAAAACGTAGATAATGCAGAAAAGTAGGAATATATTTTGAGTTCTGTTATTATTTAATCAAGGGGGTGTAAAAATGAAATGTGCATATTGTGGAAGAGAAACGAAAGGTACTAGAGAGCATATTATCTCATCTGGAATTTTAGATTTGTTTCCAGAGTGCTATATTACATTTGATGATACAAGAAAAAAGATATATCAAGCCGACCCTACGGTTAAAGATGTGTGTGCCGAATGTAATAATCAAAGAATTTCATATATTGATAGCTATGCAAAAGATTTCATTAGTCGATACTTTACACGGAAATATACCGAACAAGATAAGGTTGAAATTGAATATAACTATGTTTTAGTCCAAAAAATGTTACTGAAATACGCATTTAATGATGTACGTTCGCATAAGGGCGATTGTTCTTTTTTCGATGAAGAGATTTTGCATTATCTTTTGAATGAGAATGATAAAATATCAAAAACAAATGTAACTGTATTATGTGGGCTTGCTGTAAATGTTTCACCTGCTCCGGATGCAATGTTTGGAAACCTTAAATTACGTTGGTGTCAAAATCCAATATTATACTCTAATAGTGTTGTACGACATATAGATTATGTAACCGGACAGGTTTTTTTTAATAAAAATGTACCAAGAGAAAATTTCCCAGATTTAAAACTTTCTTATTTATTTAAATTTAATAGTGTACAGTTTCTATTGATGTGTTGGGAAAGAGGTTCCGAAAAAATAGATGAAAATAATATGGTATTATCTTATCAATATCCATATCACTTATTGAAGGCGGATGAAGGAAAGGCAAAATTACCTGTATGCACTGATGAGTTTAATTATCACCAATTTGAACATGTCAATGTAAAATGGGATGGATTATTTGAAGTAGGATTGATGAGAAAGCTTGCAAGTGGAGGGGAATATAAATATAAAAATTTTTACGAAAAAGAGTGGGAAAAACAAGAAGAAAAGCTTAGGAAAGAACATCCAAGATAAAAGAATCATATTTAAAAAACTTATGTAAAGAGGTCTGTTAAAAGTAGTAAATTTGAATTACAATTATCTTGAAATACTTACAAAATATTATTTTTCTAGTGAATGGTTTATTCAGGATAAATCTGATATAACTTACATATTTTATGACAATATAGAAAATAAAAAATATAGGGGCTGTAAAAAAACTCCCCTAACAGAAAAATCGCTCAGACCGTGTGTGGTCTGAGCGATTTTTTGGTATAATGTATTTATGCTACTAAACCAAAATACCAATAATAATTATACAGCTCGTCAACTGAAATTACCATTAGAAATCGAAAAATTAATTGATATTTCTGATCCGGTATACACTTTTTGTGAAGTTATGGATCACATCGACCTATCAGGATATTTTGTAGAGAAAGGCTACAAAACAGGCCGTCCAAGATGTGATGAACAAAAACTGCTTAAAGTGATACTCTTTGCTTTTATGGAGAATGGCGTTTGTTCGTTGCGCAAAATTGAGAAGCTCTGTCATAATGATATTCGATACATGTATCTTCTGGATGAAATGAAAGCACCTACTTTTGCTACATTCGGAAATTTTATCCGAAATGAACTGACTGCTTCCATAGAGCAGATATTTACAGACATAAATACATACATTTTTACAAAGGATCATGTGGATTTGCAGCATACATACATTGATGGTACAAAAATAGAGGCAAATGCCAATCGTTATACGTGGGTATGGAAAAAGTCCTGTATGAAAAACCGTCAGAAAGTCTTTGATAAGATCTCCATTCTGATTGATGCTATGAATCAGAAAGTACTTGGATATCTGGGAATAAAACTTGAAAAGCGTGAAGAGTATGCCATTGATTATATTTCTGAATTGCTGGCGATGTATAAGGAAAGAACAGGCATTGATGAAAACTCCTTTGTTTCCGGCTGTGGACACAGAAAAAGTATTCAGCAAAAACAATATCAGGAATTGGAAGGATATTTAAAACGCTTAAAAACTTATGTGCATCATATAGAAATCTGTGGTAATGAAAGAAACAGCTATTCCAAGACCGACCAGGATGCGACTTTTATGCGTCTGAAACGAGATTACATGGGGAATGACCAGCTTCTACCGGCATATAACTTACAGACTGCTATCTGTGACGAGTACATAGCCGTAATTGATGTAAAACCATATGCTTCCGATATGGAATGCTTTGTACCCTTGATGGAAAAATTCAGCCACACATACGGTCATTATCCGAAATATCCGGTTGCGGATGCAGGATACGGTTCTTACAATAATTATCTTTATTGTGAAGAACATGGCATGGAAAAATACATGAAATTTACCATGTACAAAAAGAAAACAACGGACAAAAAATACCATGAAAATCCGTATCGTGCTGTAAACTTTTCAAAAGATGCGGATGGAAATCTCATATGTCCAAACGGGCAGAAATTTCTCTTTAAGAGAAGACAGCATGTGAAATATAATAAATATGGGAGAACAGAAGAACTGTATGAATGCGAATCTTGTGAAGGATGCCCTCATAAGCAGGAATGTTGTCCAAGAGCACACAAAAACCGAACAATCCGAATGAATGAAGAATTAACTGCCATCCATCAGGAAGTACTGAAAAATCTTGAGTCCATACATGGTGCTCTTTTAAGAATGAACCGGAGCATTCAGTCCGAAGGTACCTTTGGTGTGTTAAAGTGGGACAGATCGTATAAAAGATTATTCCGAAGAGGCGAGAAAAATGTAATTCTCGAACTTACACTGATCTCATGAGGATTCAAATCTTTATAAATATCACAACAAGAAGCAAAGACAAATGAAAGTTGCTTAAAACTTAAGCGTTATTGGCTTAGGTTTATTAAGTGCACCATTTTTTTGACAAAAATGTACATGTTTGATCAGCAACAGAAAGATTCATACAAAGAAACGCCAGAACCGGCATTTGCCGGAACTGGCGTTTCTTTATCTACGGACTTATTTTACAGCCCCCTATTTTTTTGCCCGCAAGTCTTCCAATCTCAGTTATACACCATTTCTATGTAACAAAATAAAAATCTTATCACAAGGAGGATAAAGAAATGGGAGCTATTAAAACAATTTTTAACATTATTATCATTATCGTAGGAAGAAAGGGAGGAAAATAAGATGGCTGCTAATATTGAAACAATGTTTTACACAAGAACCGCTCCGTGGCATGGTTTAGGTACAAGAGTTGATGAGGCATTAACATCAAAAGATGCTTTAATCTATGCAGGATTAGACTGGCAGGTCTTACAGGAGCCTGTCTATACTTCCGCAGGAGAGCTTGTATCTGGTTATAAAGCAAATGTTAGAGACGCTGACAGAAACATTCTTGGTATTGTGAGTGACCGCTACAAAATTGTGCAGAACGAAGAAGCCTTTTCATTTACAGATGCTTTATTAGGTGAGGGCGTAAAGTACGAAACGGCTGGAAGTATCGCTAATGGAAAGATTGTATGGCTGCTTGCAAAGATGCCGCATAGGTATATTATCTCTGGCGATGTTATTGAGCCTTATTTAGTATTTTCCAACACTCATGATGGTTCTGGAGCTATTCGGGTAGCTATGACACCAATCCGTGTTGTGTGTCAGAATACTTTGAATTTAGCACTTAGAGGAGCACAGCGTAGTTGGTCAGCAAGACATACCAGCAATGTTTTAAATCGTTTAGATGAGGCAAGAGAGACATTACAGCTTGCTGATAAGTATATGAACCGCTTGGGAAAAGCGATTGATGAATTAAATCAGAAGAAATTATCAGATAAGAAAGTAATCAGCATGATTGAAGAGTTGTATCCAGTGTCAGAAGATATGAAGGAAATGCAGAAAAAGAATAATTTAAAACAGCAGGAGACATTAAAAGCCTGCTATTTTGATGCACCAGATTTGCAGGAGGTAGGAAAGAACGGATACCGCTTTATGAATGCAGTTTCTGATATGTCTTATCATGCAAAGCTGCTCCGACAGACAAGAAATTATAAGGAAAATGTTTTCAAAAGAACAATCGAGGGAAGCCCGATATTGGATAAAACATATCAGATGATTTTGACAGCATGAGGTGAAAAGAGAGATGAAAACGATAAAAGAAGCGACAGAAGCAAAGATTCTTAAAGAAATGAAAAAGTACAGACAATCAAGCAGTTTCGTATCTAGTACAATAAATAGCGGTATAGAGGAGAGAGAAAGTGAAGGACATCCAGTCTATGAGATTTTCTGTATTATTTTAAAGAAAATTGACCCGGTACTCTTAGAAAAGTTATTAGGAGTAGCAGATTTATTTGAATACTTAAAGCAGTTATGGAACAAGTCAGAGAAAACAGAAGAAAAGAAAGGTGAGGAAAGATAATGAAAGCGAAAATGTCAGAACAGGAAGTATTAAAGAAAATCGTAAAAAAGAGTTTATTTGTAAAGCTGATTAACACAGAAAGAAATGAGGCATTAATAGAGAAGTGCATATCAAAGGAATTTTTAGATCTTTCCGCAGTCGTAAGAGTCGTTCTGAAAATGGATAAGGAAGGAATGTCTTCAATGGCATTATCAAAAAAGGATGCTGAAAACTTAGGTATGACCGAGGAAGAAATTTATGCGGCTGCATTA
>UMHC01041085.1_pt1 | contig 19009 bp, 19 predicted proteins | sample 1965381 | NCBI WGS metagenome assembly UMHC01 (sample SAMEA4836083, study PRJEB28245) | human gut metagenome | biome: gut microbiome; material: fecal sample | place: Denmark | collected 2008 | reverse complement strand
CCCGCCGTATCCAGCGCTTCCTGTCCCAGCCTTTCCATGTGGCGGAAGTGTTCACCGGCGCTCCCGGTGTCTATGTGAAGCTTGAGGATACCATTAAAGGTTTCAAAGGACTGCTCAGCGGAGAATACGACTATCTCTCGGAGTCGGATGTGTTCATGGTGGGCGGTATTGAGCAGGCCATCGAAAAATACAACAAGCGCCAGGAAGGCTAGGAGGCAGCCATGGAAGGGCTTCGCCTTGAAATAGTCACTCCTGACAAGGTTGTACTGCAGGCCGATGTGGACTATGTCGGCGCTCCCGGCGTGGATGGCGAATTCGGCGTTCTGGCCGGACATATTCCGCTTTTGGCGGCATTGTCCATTGGCGGCATGTACTACAGGCAGGGCGTGCAGACACGCTGGGCCTTTGTATCCGGAGGCTTTGCCGAAGTTGCCGACAACAAGGTCACGGTTCTTGCCGAAGCCGCTGAACTTGCGGATGAGATTGATGTGGATCGGGCTCAACAGGCATATGAGCGTGCAAAGGCCCGATTGGAAGAACAGCGTCCGGAAACGGATATCATGCGCGCTCAGTTTGCCATGCGGCGAGCGCTGGGGAGAATCTCCACAGCCAGTCGCTAGAGCATGCCGCGAAAAATATCTGCAGGCCGGATATTGTGGTCCGCCTGCAGATTTCACACATGGGGCCAGAGCATGGTATCGCATGTGTGCGGCGACACAGGAATGGGGCGTCGCAATGTCTCCAGCCGTGAACGTAAAGTATTTTACGGGAAGGGAGGACAGGAAGGCGTTTTGTTCCGTTTTGACTATGAACAAAAATGCTCGAGAATGATTGAGCCAAGCAGAAACGCCCCGTACGGGGCGTTTCTGCTTGGCTGTACCGGGTATAATGCCGGATGAGCGAGAAAGATTTCACAGTTCCCGGGACCGTTTTTTTTCGCCTGCATGGGGGAAATATATGCTGCATATTGGATGTCACCTTTCTTCAGCCAGGGGATTTTTCGCCATGGGGAAGGCGGCGCTGACCATCCAGGCCGACACATTTCAGTTTTTCACACGCAATCCGCGCGGAGGGGCTGTTCGAACGCTGGATACGGAGGATATGGCGGCGCTCGTTCATTTGCAGAAAGAAGCCGGGTTTGTTCCCCTTGTTGCCCATGCTCCCTATACCTTGAATGCCTGCGGGGCTGAGTCCCGCGTGCGGGAATTCGCTCGGGAGGCCATGCACGAAGATTTGAAGCGGCTGGAGCATCTGCCTGGAAATCTGTATAATTTTCATCCCGGCAGTCATGTGGGGCAGGGCATCGCCCGTGGAGTCGAACTTATTGCGGAGCTGCTGAACGAGTTGCTTGACGGTGTGCAGTCCACTACAGTATTGCTGGAAACCATGGCGGGTAAAGGCAGTGAAGTCGGTGGGCGTTTTGAGGAGTTGCGGGATATCCTCGGTATGGTCCGGCAGCCGGAAAAAATGGGCGTGTGCTTTGATACCTGCCATGTGCACGATGCCGGATACGATATTGTGCAGGATCTTGAGGGAGTGCTGAGCGAGTTCGACCGTGTAATCGGACTGGACAAGTTGAAAGCCGTGCATCTCAACGACAGTAAAAATCCCTCGGGCAGCCGCAGAGACAGACATGAAGTCATAGGCGGCGGATATATCGGGCTGGAGGGCATGGAGCGGATTGTGAAGCATCCGGCTCTGAGCGCGTTGCCTTTTATTCTGGAAACCCCAAATGAACTTTCCGGCTATGCGGCGGAAATCAATCTGCTGAGGAGACTGGCTGCGGCAGAGTGACATCGCTTTTCATCCGAGATCGGATAAACTGTTCAGTCTTGTCCCAACTGTCTTCAAATGGATGGGATTTTCAGAGCGACGAAAATTCTGAGAGGACCTGCACCTCTCTTGCCAAGAGCGCCTTTATCGGGATATCTTTCACGAAATCTGTTCACATCTGCGCGAGGATATTATGAGCCAGTTTTTTTTGATGTGCTTTTTGCTTTTGAGTAACATTGCCGCCGGACTGGCGGTTTTTCTTTTGTGGAGGCGCCGTTTTGCCGCCGACGCCGCATTTTCGGCCTTTGCCCGCCGAGCGCGGCTGTACGGCGCGATTTGTGCCGCACTGGGCGCATTGGCCGTTCCTGCCGCCGGCCTGTTCGGAGAGATGGCATGTCCGGCTCTGCTGAGTCTGCTGCTGGGCATGTTACTGTTTGTATCAGACCGTATGAAGCTTGTCGCTCCATTGGCTGTTCTCGTGGCGATGGCCTGCATTCTGGCGCAGGGAGCTTCCCTTGTCCCTGTATTTGACGGACGCCCCTCAGCTCTTGGCTCCGTGGCCGGTTCTGTGCCTCTCCTCCTGCTGTTGTGCGGCAGTCTGGGGCTGGGGGCGGAACTCTGCCAGTGGAAGGGTGGGGACAATGCCGCTCCTGCGTTCATCTGGCCTCTGCGCGTTGCTCTTGCGGGGCAGCTTCTTATTCTTGCACTGGTTCCCTGTGCTGGAGAAAATGCGGAACCAGCCCTTCAGTTCATGGGGCTGTACTGGATGGATACGCAGCTTTACTGGGCAGGAGCCCTGTCCACCGGCGTGACCATAGGTCTGACATTCATGGGGCGTGCCACAGCGGTATTCCAATCCGTGCTGGTATTCTTCTGCATGTTTTGTGTCCGGATCAGTATCGCAGGCTTGTACGTTCTGGGGCATTGAATGCGGAATCACAGTCTGCCTGCCTGAACATGAAAAAACTCGAGCAGAAAGTATGCCCGAGTTTTTTTATGCTCTCCGGGATGCCTGCTATTTTTGTTTTGCCAGTTCTTCCATCTTTTCCGCGCGCTTGCCGGAATTCGGATGAGAAGAGAGGAATCCTCCGCTGGAACCGAGAGATTCCAGTTTGCGCAGCGAAGATGCTGCGGCTGCGGTGTTATAGTTGTTTTCCTTGAGGAAATTCATGGCGTAGGCATCCGCGTCCAGTTCCTGGCTCTGGGAGAACTGGGCGTTGAGAAATTCTTCCATCAGGTCGCCGAGCATGGAGTCGCTCAACGCGTTGGCGGTGGAGTTCAGGGAACCGGCCGCCTGGCGGGCAGCAGCGGCGGTATAGGCCAGACGCATGGCCTTGAGAGTGTGCCCCAGCGCGACATGACCGATTTCGTGACCAAGTACGAAACGGAGCTCGTCATCGGTCATCATGTCCATGAGACCGGAATAGACGCGCACGGAACCGTCAGCGGAGGCATTGGCATTGATGTCATCGGTAATATACACCTTGTAGTTCAGCGGCGTACCGTTAACGCTGGTGTGCTTGCCCATGATTTTTTTCAGGCGGATGGCATACTTGCTGTTTGCGGATGCGACCTTGGCTTCGGCATCGCCTTTTTTGCGCATCTGTACACACATTTCCTTGAGTTCAGCATCATCCAGCGTGGCGGCAGTATGCAGATCCGCCGCGGCTCCGCCGAGGTTGCTGAGGTTGATCTGATCCACGCAGCCCGCCGGTGCGAGCAGCAGGCATGCTCCCATGAATGTCAGCAGAATTTTTTTCATGAAATGTCCCTTCTCCCTCCTGGGGAATTGAGATTGAGCGGAACGATATCTTCGTCCGCGGATTTTGTGTCCGTCCCTGCGCCCTGCGCGCAGAGCACAGCTCTGTGAATAGAGCGTGCGGCACCTGCCTGTTACGGGCGTGAAACATCTTGCAGAGGAAAGAAACGGAATACGTTCCGGAATCATCCGATGCTGCGGATTGGCTTCAGGAAAAGACTCTTCAGTTTTCCTTCAGATGATTTCACGCGGGTATGAGTTTGCTATCTCACACATGAAAAGAAGGCAAGAGAGCAGTATCTTTTTGAAAGAAAAACAGCATTATTTCTGACTGGTTCCGCTTCCCGGATCTTTTTCTTCCCGTTCGTGCACCTCCCGGGGCACAGCCCGGATGCCTCAGCCGCCGGGTTTGACAACGATGCCGAGACGGCTGGTCAGCCATGCAACCAGCAGCATGAGAACCAGACAGATGATGACGGCAAGGATTTCAGTCATGGCAGTTCCCTGAGAAGGTGGTCAGGCCGCATCATGCCATGCTGCGCCTTCCCGCGCAATGGCCGTGTTGACGCCCGGAAGGAAATGCCCGAACATATCCGGACATACCGAAGCGAAGGAGTCTTTGATGCCGGAACTGCCTGAAGTGGAAACTGTGGCGCGCACACTTTATCCCGCTCTTGCCGGGCGGAGTCTGGTGCGGGTTGAAGTGCTTAATCCCGGCACGTGGCAGGGGGCCGTCTCTGCATGTGAGCTTGATGCCCACATGCCGCTGACGTTTGCGGGGACGGGAAGACGCGGCAAGGTACTGCTTGTTTTTTTTGAAACAGACGAGTTCCCTGATACCGGACAGGGGCTTTGCCGCCCTGCGCTGCTGGAGCGGGGGAACGACAGCGCCATACGCGGCCTTGCGTTTCACCTCAGGATGTCCGGCCGTCTGTTTGCCTATCCGGCGGGGACGGCTCCGGAGAGACATACCCGTCTCATTCTGCATCTGGATGACGGAAGCATGATTTTTTTCGATGATGCGCGCAAGTTCGGTTATGTCAGAGCCGTTACTCCGGCTTCTCTGCGGGAGTGGGAATTCTGGCGCAAACTTGGGCCCGAGCCTTTTGAACTTGATGATAAGGCTTTTGGGGAGCGCTTTGCCGGAAGAGGCGGGGCAATCAAGGCGCTTTTGCTTGATCAGTCGGTCATTGCCGGCATCGGCAACATTTACGCGGATGAAAGCTGCTTCCGGGCCGGCATCCGCCCTGATGCTCCGGCACGGTCGCTTTGCGCCGCGGACCTGGGCCGTCTGCGTGCAGCGCTTGTGGAGGTTCTGGAGGAATCCATCGAAGCCTGCGGCAGCTCAATCAAGGATTACCGCACAGCTCGCGGTGACGCCGGAGCTTTTCAGAATACATTCAGGGTATACGGCAGAAGCGGAAAGAATTGCCTTGTCTGTGGAGCGAAGCTCCGAACGGCCAAGATAGCGGGAAGGACCACAGTCTATTGTCCGAACTGCCAGAAAGCATGAGGCTCCTTTCCGCGGAGGGGAGCTTTTCCGGCGTCTTGCGATGCCTTGTCATGAGGACGGATGCGGGGTACTCTGCCTCTCGCTTTTGCGGGCCTGCTCCCGCTCACACGCAACACGGAAAGAGACATGAAGAAAGTCATTACCCGTTTCGCGCCCAGTCCCACCGGGCATTTGCATATAGGAGGCGGGCGCACCGCCATTTTCTGCTGGCTTCTGGCCCGCCATTTCGGCGGTGAGTTCAGATTGCGCATTGAAGACACGGACAGTGAGCGATCCAGACAGGAATATACCGATTCCATTCTTGCCTCCATGAAATGGCTGGGGCTGGACTGGGATGGCGAGCTTACCTATCAGAGCCGGCGTCTTGACGTTTACAACTCATATGTGGACAAGCTTCTTGCAAGCGGGCACGCTTACTGGTGCGACTGTTCCCCGGAAGAGGTGGAGGCCATGCGTGAGGTAGCCCGGGCCAAGGGAGAGAAGCCTCGTTATAATGGACGGTGCCGTGAACGGGGGCTTGGCCCCGGGGAAGGCAGGGTTGTTCGTCTCCGCGTTCCAGATGAAGGGCGTATTGTCTTCGATGACATGGTTAAAGGACATATCGCCGTGGATGTGGCCGAGCTGGACGACATGGTGCTGCGCCGGGCGGACGGGATGCCCACATACAATATGGCCGTGGTGGTGGATGATCATGACATGGGCGTGACCCATGTGCTGCGCGGCGACGATCACGTTTCCAACACCCCCAAGCAGATACTGCTGTATCAGGCCCTGGGCTTTGATCTCCCCACGTTTGGCCATGTGCCCATGATACTCGGGCCGGACAGGCAGAAACTCTCCAAGCGTCATGGGGCACGCGCCGTGATCGAATATGAACAGGACGGGCTTCTGCCTCAGGCTCTGGTCAATTACCTGGTCCGTCTTGGCTGGTCGCACGGAGATCAGGAAATTTTCTCCATGGACGAGCTGGTTCACCTGTTCGACGGAACCAGCCTGAACAGCGCAGCGGCCGCCTTTGACCCCGAAAAGCTGCAGTGGCTTAATGCCCATTACCTGCGTGAGACCCCGCCTGCCAGAATAGCCGAAATGGTTGAACCCTTCATGGAAAAGAAGGGAGTCTCTCTTGACCGGGGCATGCTGGAGAAACTGGTTCCCCTGTACCGCGAGCGGTCCGCGAATCTGGTGGAACTTGCGGAAGACATGGCGCTGTACCAGCCGGGCGCAGATGTGGAATGTGAAGAAAAGGCGGCCAAGTCTCTGACGGATGAGGGCAAGGGGCATATTGCCGCGCTGCGCGGGATATTTGCCGGACTGGCTGAATTTGATGAAGCTTCTCTGGAAGCGGCTATCCATGAATATGTGGAGAAGGGGGGGCTCAAGTTCAAGCAGGTGGGACCGCCGTTGCGCGCTGCTCTTATCGGTCGCGCCGGGGGACCTTCCGTACATCTGACCTTGTGTGCCCTTGGCCGTGAGGAAAGTCTGCGCCGTCTGGATCGGGTCCTTGCCTGACGGGAAGTTTCGGCGCTTTCATGATTTGCCGCCCGTGCCAGGCCGGGGAGTTTTCTCCGGTCGGACACGGGCATCTTTTGCGATTTTATCGAGCCTTCGATCTGGACGGAACGGCCCTTGCGCCTTATTAAAAAGCGTATCGGTTTCCTGTGGTGGGCGCGCCGGAAACAGTCCGCATTAATTCTATTGCCGCTGGAGCTATCATGCTGCTTTACAATACCAAGACACGCAGAAAAGAAGAATTCATCCCTTCCCGTCCCGGGAAAGTGGGGATGTATGCCTGCGGCATTACCGCCTACGATTTTTCGCATATCGGACACGCCCGTTCGGCTGTGGTATTCGATGTCCTGGCCCGGTATCTGCGGCATAAGGGGCTGCAGGTGACCTTTGTGCGCAATTTTACGGATGTGGACGACAAGATCATCGCCCGCGCCAACCGGGAGGGCCGTACGAGCGAGGAAATCGCGGATACTTATATTAACGCATTCCATGAGGATATGGATCGGCTGAATGTCCGGCGCGCGGATATTGAACCCCGGGCCACGGCATACATTCCGGAAATGATCGCTCTCTGTCAGAAGCTCATCGGGCGGGGGCACGCCTATGCCACGCCTTCCGGGGATGTGTACTTCCGGGTGCGTTCCTTCCCCTTGTACGGCAAGCTGTCCGGAAGGGATGTGGATGACCTGCGATCCGGCGCGCGTGTCGCCCCCGGAGAGGAAAAGGAAGATCCGCTGGATTTCGCCTTGTGGAAGGCGGCCAAACCGGAGGAGCCGTTCTGGGAAAGCCCGTGGGGAAAAGGCCGTCCCGGATGGCATATTGAGTGTTCGGCCATGAGCGAGAAAAACCTGCCCCTGCCGCTGGATATTCACGGCGGAGGGCAGGATCTGATTTTTCCCCATCACGAGAATGAAATCGCGCAGAGCGAGGCAGCCCTTGGCAAGGAACTTGCAACGTACTGGGTTCATAATGGCTTTGTGCAGATAGATTCTGAAAAGATGTCCAAATCGCTGGGCAATTTTAAAACTATCCGGGATATACTGGAACATCGCCAGCCCGAGACGCTTCGTTTTTTTCTGCTGGGCAAGCATTATCGCAGTCCGGTGGATTTCAGCTTTGACGGTATGGACGAGGCCGAGCGCGGGCTGCGGCGGATTTACGAGTGTCTTGCGGAGGCGGACGCAGCCCGCGGGCGCGACAAGTGGAAACCCGGTGCCCTCCCGGCGGATATTTCCCGCGAATACGAGACGTTGAAGCAGGCATTCTATGAGTCCATGGAAGATGACTGCAATACGGCCAGCGCTCTGGGACATGTATTTGCCACTGTGCGTCTGATCAACCGTGTTCTGGAGGACAAGAAATTCAGAAATCTTGAAGGGGCGAAAAGCCTGCTGGATGATTTTGCCGTGTCCTCGGCCGCGTGGTCGGATATTCTTGGCGTGTTCGGCACGAACCCGGAAGTTTTTCTGCGTGAACTGCGTGATATCAAGGCCGTGCGCATGGGACTGGATACGGCGAGGGTAGAGCGTCTGCTTGCCGAGCGTGCGGAAGCCCGCGCACGGAAGGATTTTTCCCGTGCGGATGCCGCACGGGAGGCCATTGCATCCATGGGGGTGGAAGTGCGCGATACTCCCGCTGGTCCGGTATGGGATATAGCCTGAACAGGAGAAAGGATTGAACTTCCGGTACGTCACGAAGCTTGTTTGCAGTCTGATGTGTTCGGCTGCCCTGCTGGTGTGCCCCGTACCCTCCCGGGCCGCCCTGTTCGGGGAATTTACCCTGAAGGATGAGATGGAGATGGGGCGTGAGTTTGATGCCCTGGTTCGTTCGTCCATGCCGTTGGTGGAGGATCCGGAAGTCAGGAATTATGTTCAGGATATTGTCAACCGCATAGTAGGGACCCTGCCTCCTCAGCCCTACAAGTTCCGGACAAGTGTGCTGCTTGAACCGTCTCTCAATGCGTTTGCCACGCCGGGTGGTTTCGTATTCGTGCATACCGGGCTGATCCAGAACCTGAATCATGAATCTGAGCTGGCCGGAGTTCTGGCACATGAGATCGCGCATGTAACGCAGCGGCACATTGCAAAGCGCATGGAGCGCGGGCAGGTTGTTTCACTGGCCACGCTGGCAGCGGCTGTTGCCGGGTTGGCGGCCGGAGGCGGCGGACAGGCCGGGGGAGCAGCCATGGTGGCGGCCGGCGCGGCCGGTTCCGCCGCCATGCTGAACTACAGCCGGGCGGACGAAAGCGACGCGGATCGTTTTGGTCTGCGCTATCTGACCGAAGCGGGCTATAATCCAGCCGGATTGAGCGGAGCGTTCCGAAATATACAGGAACTCAGCTGGGGCAGGGCCGGGGCCATTCCCACCTATCTGTCCACTCACCCCGGCATTACAGAACGCCTGAGCCTGCTGGAGGCTCATCTGAAAAGCCTGCCCCGTGCTCAGCGCGACCGCAGGGACGATGATCGCCGTTTTTTGCGCGTACGTACTCTGATCTGGGCTCGCTACGGGGACGCACAGCATGCGGAGCAGGTATTTTCTTCCATGAGTGCGAAGGAACCGATGCGTTTTCTGGGGATGGGCATTCTGTCCGCTCGACGCAACCGTGTGCCTGAGGCGAGGGAGGCCTTCGACAGGGCGCTCAGACTTGCGCCCAGGGATGAACTGATCCTGCGTGAAGCAGGGATATTTCAGTACAATATGGGAGATGCCGGTCAGGCCCGTAAATTGCTGGAAACCGCTCTCAGACTCGATCCGGATGACTATATGGGGCTGTTTTTCTATGCCCGGCTGCTTGATGACTCGGGACAGTCGGACAAGGCCCTGCAAACCTACGGGAAAGTGTTGCGCCATGTGCCCGAGGATGCCGAAGTGCATACCTACTACGGTCGTTCTCTGGGCAAGAACAACCAGCCTTTTGCCGGATATCTGCATCTGGCCTACGCTGCATTGTACAGCAATGATGGACGCCGGGCTGATTCATGGCTGGACAAGGCGCGTCCCCTGGCGGTAACCGAAGCCGAGAAAAGAGATCTGACGCACTTTGAGGAAAAACTGAGCGCCCGCCGGAAGCTCTGGAAATAGAGCAGGCCACCTTGAACTGTTCCCGGAACCGCGATTCGCCTGCGGCGTCAGGTTCCGGTGGCGGTATGAAAAATGCGGGGCAGAATAAAGGGTTCCGGCCGGCGGGCCCTTTCAATCACAACAGGCTCCGTCTGGAAAAGGAGCGGACAATATATGGAAATGCATGGAACCACCATAGTCGCCGTGCGGAACGAGAAGGGTGTGGTCATTGCCGGGGACGGGCAGGTGACCATGGGGGAACGCATGGTGATGAAGCACAGCGCCCGCAAGGTACGCCGTCTGTATAAGGGACAGGTGATTGCCGGATTTGCCGGAGCTACGGCAGACGCGTTCACGCTGTTTGAGCGTTTCGAGGCAAAACTGGAAGAGAATGGGGGAAATCTGGTACGGGCCGCCGTAGAGCTGGCAAAAGACTGGCGTAAAGATAAATACCTGCGCCAGCTTCAGGCATTGCTTCTGGTGGCGGATGCCGGGCATACTCTGGTTCTGACCGGTACAGGAGATGTGATTGAGCCTGATGACGGTGTGGCCGCCATCGGTTCCGGAGGACCTTACGCTCTGGCAGCGGCTCGTGCTCTCGTCCGCCGGGGTGGAATGGAGCCGGAGGCCATCGCCCGGGAAGCCATGTCCATTGCTGCGGAAATCTGTGTGTTCACCAACGATCATGTCACGCTGGAAAAACTGGATTCTCACTAAAATGCTCCCGGAGTCGGGCTGTGTGAGATTCTTTTCTGCTCTCTGCATCCATGAAACATTCCGTACCGGCAGTTGAGGAGCAGCAAGGACGGACACCCGGAGATTCGCCTGCGGCGTTAAGTTCCGGATTCGGGCGTGAAACCTGCGAGCCAGAACCTGACTGGCAGATACCTTCGAGAGCAAAACGCTCTGGAAGTTGCGGCCGGAATACAGGGCTGTCCCGCAGACACTTCAATAGCAGATGTTCAGGATGATCTGTATTTCCGGCAGAAGCCTCCGGCTGTTTTCCGCGAAGCCGGGAATGGGGAAGATTGACGTTTTGAGAATGGGGCAAAACAGTGCCGCATTCATGAGGCCCTTTGCGCGGAGGACTGGTGTCCGACAGACGGTCATGTTCAAGCATGGCCCGATTGATGAAAGGTTTGGCCGAAAGCCCTGGAGGGGGCATGAATTATCAGGACAAGTTTTTGCAGTATATGCGCGATAAGGGAATGAACGTGACCCGGCAGAGGCTGAGAATTGCCGATATCTTTTTTGCTCTTCCGGGACATCATACTCTGGAGGAGCTTTATGGCATCATCCGCCAAAGTGATCCGGGCATCGGGCAGACAACGGTATACCGTACGCTCAAGTTGCTTTGCGAAGCTAAGCTTGCTCTCGAGCTGCAGTTTGGGGATGGGACTGCCCGTTTTGAGCCGATATCCGCCAAGGCTCATCACGATCATCTGATTTGTCAGCAATGCGGCAGGGCTGTGGAGTTTCACAGCGACGGTATTGAAGGACTGCAGACCGGGATTGCCGACGAGTACGGCTTCAAGCTGCTGGGGCATGCCCATTATCTGTACGGAATCTGCCCGGAGTGCCGCAAGAAGGAAACCGAGTGAACATGTTCTGGTGCCAGGTATCAGCGTTATGCAATACAGGGATACGTGATGAAAAAAAATGAGGAAGTGCATTGTCCGCACGGCAAAAGGGAGGGGTCCCTTGTCCTGTGCGAGAAGAGTGCGGAAGAGATAGGGGCGCTGCCGGTGTGGGTCAACAAGGAGGATGGGCGTATTATTGTGACGCCCTTCTGGTGTGCCGAACGCTGCAAACTGCAGGGCGGTGAGGGACATTTGTAACAGGTCCTGTTTTCCAATTGCCAAGAGGTCTGACAGGGCAGGATTTTCCCTGTTGCCATGGAGTTTTTGTGCGTACAGTTGTACTTATCGCTACAGGCGGTACCATCGCCATGAAGGTGGATCCTGAACTCAATGCTCCGCGCCCCGTATTCGACGGAGACGAACTTCTGGCTCTGCGGCCTGATATTGCCGGGCTGGCGCGCCTGGAGGTGCGCAATCTGTTCAATATGCCCTCCGAATATATGGGGCCGGAACAATGGGTGCTGCTGCAGCGTGCAGTGAATGCGGAGCTGGCCCGGGAGGAGGTAGCGGGCGTCATCGTATCCCACGGCACGGATACCATGGAGGAGAGCGCGTGGTTTCTGGATCTGACGCTGGACTCCCCCAAGCCCGTGGTACTGGTGGGAGCGCAGCGCAATGCGTCCGAAGCGGATTTTGACGGCCCGCGCAACCTGTTCAACGCCGTGCGGATATGCCTTTCAAACGAGGCCAGAGAAAAAGGAGTGGTCATCTGTCTCAATGATCAGATCAATGCGGCCCGTGAGGCTTCCAAGACAAGTACATCGGAAGTCGCTACCTTCAAGTCAGGGGATTTTGGATTTCTTGGACAGGTTGATCCGGATGCGGTGCGATTTTACCGCAGTCCCGCGCGAAGACAGTTTCTGCCTTTGGGGGAGGATACTCTGCCGCGCGTTGATATTGTGCCTTCCTATGCCGGTGCGGACGGCATCCTGATCCGGGCTGCTGTGGAGGCCGGAGCCAGGGGCGTAGTCATGTCCGCGCTCGGCTGCGGTAATGTGCCGCGCGCGCAGTACGACGCCATTCGGGATGTCGTGGCATGCGGCGTGGTTGTGGTCATTGCCAGCAGGGTTCCCAATGGACGGGTATTTCCCCTCTACGGCTATGAGGGCGGGGGGAGAAGTCTGGCTGACGCCGGGGCCGTCTATGCCGATAACCTTTCTCCGCAGCACAGCCGGGTGCTGCTGATGCTTGGCATTCACCGGGGAATGGATGCCAAGGCCATTGCCCGGCTGTTCGCTCATTAGAACATTTTGCTCTTGAAAGTATCTGCCGGCAAGGACTCCATATTCTGGCCCTATACGCCGCAAGTGAACTGCGGCTGCTCCGGCGCCGCGGCGGAGTCTCGCTCCGCTCGACTCCGGGAGCATTTTCGTTTTGAAAATGCTCTGGCCCTGTCCTTTTCCCGCTCGCCCGGTGAGAGCCATTTCTTTCAAGGCGAAAACGCTTTCGCAGGGCGAGCGGATTCCGCTGCCGGTGGACTTGCGGCTCTGAAGAAGAATGCTCCAAGAATAAAAATCTGTGGCTCTGCCATGGAAATAGTGTTGAACATATCCTTGACTGCCGGAGGCGCGAGCGTGGCGATCCATGGAGGCCGACCGAATGGCGGCCCCGCGGGGGCCTGGGACACGGGCTGCTTCGCGGCAATGAATACTGCCGCCTGTGCCGGAGTAAAGCGATACGCCCGCGCAACGCTGTCAGCACGGTTCTATGACAGAGCCGAATCTGTTCACTGGCGTACGCTGAGGCAGCAAGAACCCGTCGAGATGCAGATAAAACCGCAGATGCCTTCAAAGAGGAAATGTTCTTTGTGCAGTCTCAAATCTTGTCTGAATCAAGGCAGGAGCACATGCGTCGGCCGTGCAGGCAGTTCAAAACGCGGTACACGCATATGACAGGCTCCCCGCCCGGTACGAGCCGCAAAATCCTGATGATAGTCCTCAGCCGGATAGAAGCTTGTAAAAGGCACGAGCTGCGTGGCGACATCGTAGCCCAGCTCGCGCAGCCGGGCGATCAGTTTTTCGGCACTTTCTTTCTGGGCCTTGTCTGTGTAGAAAATGACTGAACGGTATTGTGTTCCGATATCCGGCCCCTGTCTGTCCACCTGGGTGGGGTCATGAATTTCAAAAAAAGTGCGGGCCAGTTCCTCAAAAGATGTCCGGGCAGGATCAAAGCTTACCCGTACGGTTTCAGCGTGGCCGGTGCGTCCCGTACATACCTGTTCGTAGTCGGGAGAGACGGTACTGCCTCCGGCATAGCCAGACACGGCGTCGCACACGCCAGCAGTTTTTGAAAAGGCATCTTCCACCCCCCAGAAACAGCCCCCGGCAAAATAGGCCACACCGGAACACGGCAGGTTCGGAGTTTTTACGCCGTTATCTGCATTTTTTTTCGCGTCAGACGTATTCTGACCTTCCTTAATCAGCGTCAGGGCAAGGGAGTTGACGCAGTGACGAGTATTTTTCCGGGTAAGATGCTCTCCCTCGAAAACATGCCCGAGGTGAGCCCCGCATGCCGCGCAGGTGATTTCTGTACGCTGACCGTCTGCGTCAGGCAGCCGCCTTACTGCGCCGGGAATTTCGTCATCAAAACTGGGCCAGCCGCAGCCGGAGTCGAACTTGTCATCGGATCTGTACAGTGGCGCACCGCAGCGACGGCAAATATAGGTGCCGGAGGCCGTCTCTTTCCAGTATCGGCCGGAGAACGGCATTTCCGTTCCTTTATGGAGAATGATCCGCTCTTCTTCCGTTGTCAGCGGCGGCATGGAAACGTGATCAGAAACGTGAATGGCATCATGGTTGCCGGGCATGCTCATGACTTGCTCCCTGGTTATCCGGTTGGAGATGGCAGAAATGTTTTCCTCTCCGGCTGAGGCTCTCGGCATGGAGGGGGTAAGCAGGAAGAACAAAACGCAGGCAAGGAGGAATTTCATATATCGCTTGGGCTGAACTGACATGTTTTGTTCCTTGTTTTTTTATGGTAAGTCGCGAAAGAGGCAAGACAAGATATGTCGGCATGATTTTGATGTTGCCGGGTGTTGGCGTTTCCTCGCCTGGCGGGTTTATGATATGGACAGCATACATATGTGAGGTGAATTTTATGGAAAATGATTTTGTCAGATGGCTGGATGGCTGTTGCTCAGGTATAGCTTCGCTGGAAGCGGAAGGAGGAGCGAGGCGCGTAGCAGGTGATGTGGAGGCTTTTCGCGACGTGATGCATGAAAAGGCGATGTTGCTTGCGGGAATGGCGAGGGAAGGGGAGCCGCATATCGTTGCTCTGCCTGAAAGAATGAGGGAAAAGGCGCGCCTGCGCCTGGCGCGGTTCACCGCCAGCGCGGAAAATGCCCTTGCTCTGGATTCTGTATTCTACATGAGTGCCCTGCTCTTTCCTGATGAATACCGGGATGGGGAACCCAATGATCTGGAACTGTTCAGGGATGAAATCCGTAATCAGCTCCAGGCTGAGGCATGATATTCCCGGATGATGTCTGCCAGCTGTTCATGGCCGCCGGAAGGTGGCCGTCTCAATTTAAGCGTGGAGTTGAGGCTAACCTTGACCGCCGAAGGCGCAGGCGAGCCAGCCGTGGATACATGTTGCCGCTCTTTCCGCACAGACAGCGTGTCTCCCGGGGAGAGTGTCAACCGAAGGTTTAAGTTTAAATAGAGCGATTATTAATTTCTTTGGGTGTTGAGGGCAGTTGCGACCGAAACGCCAGACCATCTGCCAAGCGGGTGGGGGGGCATTATGCAAAAATTCCTGATGCCCCGGACAGAAGGCCGACATGCTTGCGCACGTGGGCACACCCTATCCCCTCATTTTTGTTTTTATGCAGATGAAGTGGAAATTTTTCGGGGAAAGGCAAAAATAGACGGAAAAAGAAAGGATTGTATCCGTTGCCATGTGATAAAAGGTACATATCCCCGCGCAAGTACAGTGCTTTTTTCGCTGATTGCATTGACAAGCCGCGATAGACAGAACTATGATGATGACAAAGAGCATTTAAACTATCCCAAGGGGGAGAGGTATCATGAAGTGTACTCGGCGGAGTTTTTTGAAATTTGCCGGAGCGAGCGCAGTATGCCTCACACTCGGGCAGATGGGGTTCAATCTTGAAGCTGCCAGGGCATATGCCGGATCGCTCAAGATTGAGGGCGCAAAAGAGGTTACCACCATATGCCCCTTCTGTGCGGTTTGCTGTCAGGTTATCGCCTATGTGCGTGACGGAAAGCTTGTTGCAACAGAGGGTGATCCTGATTTTCCCGTCAACGAGGGGGCTCTCTGCGCGAAGGGCGCGGCGCTTTTTACCATGTATACCAGCCAGCATCGTCTGTTGAAGCCCATGTATCGGGCTCCGTACAGCGATAAATGGGAAGAGAAGGATTGGGACTGGACGTTGAATCAGATTGCCCGCCGCGTAAAGGAAGCGCGTGACAGAGACATCATTCTGCAGAACGCGGCCGGTAAAACTGTTAATCGATTTGAAAGCATTTTCATGATGGGAACATCGCATGCCTCCAATGAGGAATGTGCTGTAATTCATCAAGCCATGCGTGGCCTGGGGGTTGTCTATATGGACCACCAGGCACGTACCTGACACAGCCCCACTGTTGCGGCTCTGGCAGAGTCGTTCGGACGCGGTGCTATGACGAATCACTGGATCGACATCAAGAATGCCGATGCAGTGCTTATTATGGGCAGTAATGCTGCAGAACATCACCCTGTATGCTTCAAATGGATCATGAAGGCCAAGGACAATGGGGCGGTCATCATGCATGTCGACCCCAAGTTCTCCCGAACTTCGGCCCGCAGCGATTTTCATGTGCCGCTTCGTTCCGGCACAGATATCGCCTTTCTTGGGGGGATGATTAACTATATCTTTGAAACGGAGAGTTATTTTAAGGAATATCTTCTTAATTATACGAATGCCTCTTTCCTGGTAGGAAAGGGTTATTCCTTCAATGACGGTCTTTTCAGCGGCTATAATCCTGAAACCCGCAGTTACGACAGAAGCGTATGGGCTTTTGAAACAAGTGCGGACGGCGCTCCTGTGCGGGATATGACTCTTTCGCATGAGCGTTGTGTATTCAATCTGCTGAAAAAGCACTATGCCCGTTATACTCTGAAAAATGTGTCGGACACCACCGGAGTTTCGGAAGAGAATCTGCTCAAGGTATACAAGGTGTTCTGCGCCACCGGAAAACCGGACAAAGCGGGAACCATTCTCTATGCTCTTGGTTGGACTCAGCATACTGTAGGCGCGCAGAATATCCGCGCTTCCGCGCTGATTCAGCTTCTGCTCGGAAATATCGGCGTGGCGGGGGGCGGTATCAACGCTCTGCGCGGTGAGCCGAATGTGCAGGGGTCTACTGACCATGCTCTCCTGTATGACAATCTGCCCGGCTACATTGCCCTGCCGAGGGCAAAGTGGCAGACTTTGGCGGATTTCAACAAGGATAACACGCCTGTAACGGCGCTGAAGAACAGCGTCAACTGGTGGAGCAACCGCCCCAAGTACTTTGCCAGTCTGCTCAAGGGCTGGTTTGGTGACGAGGCCACACCGGAGAACGATTTCTGTTATGGTCTGTTGCCCAAGGGAGAAGACGGGGAAGATTATTCCTACATGCAGATCATGGATAAGGTGTATCACGGCCAGATGAAGGGAGGCTTCATTTTCGGTGTGAACCCCATGAACAGTTTCCCCAATACCAACAAGATGCGTCTCGCTCTGGATAATCTCGACTGGATGGTCTGTGCCGAGCTGCATAATTCTGAAACCACGGATAACTGGCGTCGTCCCGGTGTCGATCCCAAAACCAAGAAAACGGAAGTTTTTTTACTGCCGTCCGCCCACCGGGTGGAAAAAGCCGGAACCATCAGCAACAGCGGCCGCTGGCTGCTGTGGTTTGACAAGGCCGTTGAACCGGGTGGGGAAGCCCGCAGCTTTGCTGACATTTTTGTGCCCCTGATCAACAGGCTGCGTGATATGTACAGGAACGAGGGCGGCACACTGCCCGAACCCCTGCTGAAAATGAACTGGCCGGAAACCTTTGATGCCGAGGAATGGGCTCGTCGCATTAACGGTTTCTTCTGGGCCGATACTCAGGTCGGAGACAAGTTGTATAAACGCGGTCAGCTTGTCCCTGCCTTCGGCAATCTTCAGGCCGACGGCACTACATCTTCTTTGAACTGGCTGTATACGGGCAGTTATACGGAAGAAGACGGCAACAAATCCAAGCGGCGTGATCCTTCGCAGACGCCCATGCAGGCTGCAATTGGCCTGTATCCCAATTGGTCATGGTGCTGGCCGGTGAATCGCCGCATTCTGTATAACCGCGCATCCGTGGATTTGAAAGGCAAGCCCTACAACCCGCAAAAGGCTGTCATTGAATGGGATGGCGTGAAATGGGTGGGGGATGTGCCGGATGGGCCGTGGCCGCCCCAGGCCGATACCAAAAACGGCAAGCTGGCGTTTATCATGACCAAGGATGGTTATGCCCAGCTGTACGGGCCGGGACTCAAGGACGGTCCGTTGCCCGAACATTATGAGCCTGCGGAAACGCCTGTGGCGAAGCATCCTTTCTCCCGTCAGAACAGCAGCCCCGTATTCAAGTTCTTCACTTCGGATATGGACAAGATCGCCGAAGCCGCGGATGAGCGCTTCCCCATTGTACTGACAACGTACAGTATGACGGAACACTGGTGCGGCGGAGGGGAAACCCGCAATGTACCCAATCTGCTGGAAACTGAGCCGCAGCTTTACATTGAGCTGAGCCACGAACTGGCAAAGGAAAAGGGGATCAGGAACGGCGACGGGGTCATTATTGAAAGTATACGCGGCAGGGTGGAAGCCATCGCAATGGTCACCGTGCGTATCCGTCCGTTCACGGTCATGGGCCGAACCATCCATCTCGTGGGCATGCCTTTTGCCTACGGCTGGACCACGCCGGATTGCGGCGACTCTACCAATCGTCTGACGGTTACGGCCTGTGATCCGAACACCTCCATTCCTGAATTGAAGGCCTGCTGCGTGAATATCACCAGGGCAGACAAGCTGACCGAAATAGCCTAACCCCAATGGGCGCGCTCCGCAGGGCGCGCCCGTCAAGGAGCATTGCAATGCCAAAGGCATTTTTGATTGATACTACGCGATGCACGGCATGTCGCGGCTGCCAGGTAGCCTGTAAGGAATGGCATGATTTGCCCGCCAACAGCACCAAACAGCGCGGCTCGCATCAGAATCCTCCCGATCTGAACCCCAGGAATCTTAAGATTGTCCGTTTTCATGAACATCTGGATGCCCGGGGCAATGTTGTCTGGAATTTTTTTCCGGATCAGTGCCGTCACTGTCTGACGCCCATCTGCAAGGATGTGGCGGATATGGCTGTTCCCGGCGCCATTGTGCGGGAGCCGGAAACCGGTATAGTGCTGTTCACGGAAAAGACAGCGGAACTCTCTCCCGAAGATGTGCGGGCCGTGACCGACGCGTGTCCGTATAATATTCCTCGCTATAATGAGGAAACAAGACATCTGGTAAAATGTGATATGTGCGTTGACCGGGTTTCAGCAGGTCTGCCTCCTGTATGCGTGAAAACCTGTCCCACAGGGGCCATGGTCTTCGGGGAGCGTGAAGAGGTGCTGGAGACGGCGAGAAAACGTCTTGAACAGGTCAGACAGCAGTATCCCAAGGCGTACCTTGCGGATGCGGAAGACGTAAGCGTGGTGTATCTGCTTGCGGAAGGAAAAGAATATTACTAC
>UMHC01013475.1_pt1 | contig 19150 bp, 15 predicted proteins | sample 1965381 | NCBI WGS metagenome assembly UMHC01 (sample SAMEA4836083, study PRJEB28245) | human gut metagenome | biome: gut microbiome; material: fecal sample | place: Denmark | collected 2008 | reverse complement strand
AGTACAGGACTTGAACCTGTGACCCCCGCCGTGTGAAGGCGGTGCTCTACCAACTGAGCTAACTGTCCGTCGTTGTCCTCTCGAACAAGAGTGTTTGTACGGGAAACACCCCTCGGGGTCAAGAAAAAAATTGAAAAATTTGAAAAAAGTTTAATTTCATTTGTAATTAGCTGGAATAAAAGGATAAAAAATTGATATTCGTTCCTGATAAATAGCCTTGCAGTCCCGGAGGGCCAGTGTTAGGTAGAAAAACACTTCAGTTCAGGGTGGAAAAGATGATGTTTTCCCGTTTCCGGCAGGGCCGCAGGGCCGTGACCGGCAAAGATCGTGATGCGCGTTTCCCGTCGCGCATGGGCATGGGGCTGCTGCTGGCGGCCCTGCTTTTGTTGCCGGGCTGTGCCCAGGCCGTCCCGGACAGCGGCACGCCGCTGCGCGTCTCCGCCACTGCCCGGAAGCTCTCCGGCCCTCTGGAGCCTGCCTCCCTCTCGGCGCTGGTAATGAATGATCCCAGTGTCCGCCAGTGCCGGGTCTACGATGGTGTGCGCATCATCGCGCAGCCCATGCAGGAGAACCTCTGCGCCCTGAGCTTCGATGACGGCCCTTCGGCCAATACGCCGCAGATCCTCGACATCCTGGCCGCGCACAACATCCCGGCCACGTTCTTCGTGCTGGGGCGGAACGCCGAGCGCCATCCCGACCTCGTGCAGCGCATCCATGACGAAGGTCACGAGATCGGCATCCATACCTATTCCCATCCCAATCTGCGCCATCTCAACCTGGCGGCCCAGAGCGAGCAGATCGGCAGGGTGCAGCGCTTTTTGCGCTCCCTGGGCATCGAGGCCCGCTTCCTGCGCCCGCCGTACGGTTCGTTCAATGACATCACCCTGAAAGCTGCCGAGCAGATGGACCTCAAGGTCGTGCTCTGGTCGCTGGACAGCGAAGACTGGCGGGGCGTGCGCGAGGATTACGCCGCCCTGGTCAACACGCGGGGCCAGCGTTACGTCAACAACGATCTGCGCGGCATCTTCCTCTTCCACGATACGGTGCACGGCACGCTGGAGAACCTGCCGCGCATCATCGCGCAGCTGCAGGCCGGGGGCTGTCAGCGTTTCGTGACGGTCAGCGATTTTCTGGACGGCAGCCTGGACCCCGAACCGCCTTTGCTCATGGCCCGGCGCACCCGGCAGCCTTTGCCTGACGGCCGCGAGCTCATGCCGCCGGAGAGTTTCCCCGATGTGCAGCTGGCCGGACAGGAAACGGGCCGCAGCGGCTTCGATGCCGCCCAGCGAGCCTCCTCCACGCGGGATACCAGCCTGATCTGGGCCGCGGGCAGCACGCCGGTGCCCATGGCGCGCAGCAGCAGCCCCCGCTGGGGCAAGGCCGCGGAACAGGCCCGCGAGCAGCAGGCCCGTCGCCTGGAGCGGCTGGAACAGGAGCGGCAGGCCGCAACGGCCCGGACGCAGGCGCAGCCGGCAGGGCCCGTGCATGCCGTGCGCGGCACCGTGACGCCCCAGCGCGATTTCGGTACCAGCGCCGGAGAGGTCTATCCCGGCAGCCGTCCCGTGAGCTCCGTCGAGGATCTGGCCCCGGCCACGTCCGTGCAGCAGTAAAAAAATATGAGGGGAGGGCCCGTGTCCCGGCTGTCGTCCGTAACGCTTCTTTGTCGCTGACGGGCACGGCCTGAGGCCGCCTTCGGCCGCTGCCGATACGAGAAGGGCCCCTTTCTCCCTATGTCCCCTTCCCCGGTGCGTTCCATCCAGGGAACAGCTGGCAGGGATGCAAGCAAACAGCCCCCGGCATGATGTCATGCGGGGGCTGTTTGCGTTCAGGAAAAGGTCTGTGGCCTCGATGTCCTAGGACAGACGGGTCTTGAAGTCCTCGTAGCCGAAGCGGCGCACCAGACGGAAACGGGCCGTGGCGGCCGGGTCGGCGGCGTCGAGGTCGGCGGCCAGGCTGCCGATGGACGGCAGGCGCAGGCCGTTGAAGGTGGTGGTCTTGACCATGCTGTAGATGGCCATGTCGGTGAAGATCAGGCGGTCACCGGCCTTGAGGGGCGCGGCGAAGCTGTATTCGCCGATGACGTCCCCGGCCAGGCAGGACTTGCCCGCCAGGCGGCAGGTCCAGGCCTTTTCGCCGTTTTCGCCCGCCAGGCGCAGCTCGCCGTCTTCCGGGGCCAGCAGGTTGGGGCGGTAGGGCATCTCCAGCACGTCGGGCATGTGGCAGGAGGCCGAGGTGTCCAGGATGGCGATGGGCATGTCGGCCTGCACCACGTCCAGCACCGTGGCCACCAGCCAGCCCGCATTGAGGGCCACGGCCTCGCCGGGCTCCAGATAGATCTGCGCGCCGTAGTTCTGCTGCATGCGCGTGATGCAGCGGCAGAGGCGGTCCAGGTCGTAGCCTTCGCGGGTGATGTGATGGCCGCCGCCGAAATTGATCCACTTGCACTGGGCCAGCTGCTTGCCGAAACGGGCCTCCACGGCATCCAGGGTGCGTTCCAGCGCGTCGGAGCCCTGTTCGCACAGGGTATGGAAATGCAGGCCGGAGATGCCTTCCGGCAGCGTTTCGGGCAGCTGGTGCGGCCGGATGCCCAGACGGGAGCCCGGGGAGCAGGGATTGTAGATGGCCACGGCGCCTTCGGAATGTTCGGGATTTATGCGCAGGCCGCAGCTGATCTCGCGGCCGTTGTCCCGGCACCAGGCCCGGACCTTGGGGCCGAAGCGTTCCCACTGGGCCAGGGAGTTGAAGACCAGGTGATCCACCAGCGGCAGCAGCTCGTCCAGCTCTTCTTCCGTCCAGCCCGCGGCAAAGGCGTGCACTTCGCCGCCGAATTCTTCGCGGCCCAGGCGGGCCTCATCCACGGAGCTGGCGCAGGTGCCCCACAGGGGGCCGTGGCCTTTGGCGCGGGAGAGCAGGGAAAAGCTGTCCCAGGCGGCAAAGCCCTTGAGGGCCAGCAGGATCTTGGCGCCGGTGCGCTGCTGCACGCTGTCCAGGATGGCCGCATTGGCCGCCAGACGGGCTTCGTCCAGCACGAAGCAGGGCGAGGGGACGGTACGGGGATCCAGCAGGGGCAGGAGATGCTTCATGTTTTGGTCTTTTGCAGGGGTTGGGGTGAAGAAAGGGCTGCCGTCCGGGGCCTGGCCGCAGGGGCGGCGGGTCTGTTCCCGGGCCGGAGCGCAACGGGGGAAGGAGCCCGCGGGCCCCTTCCCCCTGAAACAGCGTTGCCGGCGCGAAAGGGACTAGTCTTTCACTTCCACGCACTGCCACGGCAGGCCGTAGGCGTTGAGGTCGGCCATGAAGGGGTCGGGGTCGAACTGTTCCATGTTCCACACACCGGGCTTGAGCCACTGGCCGGAGACCATCATCTTGGCACCGATCATGGCGGGCACGCCGGTGGTGTAGGAGATGGCCTGGGAGCCCACTTCGGCGTAGCAGGCTTCATGGTCGCAGATGTTGTAGATGTAGACGGTCTTTTCCTTGCCGTCCTTGATGCCGCGCATGACGTTGCCGATGCAGGTCTTGCCCTTGGTCAGCGGACCCAGGGAGGCGGGGTCGGGCAGCAGGGCGCGCAGGAACTGGATGGGCACGATGTCCTGGCCCTGGAAGCGCACGGGATCGATGCGGGTCATGCCCACGTTGCCCAGCACCTTGAGGTGGTTCAGGTAGTTTTCCGAGAAGGTCATCCAGAAGCGGGCGCGCTTCAGGCCCTTGAGGTTCTGCACCAGGGATTCCAGTTCCTCGTGGTACATGAGGAAGCACTTCTTGGGGCCGATGCCGTCGGGGAAGTCGTAGGTCATGGACCAGGACAGGGGATCGGTCTCCACCCATTCACCGCGTTCCCAGTAGCGGCCGCGGGCGGTCACTTCGCGGATGTTGATCTCGGGGTTGAAGTTGGTGGCGAAGGGCTGGCCGTGGTCACCGGCGTTGCAATCGATGATGTCCAGCACATGCACTTCGTCCAGCTCGTGCTTCATGACCCAGGCCGAGAAGACGTTGGTGACGCCGGGGTCGAAACCGGAGCCCAGCAGGGCGGTGAGGCCGGCCTGCTTGAAGCGCTCCTGGTAGGCCCACTGCCATTTGTATTCGAACTTGGCGGTATCCAGGGGCTCGTAGTTGGCCGTATCCAGATAATGCACGCCGCATTCCAGGCAGGCGTCCATGATGTGCAGGTCCTGATAGGGCAGAGCGATGTTCAGCACGGTGTGGGGCTTCACCTGACGGATGAGGGCGCAGAGCTCGGGCACGTTGTCGGCATCCACCTGGGCGGTGGCGATGTCGACGCCCAGACGGGCTTTGACCGAGCGGGCGATCTCGTCACACCGGGAAAGCGTACGGCTGGCAAGAGTGATCTTGCCGAAGGCCCCTTCTTTGGCCAACTGGGCGCACTTGTGCGCCACCACGCTTCCCACGCCACCGGCGCCGATGATCAGAATATCCGCCATGACTTCTCCTTTTGAATCCGTTTTGTCCGTGATTGATGATGAAATGCGGCCCGCCGGAACAGGCGGTCATCCCCTCCATAGCCCACAGCGGCGGGAAGGTAAAGGGCGGGGGGAGGGCCCGGCCGCGCCGCCTTGGCCTTCCCGATCCTTACGGGCCCGCCCGGGCTGGGGACATCCTTGCTGCGCGTCGGGGAGCCGGGGACATGCCATGACCAGCATGCCTGCTTTGTGTGACCGCCGGTCGTCATGAAGGTGACGGGCCGGCGACAGATGACCGGTACTGCCTAGGGACCTTCGGATATAAAAAAGTAAGTCTAATACCGTGCTGGGTGTTTGAGGGGAAAACTTCTTATATTGAAGTTATTTTAAATTGACTTATCGATATACTTTTTTTTATTTAAAAAGAAATGGGAGGCAGTATGAAAAATATTATTTTGCGAAGGATGAAAGAGAGAGTTGAACGTAGCCGTGAAGCTTCGGACGGTGAATATTTTGATGAACTTCTTCTGCTTGCAGAATTACTTCTTAAACTAGTGACTAGCTATCTGGTTGCTGGATTAACAAATGGGAGACAGCGGGGAAGATATACAGCTGAATATCATCTTATGCACGCTAAAGGACTTGGAGTGTGGGACGAGGTTCTTGGAAACATTTTAGGTGGGGCATTATCAACTCATATCGTCCATGAGTGTTCAATATATGCTGCAGAATTATCAAAAAAAATTACTGCTAATACTAGCTGGCAGTATGAGGCCTGTGAGAAAATAGAAGTAGTTTTAAGTAAACTTAATATTAAGTATAGTGAGCAGCCAAAGAAGTCTTTGAGATATTGGTTTTCATTATTTGTATTACTTAGAAATAAAACTAAAGGACATGGAGCATATAGGAAGGGTGTAATAGCATCTATTTGTAAGTATTTTTGTGAGTCGTTGTATATTATTATTGATAATATATCTATAATTAATGTTGATTGTGCCCATTTATATCAGTCAATAAACCATAAATACAGAGTTACAAAAATTACAGATAGTTGTGATAAATTTTCATTTGTAAAAGACAAAAAAGATAATATAAGGTCATATCAGGATGGTGTGTATATATACTATGATAAGCTGCGTCAGATTAATTTGATTGATACAGATCAAGATCTTTCAGATATATTTTTCCCTAATGGGAAAGTATCAATGAATGTATGTGAAATGATTTCTTATATATCTGGAGATATAAAGAGAATCTCCTTGGATAAATATAGCATTCCTCCGAGTCAATTACCCCCTAGTGAGACGTATGGGTTAGATGGTCTTGAAGTACAAGGAAATTTTTATGGAAATATACCAGATATAAAGGGTGTATATGTTTCACGAAAGGGTCTTGAAGAAGAAATAGACTCAATTCTACTTGATCATCGAAATCCTGTGATAACTCTTTCTGGACGGGGGGGGATTGGAAAAACAACTACAATTCTATTTGTATTAAAAAAATTAATTGAATCTGACTGTAGAGATTATGAAGTCGTATTGTGGTTTAGCTCAAGAGATATAGATTTAATGGAGTGTGGTCCAAAGCCAGTAAAAATGGCCGTATCTTCGAAAGAGGATATCTGTAATCATTATATTAAATTGATGGAGCCTGATGATAAATTTACAAGTGGTGAAGATAAAATAAATTTCTTTGGTAAAGAGCTGCAAGATACTTATAATGGTAAGGGGAAGATATTTGTTTTTGATAACTTTGAGACACTAAATGATCCTGAGGATGTATTTAATTGGATTAATACATATATACGGCTTCCTAATAAAGTTGTTATTACTACAAGGTTTAGAAACTTTAAAGGCGATTACCCGATAGAAGTGAAAGGTATGAGCTTAGATGAAACTAGACAACTTATTAAAAAACAGTCGAGGTATTTAGGAATAGAAAATGTGATTGATTCAAGGTATGCCGATGAAATTTATGAATATTCTGAGGGACATCCGTATATAATAAAAGTATTTCTAGGTTTGGTTGCAAGCAAGAAAGAGAAAATAGGGGTTAAAAGCGTTCTATCTGGTAGAGATGATATACTGAATGCACTTTTTGAAAGAACATTTAATGTATTAACTCCTACAGCCGTTAGAGTGTATTTAACATTATGTAAATGGAATTCTAAGGTTCCAGAAATTGCAATAAAGGCTATTTTAGCACGTCCCACAGTGGCTTTTTGTAATATAACAGAAGCCATTGATGAATTGATAAACTTTTCGATAATTGAATATTTTGAATCTGAAAATCAAAGAATTTTAGTTTGTCCAGTAGCATCTCGAATTTTTGGTGAAAAAAAGTTGAAAGTTAGTCCAGAAAAATTTTCTATAGAAAAAGATGTACGGATTTTGATGACACTGGGGGCAAGCTCTGAAAAAGGGAAATACAATTTTGATAGTAGAATAAAGTCAATGCTTACAGCGATCACTAATTTATATAAAAATAATAAAATGTCGAGTGATGATTTTAATGGAATTATTAATTATATATCAGATGGTTATATAAAAGGCTTTTTAATAGCTGCTCAACTTATTGAGGGAATAGATGCAGATAAGTCTGCGAATTTATATAGTATGTTTATCGAAAATTCAAATAGTGAGCAGGATGACGATTTGAAATGTGCATGGAGTGGTATTGCAAATTGTGCAAAAAAGAATGAAGATGGTATAAAATATATTAACGCTAAAGCTCAACTTGCATTATTATTGCTTGATACAGATTTCTGTGCTGCAAGCGATGAGGTGTATATAATTAATAAATATATTAATTTAAATAGTGATAAATTTAATGAGAACAAAGAAGATGCTAAAAGTATTTTAAATTATCTTGCGGAACAAATGGAGGCCAAGGCTAGCTTGGCTAGAAATGCTGATGCATATTCAAGGATTGCTTGGCTATATATATATTGTGGAAGAACAAAAGATGCTATAAGACTTGCAAATTTGGGGTTGGATATTGATCCTGATAATAGCCATTGTATAAATATTAAAAATCGATTTGTATAAGTAATGGGGAGGAGGTTGGTAAAATATCCTCCCCATTACAGAAGATATTAATGCGTGTGATCCAGCACGGGCACGCCGTCGCCCAGTTTTTTGCGGATGGCGGCGATCATGGTCTCGTGGTGCGGGCAGGGGAAGCTGATGGGGTTGCCCTTGCAGATGCAGGAGGCCAGGGCAACGGCTTCGGCGCCGCGATCCACCAGCATCCTGGCGCGGGCCACGGCCCGCTTGCCGGGACAGCCGCCGCAGGAGACGAAGCCGATGACCTCGCAGGGGCCCAGTTCCTCGAAAGCGCCCTTGCCCTGGGCGGCAAAGGAAAAGTCCGTGGTGCCGGGGCAGATGTCCTCGGTCTGCATGCAGCGGATGATGCCGATCTTCTTCATGAGAGCCTCCTTGGTTTGCTTATCGGGCCTGGGGCGCCTCCTCATGGTCTTCGGGGATGACGTAGCCCAGCAGGTCGTCACGCACGATGGCGTCCAGTTCCGCCCGGTCATGGGCCGGGGTCTCGGTGAACAGGAAGCCGAAGTGGGAATAGCGGTCGTAGAAGCCGCGGCGCAGGTGCAGGACCTTGTGGAAGCGGGCGCAGAGGGCGTCGTAGTCGAAGCCGCGCACCGGCGGGCAGGCGGCGGGCTTGTTGAGCACGATGAGGGTGTAGAGCTTGTCCTCGCGGCCGGGCAGGATGCTGTCCCAGTCCGGGCGCCGGTCGTCCAGATAGCAGCCGTAGGTGGGGAAGCCCCAGGCGAAGAGGCTGATGTCCGTGCAGCACCAGCCCGCGAAGCGCAGCGGGTTGAATTCGATGGGCACCATATGGCCGTCGGCGTCGCGGCGCAGTTCCACATGGACGGGGTAATCGCGCAGGCCCAGGCGCTCGTTGATCTGGTCGAACCACGCTTCCAGCGGCCCGGACATGCGGCGGATGATGTCCGCGCTGGTGTAGTACAGGCGGTCGCTCACGTCTTCGGAAGAGGCGAAGTCGTGCTGGAGGATGTTGCAGATGACGGCCTCGCCGCGGCTGTTGAAATAGACGTCCACGGCATATTCCGTGCCCTGGATGAGGGATTCCAGCAGCCAGACCTGGTTGTCCAGCACGGCGGCGGGATATTCCTTGCGCCAGCGCACGGCGCCGGCCGCGATGTCGTCACGGGCGGCGCGCCACTGCTGGGCGTTCTCGATGCTGTAGACGCCCAGGCTGAAGAAGCCCACCGCGGGCTTGAGCACGCAGGGGCCGGGCAGGCTTTCGAAATGGGTCTCCATGACGTCCCGCAGGGTCAGCTCGCGGAAATGGAAATCGGGGAAGAGCGGGGCCAGGCGCTGGCGGAACAGCAGCTTGTTCTTGAGCAGTTCTGTGGCGCGCACCAGCCCGGCATTGCCCGAACGGCTGTAGAGCCAGTCCAGGGCGTTTTCCGAATTGCTGTACAGGCGCTGCCCCTGGCAGCACAGACGGCCGAAGTCGCGGCTGGAGACAAGGTTGAGGTGCAGCCCGTAATCCAGCCCGGCCTGCCGGGCAGCGGGCGTATCCAGGACAGGTTCCTGCCGGTCGGCGGCAAAGGTGGCCAGCTCCGGCGAGACATACGGATCTTCCAGAATGATCATGGGGCCCCTCGTGCAGCATGGCTGCGTAAAAAGCGCAGGGCCGGGATGTTTCCTGACCCTGCGCGATGTGGTGGCTGGAGAAGCACCCGGAACCCCTCCCCGCGAGGACGGCTCCGGCAGCGGCGGGAAATGTCTCACGATGGCACGGGCTTTCCCGCGGAGCCGGGCACCATCATTTTGAGATCGTGTGCAGGGGGAGTGCTCCCCCTGCGTTCGTTTTTGTTAATCCAGCACGCGGAAGTACACGGCAGGCTGGCGCAGCATGCCGGTATCCAGGGTGCGCTGCAGGGCGGTGCTCATGGCTTCTTCGGTGGTCTCATGGGTCATGAAGACCAGCGGCACGCCCTTGCCTTCGTCGGTACGCTGGATGACCTGGGCCATGCTCACGCCCTGGTCGGCCATGCAGCCGGCCAGATCGCGCAGCACGCCGGGCTCGTCCTCGACCATGACGCGCACATAGTAGCGCGAACGCCATTCCGCGGGCGGCACGATGCTGGCGCGGGGCAGGTCGTCACAGGCGTAGCCGGTGTTGTGCGGGTTCTCGTCACGGGCCACGGCCATGAGGTCGGCCAGCACGGCACCGGCGGTGGGCAGGTCGCCCGCGCCGCGGCCGTGGAAGAAGAGCGAGCCGCAGGCATTGCCGCTGACGCGCACGGCGTTGTACACGCCGCCCACGCGGGCCAGCAGCACCGTATAGGGCACCAGGGCCGGGAACACGCCCGCCTCCAGCCGCACCTTGTCGTCGGGCTGGCCGGGCTCGCGGCGTTCGCGCACCTGGGCGATGAGCTTGATGCGGTAGCCGAACTCGCGGGCCAGGGCGATGTCTAGGCTGGACATGCCGCGGATGCCGCGCACGGGCATGGCCGTATAGGGATAATTGACCCCGTAGGCCAGGCGGATGAGCAGGGTCAGCTTGTGGGCCGCATCGTGACCGTCGATGTCCAGGGTGGGATCGGCTTCGGCATAGCCCAGCTGCTGGGCCTGTTTGAGGGCCACATCGAAGTCCAGACCGTTGGAGGTCATCTCGGACAGGATGTAGTTGCTGGTGCCGTTGAGGATGCCCATCAGGGACGAGATGCGGTTACCGGCCAGGCTGGTGCGCAGGGCCTCCACCACGGGGACGGCGCCGGCAACACTGGCCTCGTAGCGCAGGATGCGGCCCTTGCCGGCGGCCTTCTGGAACAGGGCGAGCCCTTCCTCGGCCAGCAGGGCCTTGTTGGCGGTGACGATGTGCTTGCCGGCGTCCAGGGCGCGGTCGATGATGGTGCGCGGGGCGTCGATGCCGCCCATGAGCTCCACCAGCACGTCGATCTCGGGATCGTTGATCAGCTCGTCAGGGTTGGTGGTCAGGTCGGCTCCGGGAGGCAGGGGCACGGTGCGCGCCTTCTGGGCATTGCGCACCAGCACCTTCTTGACCTGGATGTCCCGGCCCGTACGCTGACGGATGATGCCGGCGTTCTCTTCCAGCAGGCGGGCAAGACCGCCGCCCACGGTGCCGAACCCGGCCAGACCCACTACCAGAGGCTTGTTGCTGTCGGCCATAGTGTCCCCTAATCGCTGGAGCCGCCGAGCAGGCGGCGGATGTTGCGCACGGCCTGACGGGTGCGGTGATCGTTCTCGATGAGGGCGAAGCGCACGTACTCGTCACCGTAGGCGCCAAAGCCCAGGCCCGGCGAGACGGCCACCTGCGCTTCGGTGAGCAGCAGCTTGGAGAATTCCACGGAACCCATCTTGCGGAACTCTTCGGGGATGCGGGCCCAGACGAACATGGTCGCCTTGGGCGCGGGCACTTCCCAGCCGATGCGGTTGAGGCCGTCGATGAGCCAGTCACGGCGCTGGCGGTAGATGTCGCAGATCTTGGTGACTTCTTCGTCGCCGCTGCGCATGCCCACGGTGGCCGCGATCTGGATGGGCTGGAAGATGCCGTAGTCCAGGTAGCTCTTGATGCGGCTCAGGGCGTGGATGAGCTTGGGGTTGCCCAGGCAGAAGCCCACGCGCCAGCCGGGCATGGAGTAGCTCTTGGACATGGTGTAGAATTCCACGCCCACGTCCTTGGCGCCCTTGGCCTGCAGGAAGCTGGGGGCCTTGTAGCCGTCGAAGACCAGGTCGGCATAGGCCAGGTCATGGATGACCCAGATGTTGTTCTCCTTGGCGAATTCCACGACCTTTTCAAAGAAGGCCAGGTCGGTCACTTCCGTGGTGGGGTTGTGGGGATAGCACAGGAAAAGCAGCTTGGGACGGGGCCAGGCCTGCTTGGTGGCGGCGGTCAGGTCCTCGAAGAAGTCACGGCCGGGCCCGATGGGCACGCTGCGCACGTCGGCGCCGGCGATGATGGGCGCATACTTGTGGATGGGATAGGTGGGGTCGGGAGCCAGCACCACGTCGCCGGGCGAGAGCATGGCCAGCGAAAGGTGGGCGAGACCTTCCTTGGAACCCATGGTCACGATGGCTTCGGTGTTGGGATCGAGGTCCACATCATAGAGGCGCTTGTAGCGTTCGCACACGGCGTCGCGCAGATGGGGGATGCCGCGGGAGAGCGAATAGCGATGATTCACCGGCTTCTGTGCGGCTTCCACCAGCTTGTCCACGATGTGCGGCGGGGTGGGAATGTCGGGATTTCCCATGCTGAAGTCAACGATATCGATATTCTGGCGACGCAGCTTCATTTTAAGGTCGCCTACCACCGCGAAAACGTAGGGGGGCAGGCGCTGGATGCGCGAGAACTCTTCCATGGGGACGCTTCTCCTGCTGAAGTTCAAAAACTTCAGCCAGATTAGCCAGTGCGTTCGGCATTTGTAAAGCACTTTGCCAAGATAAGGGCTTTGCGCTACCGTGGTCGGTATTGGACAGGCTACGCCATCTCACGGACCCTTTATCGCCCTTCAACCATCGAGGACCGCATGGAACACCATATCCGTTTCGACGCTGACTCCATGACCCTGTATCTGCTGGACCAGCGCGCCCTGCCCGGGCGCGAGGACTACCTGCCCATCCGCACCCTGGACGAGACCATCCGGGCCCTGCAGGTGATGGTGGTGCGCGGCGCTCCGGCCATCGGCGTCACGGCCGGTTTCGGCTGCGTGCTGGCCCTTGAGGAACTGCGCCGCAGCCTGCCTGCCGGTGCCGACTGGCGCACGGCCTATGACCAGGCCCTGGTGCGTCTGGAGGCGGCCCGGCCCACGGCCGTGAACCTGCGCTGGGGCGTGGAGCGCATGCGGGCCCTGTGGCGGGCCCATGCCGGTCTGGAGATGGAGGCCCTCATCCCCGTCCTGCTGGCCGAGGCCGAGACCATGCGCCGCGAGGACGTGGAGATCTGCCGCGAGATCGGCCGCCACGGGGCGTCCTGCATCAATGACGGCGACACCGTGCTCACCCACTGCAATGCCGGGGCCCTGGCCACGGCCGGTTACGGCACGGCCCTGGGCGTCATCCGCGGCGCCCTGGAAGCGGGCAAGAAGGTGCGGGTCATCGCCGACGAGACGCGGCCCTTCCTGCAGGGCGCGCGCCTGACCGCCTGGGAACTGCAGCAGGACGGCATCGACGTGCGCGTGGCCTGCGACAATGCCTGCGCCCTGCTGATGCAGAAGGGCCTGGTGCAGTGCGTGGTGGTGGGTGCCGACCGCATCGCGGCCAACGGCGATGCCGCCAACAAGATCGGCACCTTCGGCGTGGCCCTGCTGGCCAAACATTTCGGCATCCCCTTCTATGTGGCGGCGCCCCTGTCCACCATCGACCCGCGCACGCCCGACGGCGCGCACATCCCCATCGAGGAGCGCCCCGACCGGGAAGTGACCCATGTGGGCGAGACCCGCATCGTCCCCGAAGGGGTGCCGGTCTTCAATTTTGCCTTCGACGTGACGCCCGCTGACTGCATCACGGGCATCATCACGGAAAAGGGCGTCCTGCGCGCGCCCTACGGCCCGGCCATCGCCGCGGCCCTTAAAGCCTGAGCCTGCACGGACGGCACCATGCCGTCCGTTTTTTCTTCCCCTGTCCGGAAAGGAGCGCCCATGAAAGAACTTACCTTGCTGGCCGACAGCAGAGCGCCGCTGGCCTTCCATCTGGAGACGTCCGCCGCCGTGGCCCACTGGAACCTGCGGGACGTGCCCGGCGACCACATCTCGCTGCCTGCCCTGTGCGATGCCCGGCTGACGGAGATCCGGCGCGAGCACGCCGCATGGGCCTGCCGGACGGGCCTCAGGCCCGTGGAGGGGGCGCTGCTGCACGAGCATTTCCAGGCCGGGGAAAAGCTGTCCATGTGGTGGTGTTCGCTGCTCTACGAGCGCCATCCCAAGATGACGCCCCTGCTTTACGAGATCTACAAGCTGCGTACCCTGGAGCATCTGCTGGACGAGGGCGGCTTCACGGCCCTGCGTCTGGTGGGCGGCGACGACCGGCTGTGCGAGACCCTGCTGGCGCTCTGCCAGGCCACGGGGCGGCAGTTCGCGGACTATCACGATCCCAAGTGCCGTGACGGACGCTACCGCAGCCGGCTGCGCCGCATCTATGAGGCTTGCCCCTCCCTGCTGCGCGCGGCCGGGCGCTTCCTCCACTGGTGGTTCCGGGTGCGCCTGCCCCTCCGGCCCAGGGGCGGGGCCCTGCCCACCCTGCCGCCCGCGCATGTGACCACGGGCACCATCGCCACCTATTTCCCCAATGTGGATATGGAAGCCGCGGCAGCGGGCCGCTTCCGCTCCCGTTACTGGGAGGGCCTGCACGACGCCCTGTGCGCGGCGGCGGCCAGGACGCCCGTGCGCTGGCTGTTCATCCGCTTCCCGTCGCCGCAGATGGATCTGGCCGGCTGCATCAGGATGCGGGACCGTCTGCGGGCCGCACGGCAGGACGGCGTGAGCTTCCACTATCTGGAGGAATTCCTCACGACCGCCGACCTGCGGGCCGCCTGGAAGCGTTATCTGCGTCTGGCCTGGACCAGCCGCCGTCTGGAGGCCTCCATGCGCGAGCTTTGCCGTTTCGAGGGCTCCCGCCTGAACTTTTGGGCCTATATGGCCGAGGACTGGGCTGAGACCTTCCGGGGCTGGCGCTGTCTGGAGCGCTGCCTGCAACAGCGCGGCATCGACAATTACGTGAAGGCCGCCGGGCCCCAGCGCTGGTTCACCTTCCCGCTGGAGAACTGCCCCTGGGAACGCATGCTGACCCATGCCGCCCACACCACGCCCGGCGCGGGCGGGCCCGTGTACGGGGCGCAGCATTCCACCATCCGGCCCACGGACTTCCGCTATTTCGACGATCCGGTCACCTTCACGGACAGCGCCTGCGTGCCCTTCCAGCCCGACCGCATCTGCGCCAACGGGCAGGGGGCCCTGCGGCAGTGGCAGGCCGCCGGTGTGCCGCAGGAGCGTCTGGAGCTGGTGGAGGCCCTGCGCTACATGTATCTCGTCGATGCCCGCAAGTCCGCCGTGCCGCCGCAGGAAGGGCAGACGCACCACCGTCTGCTGGTGGTGACCGGCTTTTTTGCCGACGAGACCGCCGACCATGTGCGTCTGCTGGCCCGGGCCGTGCACGCGGGCTTGCTGGACGGCTGGGAGATCGTGGTCAAGCCGCATCCCTATCTTTCCGTGGAGGCCGACCTGCGTCACGAGCTGGGGGCCCAGGCCGGGCGCCTGCGTTTTGCCGACGGCCCCATCGCCACCCATCTGGTGCCCGGTACCGTGGTCTGGTCGTCCGCTTCCACCACCGTGGTCTTGGAAGCGGCCCTCAAAAAGTTGCCCGTCATGGTCATGCTGCCCTCGGACGGCTTCGACCTGTGCCCCTTGCAGGACGTCCCCGGCCTGCTGCGTACCGGCAGCCTGGACGATGTGAAGCGGGCCCTGGCCCAGGCCGCGCCGCCCGCCCTGCCGGACGACTATCTGGAATTGCAGCCCGAGCTGCCCCGCTGGCGGGCCTTGCTGGAATTGTAACGAAGGCGGACGGGCCTTGGTCCCACGGGTTTCCCGGGCGCTGTCCGCGCCGTGGAGGCCGCCCGGTGCCTGATGGAGGCGCAGGGCGGCTTTTTCTTTCCGGGGCCTGCCATACGGCCCGATCGTTTCCCGAAGGCCCGGCAGGGAGGGATGGGCCTCCTGTGACCGGGAGCATGGCCGCGGACGGACGGCTCCGGAGCGTGCGGGATGCCTGCGTCCCTCGCAGCCATCCCGCGGGGCTTGAAAAAACAGGCTCCGCTGGGTAGCGTCAAAAGAGCGGCTGCCCCGGGAAAGGGCGTCGCAGAGCAGGCCCCGCAGGGGGCGTGCGGGAGGATGTCATGGTGTTCAGCGAACGGGTCAGGAATTACGGCTCGCGCGGCAAGGGCGTGAGCGCACGTGACAACCATATCATCAAGGGCATGAAGGCCCTGCACCTGCTGGCGGCCCTGGCCTGGGCGGGCGGCGCCTTTTCCATGCAGGCCCTCGGTTTCCTCAAACTGGGCATGGACGATCCGGCGACCGTGAAGCTGGTGGAATACTGCCGCTATATCGTGGATTCCTGGGTGGTCATGCCCGGGCTCATCGGCTGTGTGCTCACCGGCCTGTTCTATTCCATCTTCACCTCGCTGGGCTTTTTCAAATTCGCCTGGGTCACCTTCAAGTGGATCATCAGTTTCTGCGCCGGTTTCTGGGGCACCTTCTTCTGGCTGCCCGTGGGTGACCGCTGCATCGAGTGGCTCACGCCCATGGGGCTGGACTGGCCCTTGCGCTTCGTGCGCTCCTGTATCCTGCCGGAAGAACTCTGGGCCAGCCTGGTCCAGGTAGCCATCATCTTCGCCATGGCCCTGATCTCCATCTATCGTCCGCTGACCTGGAAGATGTACGGCGATCCCATCGTGCCGCCCACGTCGTAGAAGAAAGATCCTCGAAGGAGCCCCCCTTGCCCGGCGCAAGAAAAAGGGGCCTTCCGGCTTCCATCTTTCCCCAGTCGCTCCGGCAGGCTGGAAACGAGGGGACGGGAAACAGCTGAGAAAAGAACAAGGGACGCTCCCGTACAGGGAGCGTCCCTTTTGTTGTGGACTTTCGTCCGGGGCTCCGGACGGTGGACCGCAAGCCTTCCCCTATGGCAGCTGGGATGTTTCAGGCGGCGTTTCGTCTGTGGGGCCGATAGCCCGGGGAAACGAATAGCGGCGCGCGGGCTTCGAGAAGACCGCAGCCGTGGGGCATCCGCTGTCGGACACGGTGGCAGGATGCCGCCCCCGACGTGAAGAAAATCAAGAGGGCAGCCCCTCCGGTCCTTTGTGGAGACACTTCTCCGGAGAAAGCGCGCGAGGGGTGGGCCTCTTCGCGCTGGCGTGAGCGGGCCATTTTCTCCTCCGCCTGTTGCCGCGAGGGGCACGGACAGCGCGGCAAGCAGGGATACTTCCTCCTCAGGGCTCTTTGGTTCAGGCCTCGAAGACCAGGCTCTCGAACCAGAAGAGCAGGGCCTGCGGATCACGCCAGCTGCCTGCGGGCAGACCGGCCTTGCGGCAGAGATGTTCCAGATATTGCCCCAGATCCCAGCCCTGTTCCACGGGCACCTGCGGCAGGAAGACGCCCTGGCGCATGCCCAGGCGCAGCAGCAGGCCGTGACGGCCGATGACGATCCGCGCCGGGTCGGGGCAGGGGCTCAGGGGGCCCAGCACGGAGATGTGCAGGTGGCAGTGCGGCCATTCCTCCGCATCCAGGGCAGGGAAGCGGGGATCCTCGAAGGCGGCGGCACGGGCCATGCGCCAGACGTTCTGCCAGAGCGGCTCCCGGCCCACCATGTTGCCGATGCAGCCCCGCAGGTCGCCGTCCTTGTTCAGGGTCACGAAGGAGCCCAGGGACTGGGCCAGCGTCCCCCCGGCCAGCGCGGACGGCAGGGGCGGCGGGACGTCCTCCCGGCCCTCAAGGGCCGTGGTGATGCTTTCCCGGGCCAGCCGGGAGAGCCATTGCCGTTCTTCGTCATTGAGGGAAAAGCTGACGCCCATGACAGACCTCCGTAACGGGCGCGCAGGAAGTGCGCGATCCCGAAGGGCTCGCGGCCGCCTGATGCCCGCACGGGAAGCTGTGAGGGCGGCAGGTCGCGGCATATGGCCGCAGTGTAGGCGGGGCGGGCGGAGGATTCAAGCCGGCTGTGATGCGGGCGCAGGAGGGGCGGCATGGGGAGGAGGGACCGCTCAGCCCGGTACGGAGGACGTTCTCCCCACGCGCGTACGAGGGGGCTCAGCCCGGTGACCGGCAGGTATAAAAGCGCTGCCCGGCGCAGACAGGAGGCGGAGGGACTGGCGCAGGCCCTTGCCCATCCCTGCCGCCGCCGGAAAGCGGGACGGGAAAGACCGGGGGCGCTGCCGCCGCAGACCGCCGGGGACGATACGCGGGGCAGGGCCCCGTACCTTCGCCGGACAGACGTTGCATCCGTGCGGAAAACGGAAATGCCGCGATGGCTCGCGGCATTTCTGTGGGGTAAGGCAGAGCACATGCTCCTGAACGGTATTTGGCGGCATACCGTATGATATTTGCGTCCGTCGCGGTCCCGACTGCGTGGGGACGGACTGTTGCCGGTGCGGGAGGCACGACCGCCCGGCAGTCGCTTAATCTTCGCCCTCGGTGTGGGCCTGCTTTCCGGCCCCCTTGAGGCCGTACATGGTGGTGGAACCGGAAGACCAGAATTCCAGCACTTCCTCATTCACCAGCCTGGTGAGGATCTTCTTCACTTCGCGGGGGCCCTTGTCGGGGAACAGCTCCGTGAAGTCCTTGAAGTAGAATTTGGACTTGGAAGCGGACTTGCCCTTCAGGAATTCGACGATGATGTCTTTTTCGTCAGCCATGTTTTTTCTCCTGGCCCCGGCGACACTGCGGCGCGCCGCCGGGGCGTTTTCAAGACCGGCCTAGAACTTGAACTGGGTGCTCTGGCGCCAGGTGTAGTACGCCGGGTCGCGGAAGTCGTCGATCAGGTGGTGGGTGAACTTCAGGCCGGTCAGCTTGAAGAAGCTTTCCCAGCCGATGCGTTCGGCCCAGTCGCCCAGACGTTCGTACTTGTTGGCGTTGGCGGCGTAGACTTCGACGATGTGCTTCACCGTCTTGGTCAGGGTGGGCCAGCGCGGCGGCTCGTTGGGGATGTAGCCCACGACCACCTTGGAGAACTTGGGCATGCTGATGCGGTTGGAGACCTTGCCGCCCACCATGATGGCGATGCCGTCGCCTTCGTGGTCGGCGATGGGCAGGGCGGGGCACATGGTGTAGCAGTTGCCGCAGTACATGCAGCGGTCCTGCTTGATGGCGATGGAGTTCACCTTCTGACCGTTGTGTTCCACCTTGGTGGGACGGACGGCAGCGGTGGGACAGGCGGCCACGGCCAGCGGGATCTCGCACAGCTGGTCGGCCCATTCGTGGTCGATCATGGGCGGTTTGCGGTGGATGCCCACCAGGCCGATGTCGGAGCAGTGCACGGCGCCGCACATGTTGATGCAGCAGGCCAGGGAGATGCGCACGGGCGCGGGCAGGCGCATGTTCTTGAAGTCCTCGAACATGGCGTCCATGACGCATTTCACGGGGCCGGAAGCGTCGGTGGCGGGGGTGTGGCAGTGCACCCAGCCCTGGGTGTGCACCATGTTGCTGACACCGGCGCCGGTGCCGCCCACGGGGAACTTGAAGGAGCCGCCGTCGAACTTGCGGCTGTTGAGCTCGTCGCGCAGGGCCTTCATGGTGTCTTCGTCTTCCACCATGAACTCGATGTTGCTGCGGGTGGTCCAGCGCAGGTAGCCGCCGCAGTACTTGTCGGCGATGTCGCACAGCTCGCGGATGTGGGTGATGGACATGGTGCGGGTGCCGCCCACGCGGACGGTGTACACCTTGTCGCCACCTTCGGCCACGTGCATCAGCACGCCGGGCTCAAGAATTTCGTGGTACAGCCACTTGCCGAAATTCTTTTTGATGACCGGCGGGAAGAACTCATCGTACTTGCGGGGACCGATATCGGTGATGCGCCCTTCCATGGGCTTGGCCGGATTGTAGCCGGAAGAAATAAAAGCCATGGTCTTTCTCCCTTACACTAGCGTTGATGGCGTTTGCGGAATTCGGCCAGGTCGCGGTTCCAGCCGCCGGGCACTTCCTCTTCCTTGAAGAAGATGTACGGGTTGGAGCGGGGAGCCGT
>UMHC01029039.1_pt1 | contig 19167 bp, 29 predicted proteins | sample 1965381 | NCBI WGS metagenome assembly UMHC01 (sample SAMEA4836083, study PRJEB28245) | human gut metagenome | biome: gut microbiome; material: fecal sample | place: Denmark | collected 2008 | reverse complement strand
GGTCCGCATGTAGCTGTGAAGCTGGATGCGGATTTTTATTTATTTCCGCATGGCTAAAGGTATTTAAGGGTATTAGTATTGTTTTATACATCGTTTCTGTCTAACTTTGTTTGCTCAAAACAAGGATTCAACTTTACAAATACTTTACAAAAAACTTTACACGATTATGGCTACGGTACAATGGGCAATCTTCAAGCATCATAAGAAATCCGATGGAACATACAACCCTAAGATACAGATAATACATAAGAGCCTGTCCGCTTACATTCCTTCTGGGGTTAATACGGAATGTGTTCGTTTCCGAAAAGGGCACTCTTCTGGATCTGTAACGGATAGCTCTATCGAGGACAGCCTAAATGATAAAGTAAGGAAGATTCGTGCTATCCTAAATGAAAAAGAAGAAATCATCTCTGAAATGGATACGGCAAAGGAGGTGAAGGATTATGTCTTGAAGATATTGGATGCCGGTAGTGAGATTGACTTCCTTCGGTTCGCCAATGAGTATAAGGATAAGATAAAGAATGAATCCACGAAAGCTTATAATGTCACGAGAATAAATGCGTTAACGAATTATGTGGTAGAGAAAACAGGGAAACCGTCTCTTCCTATAAGCAAGCTTACCCATAAGTTGTTAAAGGATTACGAGGATTGGTTGCGGACAACTAATCGGAAGAGCAAGAAAGCCGACAAAGAAAAATGCGGATTAAGTGAAAATAGTATCAATTCCTACATGGGAGCTCTCTCTATTATCTTTAACGCTGCAAAGAAAAAATACAACGACTATGATGTGGGAGACATCCTTATAAAAAATGATCCTTTCAAGGTGTATTCCCCTCCCAGAATAGAAACAACGTCTAAGAGGGCGGTTGAGAGAGAGACTATCCGAAAAATCTTTGACTATCATTCGGACAAAGAAGTTCCAGAAATGACAAGGGATCTCTTTTTGATGTCGTTTTTCTTGGCGGGAATGAACCTAGCGGATATCTATGATTGTGGGCCGTTTGGGGACAGGGTAGAGTATACGAGGAAAAAGACACGTACCCATAAAAAAGACAAGCCGTTTTTGTCGTTGATGATGCATCCGATAATCGCAGATATAATAGAGAAATATAGGGATAAGGATGGCATAAGGGGATTTTGCTTCTATAAGATGTATTCGAATATGCCGGCATTCCATCAAGCCGTGAGAAGAGGCATTTCCGTGTTAAGGAGAGAGTTGTCCTTGCCGAATCTGACTTATTATGCGGCTCGTCATTCATTCGCGACGATCGCTCGTAATGAATGCGATATTAGCATGGATGATATCGCACTTTGCCTTACCCATGAATCGGGGCACGATATCACGGATACCTATGTCAAGCTAGATTTTAGCAGGGTGGATAATGTTATTAATAAAGTAGTAGATCATGTGTTTAAAGAAAAAGCCGGGGAGTGATTGCCTCGGCTTTATTCGTAAGCCTTTCCGATCCTTTTGCCTACAACTGCCCCTTGTTCAAACTTTGCATTTTTAATATCAACTATCAATACGCCTTTTAAGCCTTCTACTCCTTCGTCTTTTGCTTCTTTAAGAAATTGTGAAGCCAGCATATCATACCCTGAATCCGAATCAGCATCGATAGCAATCACTAAATAGCCGTTATCGGTAACAGCAGCCTTTTCGCAGGTAAGTCCTGTAATAGTGTCGATGTATTTATCCGCCCCTGTTATTTCTGTTTTACCACCTCCGCAGGAAAAGGCGATTATGATTGTCATTAAAAATAAAATTTTCTTCATGCTACTTATGATTTAACTTGTTCTTTAATTCGTATCTTTGCCTTAAATACCATCATCTATGATAAATATGATATTTGATTTTTGGATAGCTTTTACAGTTACATGTTCGATTATAGCAGGGGTTTTGCTATTTATCTTTGTAGGTGCTGTTGTTCGCTGGCTGAGTGAAAATGATGCTCATTGATTATTGGCAGCGTTTTCTGTTAACTTTTTAGTTCGACTCTCTATTAACGGGAGGCAACTAAAATCAGGGAATAAATTCTTTACATCTTCAGGTGCGGCGATTGCTGGTTGAATTTCTGTGCCTTTAAGAATTAGTTCCGATATGTTTAAGATAGAGTTTTTGATTCTTTCTAACTGTTCGTTATCTTCTTTGCTAAAATGCTCTTGTTGAATAAGTTTGGCTTCTTGCTCTATGACTATGTCAATTTGAGCTTTATTTAATCGTTTTAATTCCTCTAGCATTTCATTTCTTGCAGAAGCATTTCTATAAACTTCATAAGCGCTTCTACACTCTATTGTCTTTTTTGCCACAACTGCTCCTGCCCAAGCTAAACCTGTAAAAAGTAATAAAGCTGTACCTACTTTTATTACACACCAAAATGAACCGTGATCAAATTGTACGATTTCAATTTTGCCTCCTTCGTATTCACATATAACGGTAGAAAAAGCAAGTCGTAATTCGTTTGCTACTTTATTAAGTACGTCAAAATTACTTATTTTAGGAAGTTTAATATTAACAGTCTCCTTGTCTTGTTCATTTGGAACATATCCATTTATCCAACGATCCATTAATTCGACAGCTTTCTTTAGATCTGCTATCGTTGATAATGTATTTTTGCGTTTGTCAAATAAAATGGATTCACTGGATGAAGCTACTACAATAGGGTAAATTGACGAGTCATTCAATTTTATGAATTTTATAGATAGTAGTTTATCTAAAGCTATTTTCAATTTATCCGCATTGTTTATTCTGAAATTATCAGAAAACTCTTCAACGGTGACAGTCTGTATATTGCTCCACGCAATATTTAATGCTTGTTTAATATCAATAAGTCTCATAATTTATGATTTATGTGTAGATTCCATGTGTATTGATAGAAATTCATTTTACCATCCTTTATCTGTTAGTACCTTTATAACTTTCCAAACAGAAACAATCATGTTTTTAGGAAGTTCTTCATCGGCTACACTAGAATTGTGGGAGTGGCACCAAACGTACTCTTTGGGGTTTTCTTCATACTTATTAATCTCTTTTGTTATTCTACGTCCATCGATTAATTCAATAACAAATATATTTCCATATCCGAAAAACTCTTTCCAGTTGGGAACTTCTCGGATTTGCAATAAACTTCCGGGCGGAATTGTAGGTATCATGCTATTCCCAGATTGATATATGGCTCTGTCATCATCTTGGGCATTAACAAATGGAACATATCCTTCAACGAACTGAGATTCATTTACTATGTCATTTCTTGAATGTACACCTCCTACGCTATCAACATGAATGACTGGAACAAGTTTGTAGTTTGCTTCATCGGGAACAGATTTATTTTGAGATAAAACGCCTTCTCGTTTGGACGATTGGTTTGCAAACATTTCCCCTCCGCCGGTAAGAAGCCAAATCCGATTATATTTTGGATAGACCGAAATTATTTTATCCGCTATATCATCAGATATTTTTTTAATCTTACCCTTTTGAAGATCATATATCTGAGTGGGAACCACTCCAATGTTCTTTGCGAATGTAGCAGCTTTTATTCCTTCATTTTCAAGAATGGAATTGATAATTTCAGCCGTTGTTTTCATATTGCTCTATTAATATTTTGAATGTATAGTTATTTACTATATATTTGCGTCTGTATCAAGTTGCGGATGATACCGACTAAATTGTTAAACTGTTCCCGTAAGGGATTATATAGGCGGCTTCCTCAAACCGCAACTTTGGGGTTGTCGCTTTATTTGACATCAATATGCTTATATTTTTTACAATATCGGTCTTTGTTTTATTTTTATTCTGCTTTGTTCTTCTTTTAATGCTACAGAAACTTCGCAGAGACATCAATTTATTATATTCTAAAAGAGCTTTATATATATCAGACGAAGTGTTTGAGAATGCAGCATTAGATGCAGAGCAAAAGTTAAAAGCGTCCAATACTTTCTAAGAGCTCTATTGATTTTTTACTGTATCCTGTACATAGATACAAAGATTCTTTTAATTGTTTTATTGAAGATTCTTCAATTTTACTTCCTTTGTTATTCAAAGCGTTGATAGCATTGCTAATGCAAAAATCTGTTTTTTCTATATCACTTATAAGTGATGCAAAATACAGTCCGTTGGCCAAATCAAGGATGTATCTGTTGTAATCATTTATTGTTTTTGCTATATAGGCATCTCTAAGGATGTAAGCGTATTGAGAATTTATTATTGCGACAAGTGAACGCTTTTCAAATTGAGACAGGCTATTGTCTATTTCCTTTTTGATTTCTTTTTTGATTTCCAGAGCATTGTATATTTGCCATCCTATTAATATGGTAACTAATAATGATAATATTCCTACTATTACTCCCTGATAGTCAAAACCTAAATTGGGTGATCTATAAGCTGCTATACTGATAGCGATTACGCTTGTTATGGCTGCAACAACACTCAATCCAAGTGCTATCCACGCTATCCTGTTTCTATGTAGATCTTCTTTCTTCATAACCACTCTATATAATGTACGCAAAACCGCGCAAAGGTTAAATGATGTTTATGTACTGAATGATTGAATTTCATGCCTAAAACCTTTTGACAGCTCCTAATACTTGGAATATAGTCTTAATCATTCTTGTAGGAAGTTGTTGCGTAGAATATTCAGGTGACTTGTTTGATGGAACAAGAGTGTAAGTGTCATCTGTTTTTCCTGCTGCCAATCTTTTGATAGTACGCATATCATTAGTTGTAACGATAGCATATACTTCTCCAAGAGGAAGAAAGGATTTATCTTCTATTTTTTTTAAAGCAATCATGTCTCCGTGATTGATTTCAGGTTCCATGGAATGCCCTGTTACATTACACCAACAAGTTGCATCATTGTATTTTTTGAAGTCGATGAGATATTCCGGATTTATAGTTTGATCATTTAATACTAAGTCAAAACCACCAATAAAATCTACATTGTAATATGGTACTCCTTTAGTGTAGCTTATTTTAGGTTCGTCTTCTTCATTGTTGTTATGGCTTAACATTTCTCCTTCACCTCGTAGGAGCCAATCAGTTGATATATCTGTGTATATTCTACTAATTTTCATAACAACATCCGCTGATATGCTTTTAGTTTTAGACCAGTATCCCTTTGAAAGCTCTGCGCTTGCTTCAAGTCTATAAATGCTAATACCTTTGTAATCAATGTATTGCTGTATTCTGTCTTTTACGGTCATACTATATTCTATTAAATTAGGTTAATAAGTAGAATATATTCAACTAAATATTTTGATAGTAGAATATAGTCACCTATATTTGCATCATCAAACAATTGATAACGCTATCACAGGCAAAGTTAGCAAAAGCGGTTTGATGGGCAATAGCATGAATACATTAAAATGTATGCTATTGAAAAGTTCTTTGACATGATGATGCAAATATTAAACTATATGGATTATGGATAGATTTCTTCAATTTCTTGATTCGTTGGCATTGGTTATAGGTCGCATTGTTATATGTGTTGCGATAGGATGCCCTATCGGTTGTTTAATAGGTCATTTCATTGTGTCAGTTTTGATAAAATGAATCCCCCTATTACACCTATTATAGATGCGATGATAGTCACAAGCCATCCCATTGCATTCATTTGCAAAGTAAATCGCTTTTGTGATTTTAGGGATTTCTCTTGTTTGGTGTATCCGCCTTGCAAGATAAATCCCTTGCCTTTATCTGTAATCCAGTATGCTTGTCCGTTTGGTGAAGTTTTAAGCACTACATATTCATCAGCTACAAGAAGGTTGATAATATCTTGGCATGATTGATAGTTTACGGAAACTCCAAGATAAAAGCACCTTAGTATAGTATCTTTCTCTATCGGTGTGTATTCTTTCATTTCTTTGAAAGGTTCTCGATAGTTCTCTGCTGGCTCTCAATGATGGAGAGTAGGCGATCATTGGTTGTAGGATCGGCATCTTTCTCACGTGTAGGTTGAACATCGATTTTTTTGTCGGACAACCTCACATTGAAAATCCGTTCCATCATTTTCACCGAAAGCTCGCTTCTGTTCCTTACAGAGAGTTTTTCATAAATGCTTTGCATTTGGTTCCTGATAGTGGCAACAGACTTGAAGGATGATTCTGCGACTTCTTTTGCCTCTAATCCAGATCCGATCATCTGAGCTACTTCGTCTTCTCGTTCTGATAATTCTGTAAATACTCTATTCATACTATACGATGGTTTGTTTATACTAAAAGTTAAATAGTATAAATACACTATTGTTTTAGCTAATATGGTTTGTTTGTACTAAAATCAATAGTATATTTGCATCATCAAATGATAACGCTATCACAAGTGCAAATTAATAGACAAAATGAATTACTGTAAATAGTATAAACGTATTAAAATACACGATTATGACAAACGAGGATTACATGAACGAAGAATTAGCAAGGTTCGAAACGATGAGCGACGACCAGGCTTGCAAAGAGTACAATGTAGACTTCAAAGAAGAAGCCAGACAGTACATAGTCGAATATTGGCAGAATATAGCATAGTACTAACATATAACACACACGATTATGAAAACTTCAAATTTCAGACACAAAGTATTTTGCATGGCTTACGAGCTAATGAAAGTGACAGGTAAAGCGTTCGCAGTATGTCTTTCCCGTGCTTGGGCACTCTATCGGCTAACAAGACAGATGCACAAAGGTATTGTAACATTCGCTTACGAAAAGGCTGACGGTTCACTTCGCAAAGCAAAAGGTACTCTTAAAGACGTTCAGTCCCTAATCAAAGGCACTGGATCAGAAAACTACAAAACGGTTCGCTACTTCGATGTAGATGCGAACGGATTCAGATCATTTAAAGTAGAAAACTTCATAACGGTTTATTAAAGCTAGGTCGGGTGGGCGTAGAGAATATCTCACCCGGTCACTTCTGTTAGTTCTTTCTCGTACTTACACCTTAGTACCCGCAGAAATGGGGTTGAAACGAAAGGATAACATATAATAATGTATAAGCGCAGATAGCTTTTGCCGTGACCTGCTGGGGTACATTATAAAAAAGAAATTATCAAAGGGGCGTGTTTCCTTGCGGTGTTATGGTCAGACATTGGTTAACCGCCGCCCCTTTTCAAAATATGGTCCGGTTCTGAAGCGAGAGCTGTCGATCGAATCGGTTGCCGGGCACAAATTAAATTCTAACGCTTATGAAAAATATAATTTACGGGATAGCCTTGTTCGTTGGCTTCATCCTTATGGCATCAGAATCAGCTACGTTCATTCCTAATCTTGTGGGTGTCGTAGTATTCACTTATTCAGCATACAAACTTGATTTAATAACAGCTTTAAAATGATAAGACATGGAAACAAAAGGTATAGAAGAAATGACTAAAGAAGAGCTTATTGATTTGGTAGATTCTCTAAATAAAGAATTGGATGGAGCGAAAAAGGATCTGGATCTTTATCGAGCTTGGAAAGACAGGGAAGAATCGGCTCGTATTCTGGCAGAGAAGAAGCTATTAGCTGCAAAAGCCTTCTTTGAAGTTGTTTGATTCGTTTGTGTTTAGGTTGTCAAAAGCGGCCGGGTGAAAGCCCCGGCAATTGGGCGGGCGTATTGGAACGCTCTGCGCACAGCCGGAAGTGCGTATGCCGGATCGTTACCGGTTCCGTCCACAATCAATTTAAATTTATAGTTATATGGCAACAATCAGAGAAACAATTTTGAAAACAAAGCCCGGTGAGCCCAAGGCGATCCCATTATCAGAGGTGTCGGATGTAATGGGGTATCGCTCCGAGGCACTTCGCATTAATAACGAGTTGAGAAAAGACGGTATTGTGACGAAAGACGGTAGGCCACCTTACACGATTTCCAGAAATAGCAGGGTCGGCTTTCTCTATATAGTCAATAATATAGAGAAGCCTTAAAAATCAACACGCACGATTATGAATGTCACGATTAATACTGACGCGTCCTTCAATCATCATCATAAGGTTGGGGGTTACGCTTTCTGGATCACGTCAGAATTAGGCCGGATCAGGCAATCGGGTACGCTAAAAGAGACATCGGATGCGCAGGACGCTGAACTGAAAGCGTTGGCGAACGCTGTTTATGTCCTTTTGAACTCAGAGTTTAATAATGGATCAATAGAACATATCTATGTGAATAGCGATTGCAAGATGATGTTCCCGAAGATAAGCATTAAAAGTTCCAGTGTCCCGGGGAAATACATTGCGGAGACCCTAAATGATATCTTACGTCAGAATACGGACGGCTGCATATATGGCCGTATATCGTTTAGGCACGTAAAGGCGCATACGAACAATCTCACCAAGTCGAGAAGCTGGGTGAATGATTGGTGCGATAATGAAGCTAAGAAAGCTATGAGGTCGGCTGTAGAAATCCTAAAACAAGAAATGTCATGGAAGTCTTCACCGAACTAACACCTGAATGCGACCTGACAGCGCAGATGTACGCCTCCGGGTACGAGAAGAAGGAGATTGCCAGTTTGAAGCATCGTGCGGTAAGCACGATAAATAACCAGCTCCAGACGGCATTTTTGATTTTGGGCGTTCGGAATGGGAGAGAGCTGGCATTAAAGTTAGCCGAGAGGATATCAGGCATCCGGTTGACGCTAGACTTTTCGCCAGCCATGAGATCGGTAGTTGCTTGTGTTTTTTTGATTATCCTCTGTCTTGATAGTCATTTAGACATGAAACGGCAACGAATCCGAACCCGTTCTAACGCCAATGTAGAACTTACCGCCCGTATTCGTGTAAGAACGAGAGGGCGAAATATAATTATTTGAATTATGGAAGCAACTCAATCAAATCCGGCTATGGCCCTTCTTCAACAGGCCATGGAACTGATCTCCCCCAAAAAGAGCATTCCTGTAGTAATAGATTACGATGCCATTACGAAAGCTGCGGTAAGGACAGTAGCCGAGGAAAGGAAAAAAATCTATAACCGCGTGCTTTTCACTCAAAAGGAAGCACAAGACACATACGGTAAATCGGTTATCAATGCCTTGGTAAAACGTGGTTTTCTCCAGCAATACAAGTTTGACACCCGTGAGGCCGTGGATAGGGAAGGTAATCCTATCATTAAGGCTAAAGGGGTAATTTATTACCGGATAGCGGAAATAGAAAAAGCTATTGAGGATGGGAATATCCTAAAAGGTACACGAAGAGGAACGATATAGTATTAACGATTAAAATATTACGATCATGAGTTTAATTAAAAAATCAACGGAATTGAATATTCCGACAAATGTAAAGATGATGCTTTACGGCCAAGCTGGTTTTGGCAAGAGTACAGTTGCATTGAGTGCTCCAATGCCGTTATTACTTGACTTCGACAACGGGGTTAAAAGAGTGAATGATTCCCATCTGCAAAGTGTGGACATCGTGCAAGTCACTTCTTGGAATGACATGAAGGTGCTAATGAGTGAAAATCTGTCAGCTTATCAATCAATAGTTATTGATACTATCGGTAAGATGATGGATTTCATTATTTCTTACAAATGTGGAACCCGACAGCCTTCTATTAGAGATTGGGGCGGTATCAATCAAGAATTTTCATGGTTTGTTCGCTGTCTGTCGGATTTGAATAAAAACGTCATTTTTGTCGCTCACAGGGATACACGAAAAGAGGGTGATGATACGGTTTTTGTCCCTGCGTTAAGGGAAAAGTCTTACAATTCGATCGTTACAGAATTGGATTTGTTAGGGTATATGGAAATGCGGAATGAGAATGGCCGGGTAAGAAGAACGATCACATTCGATCCGACAAATAGAAATGACGGAAAGAATACCTGTAATCTGCCATCTGTTATGGAGGTTCCGACTATTATAGACGTACAAGGGAAACCCACGGCAAAGAACGATTTCATCGCTACTCGGATTATTGCCCCTTATCTTGGTATGCTACAAGCTAAAAAGGCAGAACAAGAAGCATATAATAAGGTTTTATCAGATATAACAGGGTGTTTAGAATTGGTTGGGGATGCAGCATCCGCAAATGACTTCATCGCACATATTGACGATTTCAACCATGTTGGAAGTTCAAAAATGAAAGCGTCTATGATGTTGGCGGCTAAGGCTAAAGAACTTGGATTGGTCTTTGACAAGAATACTAAAATGTATAACGATGCAGCAGCTTAAATATAAATTTTACGCCACTATTCTTGACTCCTTTTGGGGGTATTTGAATAGTGATGTGGTTTGGGAAAAATACTGGGGGTGGTCTGAAAATCCACCCCACACACCCGAACAGTTTCACGAGTTGCAGTTTCAAGAACTCATTGATCGCATTAATCGTAAACCTTTCGATAGCGAAGCTGCGGATAAAGGGACAGCGTTTAACGAATTGGTGGATGCTCTTATAGAAAATAGGAAACCTAATAAGATGAACGTAGAGAGAAATGCCGAGAATACTTGCTATACGGTTGTTTACAATAACCGTACATTCGTTTTTCCCATCTCTCTTTGCCGTGAGTTTGTTGATTACTTTAAAGGCGCATTGACCCAGATTAGAGTAGAAGCAATCCTGCCAACTGCATACGGTAATGTTTTGGTTTACGGTCTGATTGACGAGTTGATGCCTACCACCGTTCACGACATCAAAACGACCGGAAGTTATAGGGTTGGAAAGTTTAAGGATCATCATCAACACCTTGTTTATTTGTATTGTCTGAATAAAAACGGTATTCCAATAAAAGACTTTGAATATAATATTGTTGAATTTGGGAAAAATGGAAACGTTGTTGGTACTTATACTGAACTATACAATTATAATCCAGATACATACATGCCAAAACTTACTTCTATATGCGAAGAATTTATTTGTTTTCTCAATGAAAACAAAGACTTAATAACTGATTTGAAGATATTTGGTAAAGATGGAAAATGAAATTTGGAAAGATATTCAAGGATATGAAGGTTTGTATCAAATATCAAATTTAGGTAGGGTACGTTCTATTGATAGAATTGTTGGGTATAGATATAAAGGGAAACAAAGGGTCTATAAAGGTCGTATTTTAAAGCAAATGACAAGAAATGGATATTTATATGTGAGTCTATCGAAAGAAAATGTATTAAAACAGAAAAATATTCATCGACTTGTAGCTAATGCTTTTCTACCTAATCCATCAAAATTACCGATTATTAATCATATAGATGAAAATAAGAAAAATAATATGGTTTCTAATTTAGAATGGTGTACTTGTGCCTATAATACCAATTATGGCAGTGGTAGAAAGAAACAAGCTGAATCACAACAAAAGGTTGTATTGCAATACGATAGAAATGGGAATTTGTTAAATCAATACCCATCTGTAACGATAGCCGCATTACAGAATGGCTACAACTTAAAGACTGTATCCCAATGTTGTCGTGGATGTACAAAAAGCGCATATAATTATATATGGAAATATAAATATGATATTCAATCTGAATAACCCCTATGAGGCAGACAAATTCAAAGAATATGTAAATAGAATGTATCAGCAAAAATCAGTAGTTGAAGTAAAAAAGAAATTACCTAATCGCACGCTCGCTCAGAACTCTTATTTACATCTTCTTTTAGGGTACTTTGGCAGTGAATACGGTTGCAGCCTCGATGAAGCAAAAATTGACTTCTATAAGAGGACTTGCAACCGTGATTTGTTTGAACGCAAGACGGTGAACAAAAAAGGTAAAGAAGTAACTTATTTGCGTAGCTCTGCTGAACTGACAACGGGTGAAATGACTCTTTCGATTGACCGTTTCCGTAATTGGAGCGCATCAATAGCTGGTATCTATTTGCCGACCGCAAATGAACATCAAATGCTGATATATGCACAACAAGAAATTCAACGCAATCAAGAATTTATATGACACGAAAAGAGAAAATCGAACAAATGAAAGTTCTGATCTCCCAAAAACAACAGGAGATTCGGGATCTGCGACAGCAGGTAGGAGAAGAAATGATCGCTGATTTTTACGAGACACATAATCTCAAAGAAGGCCAGCATTTTTATTTTAATGACAAAGAGTGTGTAGGCGTAGAAATGTCTGCTGATTGGGGATGTTTGAAAACGTTCCCTATAACCGCTAAGGGAGAAGTCTCTAAGAAGGGGATGATTATTCATAGTGAGGAATCTATTAAACCAGTATAGCATGATAGAGACAAAGAATAACGAAATAAGGTATTTTACATCTGATCCCAAAAAGATGCTCAATAAATACCTTGTTCAACGGGTCCTAAAAACATGGACAGAGGACTTTATTGATGAAGATACTAACGAGGTTGTATCAATTGAGCGTAATGAATTACTGTTTCAGAGAGGAATATTGATAGACCAAGATGTTCTTGCTCAAATCCGATTCTGTTATGAGTCTGGTGATATAACAAAGGATATTGAGGTAAGTAATCAAAAACGTTTGGCTGTTGAGCTGGTAAATGACTACTTACAGCCTTATATCGCTCAGGCCACTATTGATAGCAAAAAGTGTAAATTCCTGTTTTATGCAACCAGTGTAGATTCTGCACTTCTTCTCTTAAAGGATTATATTGAACTGAACTTTACGGCAGGCTTTATTATTAACATGGTTAAAGAGTTTGATTCCTGTGTAATCCTTACTGACACATTAAAAGAAAAGAAGATCGATACTTTGCCTTTGGATTTTCCCGATAATGATCCTGATGACAAGCCGGACGTTGATGAAGAGGAAGAACCGAAGAATAGTGATCGGAAGTTTTACCAGATAGAAACAAAAATTCTATTTGACGAGGATGAACGTTCAGCGACATTTGTTGTCCACACTTACAATGTTGACCGGGCAATGATGTTGATTACTTCTTATCTGAAAAAGAAGCAGGATGAACATGAGCAAGAAGCTAAAGAAAAGGGAAATCCGTTTGAAAAGAAAGAGATTCATACTATGATTGAGGTTGCAAAGCCTATATCGGTAGGACGGTTTATTCCTCGTGAATTTTCAATGGCTTATTCTGGTAAATAGGTTTATCTTGATGTGCCTTGATCGGTTATCCGGAAACAATTACTGCCATGAGACGGAAAGTTTGTGTAGCAATCGCAAATAGCCGGGTGAAAGCCCCGGCACATGGGCGGTCAGTAGTCTGGGATGAAACATTACGGAGTGCGCATGACGTAAAGAGATCGGTTCGATACCGGTACCGTCCACAAACCCTTTAGAGAGAAACCTCCTATAAAAGTATTGAAAGTAGAGTGAAGATAGCGCAGATGTTTTTCCGCACGGCATCGGTTAGCCGTTGACTCTATCTGAAAGGTAATGCGAAATTGGTACAGGAGGTATGATATGGAAGTGAGCAGCACTTTTAACTGCATGATTGACTTTGTATGTACCCCGGGGAATACGCCTCGGGGTTTTCTTTGAAACTAAATTATATCACCATGAATATAGAATCTTTGAATAACTGGTCAGCGACTATTATTAATAGTCGCTGCCATTTGGGGTATTATGGATCTAACGTGGATTGGGTTATGCTTGATAAATCACAAAGAGAGGGGGGATGATAATGGATTTTGGTAATGATATGCCGGATTATGAGTCGGATGATTTTGATAATTATAATTATGACTGATTATGTATTACATAAAACGAAAGACTAAAAAGAAAGATAAGCCTTTGTCCCTGTTTGATAAAGCAGGGGTGACAGTTAAGAAGAAGCCGGATCTGAAAGCGAAACTCGACAAGGAGTTTTCCCTTTTCATCCGGCTTCGTGATTGTATGCCGAACGGATATTTTAAATGTATCTCATGTGGACAGATTAAACCGTTTGAGCAGGCCGATAACGGGCATTACATAAATCGACAGCATATGAGTACCCGTTTCGATGAAATGAACTGTAACGCTCAATGTCGGCACTGTAACCGCTTCATGGAGGGTAATATTCAGAATTACCGCAAAGGATTGATTGCCAAGTATGGTGAACAGAGAGTTGTCCTACTCGAAGCAAAGCAGGGTATTAGCCGGAAGTTTACCGATTTTGAGTACGAGCAATTAATCAAGTATTACAAGGTGCTTAATAAGAAGCTTAAAAAGGAGAGAGGATTATGAGTTATGTATTGCGAGATTATCAACAGAAAGCCTCTGATGCAGCTGTTTCCTTCTTTAACAACAAGGCGAAGAAGACGAATGCTATCATGGTTCTTCCTACAGGATCAGGGAAGTCACTTATTATAGCCGACATCGCTGCAAGGCTTGACGGGCACACCTTAGTGTTTCAGCCCAGCAAGGAAATACTCGAGCAAAATTTCAAGAAGCTATGTTCTTACGGCATCTTAGATTGTTCGATATATTCAGCTTCTTTTGGAAGAAAAGAAATATCAAGGATCACATTCGCCACGATCGGTAGTGTAATAAATCATCCGGATTTGTTTTCTCATTTCCAGTCTATCATTATAGATGAGTGTCACTTGGTAAATCCTAAAGAAGGAATGTATAAGACATTCTTAGAACTTCTCAAATGCAAGGTTCTTGGTTTAACGGCAACGCCATATCGATTAAGTAGTTCGCAAGAGTTTGGTTCTATGCTGAAATTCATTACCCGAACACGTCCGGCTATATTCAAGGATGTAATCTATCATGTGCAGGTTTCTACCTTACTTGATATGGGATATCTGACAAAACTAAATTACTATTCAATGAATCCGGTAGGATGGAACGAACTTAACTTGAAAGTAAATACTACCGGTGCCGACTATACCGATAAATCAGTACAAAGAGAGTATGAGCGAATAGACTTTTACAGTTATGTTGTCCATATTGTCCAACGACTACTTAATCCGAAACAAGGTGGAAAACGGAAAGGCATTCTTGTTTTTACCCGGTTCTTGAAAGAGGCAGAGAAGTTGACTTGGTCAATTCCTGGCTGTGCTATCGTTTCGGGCGAAACTCCAAAGAAAGAACGAGAACAAATACTTGAGGCTTTCAAGTCTGGCCGGATACCAGTTGTCGCTAATGTTGGGGTACTCACGACCGGTTTCGATTATCCAGAACTTGATACGGTCGTTATGGCGCGTCCTACGATGTCATTGGCGATGTGGTACCAAATAGTCGGCCGGGCAATTCGTCCGCATTCGTCTAAAGAATCAGGTTGGATTGTTGACCTATGTGGAAATATCAAACGATTTGGGGAAGTGAAAGACCTAAAGTTGGTTGATGGAGGTAATGGTAAATGGGCGGTATATTCAAAAAGCAGACAATTAACTAACGTATATTTTTGATATGGACATACTAAGCATAATTAATCGCCTTCAAGAAAAGAGACGATTGGAAAAGATAACACCGGATCATGTGCCGGAAGTGGAGTTAATGAACACAATCCATGCAGAGGCGAGAAAAGAACTTAATGAGCTTTTTGTTTCTGGTAAGATTGGAATTACTAAGACGCTTAATTCAAAGGCTATTTATATAAAATAGATAAACATGAAAAACTACTTTCCACATGATAGTGATGCAAGAAGCGATGATAAAATTATCGCTTTACGTATAAAGCATAAATGGGAAGGATACGGGTTATACTGGGCGTTGATAGAAAAATTAAGAGAAAGCAAAAATTATACTCTAAAAGCCGATTATAATGTTTTGGCTTTTGATTTACGTGCTGATGCCGCAATTCTAAAAAGTGTAATAAATGACTTCGGGTTATTTGCCTTCACCAATAATGGTGAGTGTTTCTACTCCGAATCTCTAAATACACGTATGCAGCCATTGGACGAAAAAAGAGCAAAACTTTCTGATGCCGGTAAACGAGGAAATGAAAAGAGGTGGAAAAATGGTTCGAATAGGTCTGCGTCTCAATCGCCACCTGATAATAATTCTTTCGCCACCCAATCGCCACCCGATAGCCACCCAATCGCCCAACTATCGCAAGAAGAGATTAGAGAAGAAGTAGATAATAGTAAACCTAAAGAAACCTCTACTAGCGTAGAGGCAAAGAAAGCCGAACAAGCAAAGAAACTTGCCGCAGCTAAAGCCGCTACGCTCAAACGGAGGGATGAATTTTATAATTCTCTGGTTCCTTATGTGGAACGATACGGGAAGGAAATGATCCGGGCTTTCTTTGATTACTGGTCTGAACTCAATAAGTCAGAAACTAAGATGAGATTTGAAACGAATAAAACATGGGAGGTCGCTAAAAGACTTGCTACATGGTTTAATAAGGAAAAATTCAATGGAAAATCAAGTAGCACGATACCAAAGGCCGGATTTGGATCTTTTACCAAGTCTACCGGAAACAAAGCCGCAAGCCGTGAAACTGTGGGCCAATTCGCCAGAGCCGTACTGGAACAGTATAAATCCAAAGACGGCGATTGATGTCTTTAAATCGATCTCGCCTTCTATCGTGGAATTATCGATGACTTATGATGACATCTTCGTAAACTCGCTAATGTACACATGGTTTGAGCAATTCGTGAATTTCTACTCAACTAATGGAACGATGGACCCCGTTCAAATTAAAGATACTATAGATCTTGTTCGTGAAGAATACCCACATTATAAACCGGAGGACTTCAAGCTCTTTTTCAAAATGGCCAAGAAAGGTTATTTCGGACAAGTCTTTGGTCGTATAGACGGCGAGGTCATAATGAATTGGATGGCAAAGTATGACATCCATAAGGGACACTCAGGCGCAAAACGAGGCTATTAAAGCAGCTGATGCTTTTCGTCCTCGTGTCCAAGCGAAGGAAAGCATCGGACTAACTTGGGATGAATATCAAAAATGGAAGAAAAATCAAAAAAGCAATGGAAAAAGTAAACGAATTAAGGGATGTCCCTTTGGGCCATTTGGTCAAGATCGGTAGATTATATTATGCTGCGATAGAGTTTCTACCGCAAGGAAATACTAAAGGAAACGTTTGTGTAGGATGCTCCTTTCGTGATGATGGAGGAGGTATAGAAGAGTGCAGGTACTCCAGCGCTTGCATGGCGCACAAGAGGCCAGATGGAGAAAGCGTGATCTTCATAAAGATTGACAGGTCATGACACATACTGAAGCATTATTCAAGACGATCATTCTCTTGCATCACCTTGCGGAATTGCATAAGAAGGATAACGTGGATCTTTACTATATTGACCTGTTTTGTGGGGCAGGTGGAACGTCCACCGGCGTGGAACAGGCGAATATAGGAAGTGGTTCTATTGCGAAGGTTATAGCCTGCGTCAACCACGATAAGAACGCTATCGCCAGCCACATGGCTAACCATCCTTACGCCCTCCATTTCACGGAGGATATGCGTACGCTTGATTTGGCACCGATCGTTAATCTGATCAAGAAGATCAAGTTCCGGAATCCCAATGCGAGGTTTGTGCTATGGGCCTCATTGGAATGTACTAACTTCTCCAAAGCAAAGGGAGGACAGGCGAGAGATCCGGATAGCCGGACATTAGCCGATCATCTTTTCCGGTACATCGAAGAGATCAATCCTGACTTGATACAGATTGAGAATGTGGAAGAATTTATGTGCTGGGGAGACTTGGATGAAAATGGGAAGCCCGTGTCAAAAGACAAGGGACGATTATATCTCCGGTGGGTGAACAAGGTCAAGAAATACGGGTATAAGTTCGATCATCGCATCCTGAACGCCGCCGATTTTGGAGCATATACTTCCCGTAGACGTTTCTTCGGTCAGTTCGCAAAAAAGGATATGCCTATAGTCTGGCCGGAACCAACCCATTGTAAGGAAGGTTCTCAAACCCTATTTGGCGAGTTGAAGAAATGGAAACCTGTAAAAGACGTATTGAATTTAGAGGATGAGGGAACGAGTATATTTAAGCGCAAGAAGCTTCTTTCGCCTAAAACATTTGAGAGGGTTTATGCTGGGCTTATTCGTCACGTTGCCGGAGGAAAAGACAAATGGCTGTTGAAATATAACTCTGTTAATGGGCAAACTGGTAAGCATGTCCCTCCTAGCATGGAAGAACCCTGCCCGACGATCAGTTGTCAAGGAAGGTTAGGCATAGTGAGGACTCATTTCCTATCGAAATACTTTAGCGGACATCCGGAAAGTAAGAATATACCTATTACGGGACCAGCTCATACCATTAAGTGTAAGGACAATCATTCATTGGTAAGTACAAGGTTTCTATGTTCGTACAATTTTAAAGACACAGCCAAAGATATACAAGCTCCATGCCCGACATTACTAACGAAAGACCGGTTATCGCTTGTAACTTCGTTCATCATGAACTACTATTCCGGCGGTGGTCAGCATTCCGATATCAACCATCCCGCTCCGGCTATATTGGCGAACCCTAAACAGCGGCTAGTCTCATGCCAGTTCATGGATCAGCAATTCGGGCAAAGCAAACCGACCGGAACCGACCGCCCATTAGGGGCGATAACAGCCAATCCCAAATATAATCTGGTGAGCTGTCGTCCGTGGGTGATGAATACCAATTTCAACAATGTCGGTAGCGGAGTCAATGAGCCAGCTCCGGTAATAACAGCTAATCGGAAATGGCACTACCTGATGAATCCACAATTTGCATCTTCGGGAAGTTCGATCGATAACCCTTGTTTTACATTGATTGCCCGAATGGACAAGCGACCACCTCACTTGGTTAGTCCCAAGACTGTATCCAATCTTGATGCTGTGCCGGACTTTGTAAAGATGGATGATGCCGGTAATATTTATATTGAGATTTACGAAACAGATATCCCGATCATAGTCAAGATAAAGGAGTTCATGGCCATGTATCAGATAGTGGATATCATGATGCGAATGCTCAAGATTCCCGAGTTGAAACGGATCATGGGATTCCCGGAGAACTACAAGTTGATCGGTACGCAAGCGGAGCAAAAGAAATATATCGGAAACGCCGTCGAAGTCGGCATGGCTAAAGCTTTATGTGAGGCTTTGGCAAGAAAGTTAATCGAATTAAAATCATTAGTGGCATGAGAACACCAATCACATATTATGGAGGCAAGCAAAACTTGTCCGAACGCATTGTATCAATGATGCCTAGGCATAAGATATATTGCGAGCCATTCTTTGGAGGAGGAGCGGTATTTTTTGCGAAGCCTAAAGCAGGGATAGAAGTGATCAATGACAAGAACGACTTGTTGATAAACTTTTTCAAGGTCTGCCAATCTTCCAAATTTAAGGAGCTACGTGAGAGAATCCGGTTATCGCTACATTCCGAGTCTGACTACATTAGGGCTAGGAACATTTATCGAGG
>UMHC01057871.1_pt1 | contig 19329 bp, 14 predicted proteins | sample 1965381 | NCBI WGS metagenome assembly UMHC01 (sample SAMEA4836083, study PRJEB28245) | human gut metagenome | biome: gut microbiome; material: fecal sample | place: Denmark | collected 2008 | reverse complement strand
CGCGGCGGAGTCTCGCTCCGCCCGACTCCGCAGAACATTTCGCCATCAAAATGCTCTATTTCGGCGCAATGCTCGAAAACTTGAGGTGCAGACCGTTCGCCTCCGTCGGAGGAACGCTCCCGGTAACGGACACGAAGAATGCGCATGAAACACCGCCGGAACGACAAGGCTCAAACCACGGAAACCACCGGCAGCACCACGGGATCGCGGCCCAGCACGTCGCGGAAGAAACGGCGCATGCTGGAACGTATCCGCTCCTGCAGACGATCATACTCATGCGGAGCCATATCCTCAAGCTGATCCAGCACCAGGCACTTGGAATCCTCAAGCACATGCTCGTACAACTGCTCGAAGACGAAACCGCGGGAAATCATTTCCGGCCCGTACAGCACTTCTCCCGTATCCCCGGCAATGACCAGAGCCACGATAACCACGCCCTCACTGCCGAGAAGACGGCGTTCCTTGAGGACAAGGCGGCCCACGTCGCCCACGCCCTTGCCGTCTACCAGCACGGATTCCACGGGCACGGGCTTTTCCAGCACCAGGTCATCCGGGGTCAGGGTAAAGGGATGCCCATCCTCCAGCACCAGCGCGCGGGAAGGATCAACCCCGCAGTCCCTGGCAAGCTGCGCGTGCAGGGCAAGATTGCGGTACTCGCCGTGCACGGGGACAAACCACTCGGGACGCACAAGCTCAAGGACAGTTCGCAGTTCCTCCCGGCAGGCGTGCCCCGTGGCATGAATGGTGCGCCATGATCCGTGGTATACCTTCGCTCCCTGCCGGTACATCTGGTTCACCACGCGGGACACCGCCCGCGCGTTGCCCGGGATCACGCGGGAGGACATGATCACCGTGTCCCCCTCATGCAGCGCCAGCTGACGATGCTCGCCGTTGGCAATGCGGGTCATGGCGGAAAGCGGTTCCCCCTGTGTGCCGGTGGCAAGAATCACCGTGCGCGACGCCTCGGCCTCGGAAATCCCTTCCTGTTCGGTATAGAGCCTCTCCGGCTTTTCCAGCAGACCGAGATTCACGGCCTTTTCAATATTGGAAGCCAGACTGCGCCCGCTGACCAGTACGGAACGCCCGGTTTCCCCCGCCAGCTCGAGTACGATGCGCACGCGGTCGATATGGCTGGAAAACAGCGCGATGAAAATGCGTCCCTCCGCCTCCGTGAAAATCTCCCTCAGGGTATCGCGCACCTCGCGTTCAGGACGGGAGTGCCCTTCCACTTCAACATTGGTGGAATCGGCCAGCAGCAGGCGGATACCCTCGCTTCCGGCAAAGGCGGCAATATCCTCGCACAGGGTGGACGCCTCGCCCAGCGGCTCGTCGTCCAGCTTGAAGTCGCCGGTATGCACGACCTTCCCCACCGGGGTATCCACCAGCAGCGCGTACCCCTGGGGGATGGAATGACATACCGGGCTGAAGAGAAAGTCCAGACTGCCCAGCCGCACCCGTTCATGCGGACCGACCGGCCGCAGATCCACGCGATCCAGCAGGCCGTGTTCGGTGAGCTTGTGTTCCACCAGCGCCAACGTGAACGGAGAACCATAGATGGGCAGAGGATTGGACAGCATGCCCTTGTACTGCGAAACCATCCAGGGAAGAGCGCCGATATGATCCTCATGTCCGTGCGTCAGCACCACGCCCAGCGGACGTTCACCCTCCGCGAACAGGGAATTGAACAGCGGAATGACGACATCCACGCCCATCTGCGAATCATCGGGGAACATGAGGCCGCAGTCGACCAGCACAGAGCCCTGGCCGCACTCCCACTTCTGGCAGTTCAGGCCTATTTCTCCAAGTCCCCCCAGAGGGGTGACGGTAAGATGCCGTTCCGGCATGTGAACTCCTTGAAATATTCCCCGGGCGGGGGCGGCCTTCCGGCCGGACAACTCATCTGAACAAGTCACACGGAAAGACGGCGCGCATCCGGCGCGGGCCGCTGCCGAAGCGGGCGGCCTCGAAAAAAGATCCGGCTCCGAATGGTTCCTCCCCGGATATGCGCAAAATCCGGACCATGCTTCAATCCACAGTCACCCCATCCGACGGCTGACTCCGCGGCCGACGGACAGGAGGCGTACGGATTGCCCCTTCCTGACGGAAGGAATTGCGGAAAAGGATTTCATCGGCTTCGCCGTTTTGTCAACAGAGCTTTTCTCCCTGAAGGGGGGAGGTTTTCAAACCACAAGGGAATCTTTGATAGGGTATTGTTGAAGCATTTCAACAGCAAAATGCTCTGGGAGGGGTGTTTCAGGCCGGAAATCTTCGCTCGGCCAGCTTTTCGGGAAGCTAGCACATATCGGGCACAGCCACAAGCGCTTGCCCGCCGGACCGTCCTCCGGTAAAGAAAATGAACCTGCAGCCCTTATCCGGAGTATCCTCGCAATGTCCTTCCCTGAACTTCTCGCCCTGGCCGCGGCTCTGGCCATGGACGCACTGGCCGTCTCCATCGCGGCGGGCATCACGCTGGGCAGGCCACGCCCGGCCCAACTGCTGCGCATGCCGCTGGCCTTCGGCCTGTTCCAGGCCGCCATGCCCGCGGCCGGATGGCTGCTCGGCCTCAGCGTGCGCCGCCTCATTGAACGCTGGGATCACTGGATTGCCTTCGCTCTGCTTGTCTTTGTCGGTTTCAACATGCTGCGCGAAGCGTTTTCCGGCGGAGATGAAAGGGTCGAGGCGAAGGATCCCACCTCAGGCATGACGCTGCTGCTTCTGGCCGTGGCCACCAGCATCGACGCTCTGGCCGTGGGGCTTTCCTTTTCCCTTCTGCATCTGCCCATCGCAGTCCCCGCGCTGGTCATCGGCGTGGTCTGCGCGCTGATCAGTCTCGGAGGCATGCTGCTGGGGGCGCGCCTCGGACGCACAGGCTGCGTGCGCTGCTGGGCAGGAGCTGCGGGCGGCATCGCCCTGCTCGGAATCGGCGTCAGAATTCTTTACGAACACGGCGTGTTCACGGAGATGTTCGGCGGATAAGCGGCTTCCGGAGTCCTCAGAGCCGCCCCCCTCGCGAAACGCCTCCGGGCGGAGGCGTTCCGGCCAGACGCCTCAATCCTATGCACAGGCCGCAGATATTGAGTATGCCGAAACAGATCAGCGTGGTGCGCATGGTGAGCAGATAGGTGTCCGCATGTTCGGGCGCAATGGGGCTGTCGCCCATGAACCAGCCCAGCATGAACGCGATGATCACCTGACTGAGCAGTCCTCCCATGGTGCGCATGCTGCCCATGATGCCCGACGCCACGGAAAGATGCCGCGCGGGCACCTGCCCCAGCGTGGCCACCGTGTTGGGAGCGCCGAAAGTCCCCATGCCCGTGCCCAGCAGAATCTGGGACATCACCATCCATGCAAGCGGCGTGGTCTTGCCCAGCATGGCCACCCCCAGAATCCCCAGACCGCACAGCAGCATGCCCAGCGCGGATATGCGCTCGGCCCCGAAACGATCCGCCAGTCTGCCCCCGCTCGGAGAAGCCAGCACCTGCGCGAAGCTCTGCACCATCATGCACAGCCCGGCGTGAAACGGCGTGAAGCCCCGCACTTCCTGCAGGTAAAGGGAAAGAAAGAACACCATGCCCATGGTGGAACCGTAGTTCACGAACATGGCCAGCAATCCCGTCAGCAGCCCCGGTGATTCACGGAACATGCGCATATCCACTATCGGACTGGAGGCGCGCCACTGCCACCAGAAAAAAACGGCCATGCACAGCGCCCCCGGCAGAAGCAGCCAGAGCATGGCCGGGGCCACTCCGTAACAGCCGCCGCCGAATGCGATGCAGCCCAGACCGAAAGACAGCAGCAACGCGCCGGGCACATCCAGCTTTTCTCCGGCGGCGTCCGTCCATTCCTGCCGGATATTGCGGCGCAGGATCCACCACACCGCCGCGCCGGGGGGCAGAATGCCGAAAAAGAGCCAGCGCCAGCCCACCACCGTGGCCACTCCGCCGCCGATAAGCGGCCCGAGGGTCAGGCCGAGATATACCGCCGAGGTCATGATGCCTATGACCTGCCCGCGCCGGGCAGGCGGGGCCATGCGCATCCCGATGGCCGTGCAGCAACTGGAGATGGTCGCCGCGCACGCGCCCTGAAGAAAGCGCAGAGCCAGCAGCGTATCCACATCGGGCACAAAGCCCGTGCTTACGGAAACCACGGTGAAAACGCATACCGATGCCAGCAGTATCCGCCTCAGCCCCCACAGGCTGCCGAAGCGCCCGCCGATGGTGCTGAAAATGACCTGCCCCAGAGCGTACACGACCATGACCAGGGAAAGATGCACGGCCCTGGCCTGCAAATCCGCCCCCATGGAAGGCAGAATGGCGGTTACCCCGGAAACGAGAAAGGGAGCGAACAGATTGCAGATCCACAGCCCGAGCAGCAGCGTGCCGAACCCTGGCGGGTACTGGGCGAAAAAGGCTTCCTTTTTCTGAGAAACTTCACTCATGCATCCACCCTTGCATATACGAAAACGGTCTTGTTCGGAACATGATCAAATCTTGCGCCGCCGGAATGCGCGGATGACTCCGCTCAATGTCACCCGGCAACAGGACAAATCGGTTTTCACGCAGACTAGCTCCCCGCAGGCTTAAGCGTCAACCATGCCTTGCGTGAAAACGGCTCCCCGTCAGACTTTGTTACATTTCGGAACTGGCGGCATGGCCGCATCCTGTGCTAATATAATACCGAGGCATGCGGATGCCCCCTTCCTCCGCCTCTTCCGCGTTCAAATCGAACATCCAGCAAAAGGAGACACCATGCCGGATACTCCTTCCCTCACGCAGAGTCACGGCGACGGCTTCCGCCTCCTGGTCGTGGACGACGACATCGACATCCGCGATCTTCTGGCCGATTATCTCCGCAAGCACGGTTTCACGGTGGAAAGCGCGGCCGATGGCGCGGAAATGCGCCGGAAGCTGACTCAGAACTCTTTCGATCTGCTTGTGCTGGACATCATGATGCCCGGCGAGGACGGTCTTTCACTGTGCCGCGAACTGCGCGCAAAAAGCCGGGACGCGAACGAACCGGACACTCCCGTCATTTTTCTCACCGCGCTGGGAGAAGCCACGGATCGTGTGGTCGGCCTCGAACTGGGCGCGGACGACTATGTGGTCAAACCCTTTGAGCCGCGCGAACTGCTGGCCCGCATCCGCGCCGTGCTGCGCCGTTCCGGAGGAAGCTCCTCCGCCAGGGGAGAACCCCAGTGCCGCGCTTATCGCTTCAACGGCTGGACGCTTGATCTCACCGCGCGCCATCTGCGGGATCCGGAAGGCATGGTGGTCAATCTGAGCGGAGCGGAATTCCGCCTGCTGCAACTGCTGCTGGAACATCCCCGTCAGGTCCTGAGCCGGGAGCTTCTGCAGGAACAGGGGCAGGGAAGGGAAGCCGAACGCAGCCCCTTTGACCGCAGTCTCGACGTACAGATCTGCCGTCTGCGCGCCCGTCTGCGGGACAAGGGCCGCGAGGGCGGGCTGATCAAGACCGTGCGCGGCGACGGCTATGTATTTGCCGCCGATGTCGTTCCGGAGGGCGTGACAGCCTCCTCCGGCGCGGAATGGGCCGGAGCATGAGCCGGCTTTGCTCCTTCGCGGCCAGGCTGCGCGCCATCCTGGTACCGAAAAGCCTGGTCGGACAGCTGGTATTCACCTTTTCCGCCGCATTTCTGGCTCTGCTGCTGTTCAGTTCCTTCTTCGCCGATCATACCCGGCAGTATTTCTTTCTGCGCAACTTCATGGCCGATCGTGCCCGCCGCATGACCGACTCCGTCCTGCTGCTGGAGGCTGCCCGCAAGGACGAGAGGGCCGGACTGCTGCAGCGCCTTCACTACCGGGGTCTGCGCGGGATATTGCTGCCCGGTCAGCCGGAACTGCCCGCTCCGCCCTCAGATTTCAGGGATCAGGCAAGCCGGCTTCTGCGCACCTATATCAATCTGCAGTTGGAGGAAACCCGCAACCCGCCGCGCGCCCGCCTGCGCCGCGAGGGTGAACTTGATACGATGCCCGACGGCCCCGCCCTGGCGACCGTGCACGAACTCAAGATGCCCACGGCGCTGGAAAGCATGAAGGCATCCCTCTACCGTACCCTGCGCATGAAACCGCCCCGCAACGGAACAGCCTGCCTCCTGACGGCCGCCATGCCGCTCGAGGACGGCACATGGGTTCTCTTCGAGGATGAAATCCCCCATCTGCCCTCTGTTCCGAGTTTTCCCATCAGCGGCATCATTCTGGTGGAACTGTTCTTTGTGGCCATCAGCATTCTGGCGTTCTGGCTCATCGCCCGTCCCCTGCGCCGTCTGGCCGACGCGGCGGACAAGCTGGGCCGGGATCTTCCCGGCACGCCGCCGCTGGAGGAATGCGGCCCGCGCGAGGTGCGCGAGGCCACCAGAGCCTTCAACCGCATGCAGCGCCGCATCCGGGATTTCATCGCCGATCGCGAGAGCACCCTGGCGGCGGTTTCCCACGATCTGCGCACCCCGCTCACCCGCATGCGCCTCCGGGTGGAGAGTCTGGACGAGGAGGCGCGCCTTCCCCTCCAGAAGGACATGAACGAACTCCAGCGGCTCATGGATACCACCATCGATCTGGCGAGAGGTTCCTCCTCCGAGGAACAGGCCCCCCTGGACATGGCCGCTCTGCTGGAAAGTCTGGAGGAAGACAGGCAGGACATGGGACAGAACGTGCGCATCGTTGACCCGGCCAAGCTGGAGAATCTCGCTCCGCTGCGGGCAAGACCGCTGAGCGTCAAACGCTGCCTTGACAACGTGCTGGACAACGCCGTGCGCTACGGCGGAGCGGACGGCTCCCCCGCCCGTGTGGAAATGGACGTGGAAGACAGACCCGACAGGCTTACGGTCATCATCCGGGATCACGGCCCCGGCATTCCCGAAGAGCAGCAGGAAAAGGTCTTCCAGCCTTTCTACCGTCTGGAGCCTTCCCGCAACAGGAACACCGGCGGCAACGGGCTGGGCCTGGCCATCGTGCGGACCATGGCCCGCCAGCACGGAGGGGATGTCACTCTGGAAAATGCCCCGGACGGGGGCCTTGTCGTCCGCGTCAGCTTCCGGCGGAATACCTGAAAACCGCGGGGGCCTACGGATACCAACAGCAAAACGCCCTGGAGCATTTTGCTTGTGAAATGCTCTCCTTCAGTCGAGCGGGGCGAGACTGAAGCCGCGCGACGGCGTGGAAACTGCGGGCCGGAACATGGGGTTCTGGCCGGCAGATATTTTCAATAACAAAACGCCCAAAAACAATGTCGGCTTCCGGTTCACTCCCCTGACGTCTTTTCCGGCAGCCCCTGCCCCCATACATACAGTTCCCGCAGGGCAGGCAGGAGAGCCCGGCCACGTTCGGTCAGGCGATATTCCACATGCAGAGGCCTTTTTCCCTGTTCTTCCCGGAGAATCAGGCCGTCCCGCTCAAGTTCGGCCAGGCACTTGTTCAGCATGGTGTTGGTAATCCCGTGTACGGCTCGTTTCAGAGCATTGTAACGCACTCCGCTCCCCGCTTCGGTATAGTCCGCGATATGCCAAAGCAAGGGTAACTTCCATTTGCCGCCGATGACGGAAAGCGTGCGCAAGAGCGGACAGGGAGCATCGTAAATATTGCCTTCCGGCAAACGAAGGCTGTAACCAAGATTCTCCATATCCACCAAGTCCTCCATCAAGGTTGCCGCTCAAGCAGAAGGCTTACCTCTCCATTTCAGGACAGAAAAAACTGCGTACTTGTCTTTTGCTCCATCCGGGAGAATAGATATGCCTGACCCGGACTTTTTTCATCGGATTGAAACATTCCGATCTGCAAGGAGCATCAGACATGAATTTTTACGCGATTAATGGCAGTCCGCGCAAGAAGGGCAACACGGCCGAAGTCCTGAAAAAAGCGCTGGAAGGTGTGCACAGCCTGCTTCCCGCCGCGGGGACAGAACTTGTTCATCTGTACGATCTTGACTTCACCGGATGCCGCAGCTGCTTTGCCTGCAAGCGAAAAGGCGGAGCCTCGTACGGCCGCTGCGCTGTGCGGGACGGCCTGCCCCCTCTTCTGGAAAAGCTGGCTGATGCGGACGGCATCATCTTCGGCAGTCCGATCTACTTCATGGGTGTGAGCGGGGCGTTGCGGGCACTGCTGGAACGCCTGCTTTTCCCCTTTATCGTCTACGATGCGGCCTATTCTTCCCTTGCGCCGAAGCGCATGCCCACGGCCTTTGTCTATACCATGAACATCACGGAAACGGACATGGCAGGATTCAAGCTTCCGGCGCTCCTCTCCCCCATGGAAACTTTTGTCGCCCGGATCTTTTCCGGACCGGAAATCCTGTCCGTCTGCAATACAGTGCAATTTGATGACTATTCCAAATACATGGCGGAACGTTTTTCCGAAACGGATAAAAAGCGGCATCGGGAAGAGCATTTTCCCGAAGTTCTGCGGCACGCCTTCGCAATGGGGGTACGTATGGCTGAACGCGCCGGGCTGCCGGCATAGTGTTTTCCCTTATGTATTGGAGCCGATTTATTCTGAGAATAAATCGGCTCCAATACACTCCCTGTCTCCCTTCGGGCAGGTGACGGGCAATGCGGGTGCAGTACGTCCTGCATCTCCTCCAGACATAACACGATATAATTATGAGGGGCCGGGGAAGATTCTCTCCCCCGGCAGGGGATGGGGCGAAGCCCCGACTTATCCTCATTCAAGGGTCGGCACAAGCCGCCCCTCCGCCGCAAGATAGCAATCATCCAGGCGTTCCAGAATACGCCGCAGCAGCCTTGCGCGATCCACTGCCCGCCCTGACGAAATCAGCAGCGAACCCGCCCGGTCACGGATTTCCGGGGCAAAATCCTCCGCCCGGGCGTTCACGTTGACGCCGATGCCGATGACCATCCATTCCAGCTCGTCCGCCCGGTGTCCGCTTTCCGCAAGCACGCCGCAGATCTTGCGCCCGTCCAGCAGCACATCGTTGGGTTCCTTGAGCTCCGGCTCCAGGCCCGTAATCTCGCATACCGCATCGCATACTGCCCTCAGGGCCATATGCGTCACCTCCGCCGCGCCCGCGCGGGAGGGTCGCAGAACAATCGTAAACGCCAGACTGCGGGGCGCGGAAAACCAGGAGCGGCCCTTGCGGCCCTTGCCCGAAGACTGCCTGCCCGCGACGACGACGCTCCCTTCCTCCGCACCGTCCATTGCCGCCCGCACGGCCACGTTGTTGGTGGTATCCGTCTCCTCCAGCCAAATCCAGTCCCCTTGTCCGAGCAGACGGGAACGCAGGCCGGACATCACGGCCTCCGCAGAAAAGTCCCCGCTTTCCGCAAGCAGCCTGTACCCCCGGCGCGGAACCGCATCAATGAGAAAACCGCGTCCGCGCAGCGTCCGCACATGCTTGCTCACGGCGGCCCGGCTCAGGCCGAGCAGGGCGGAAATTTCCTCGCCGGAACGCCAGCCTTCTCCCGTTCCGGAAGCGGCCTCGCGCAGCAGCGCCAGAATGCGATCCCTGGTAGATGCGTCCGCAGGGCCGGACTGCGCGCAGGACAGAGTATCGGACATATTGTAAACCTTATTTTGAAAAATTAAGTTGACATTTAAAGGCAACCCCTGATAGCGATCAGACCGCAATATCCTTCCGGCAGTTTAAACCGGGAGACTGCGCTTGTCCAAATTTCTTTTCCGCCCCTCCCCGCAAAATTCTCCCACAAAGAAAGGCCCTTCATGCACACGCTTCTCCACACCATCCTGAACCGCATTGCGACCGGGCGGCTTCCCCTGCTGAACGCGGCGGAGGCCGTCACCCTGGCCCTCCTGCCCGAACAGGACAACCTCGACATTCTGGCCGCTGCCTCCGCCGCACGAGCGGCGTTCGGCCCGGATGCGGGCGCGAGCTGCGGCATCGTCAACGCCAAATCCGGGCATTGCCCGGAAAACTGCGCCTTCTGCGCTCAATCCGCGCATCATCGCGGCAATGCGCCCGTGTACCCGCTCATGAGCGAGGATGAATTGCTGCGCCGGGCCGAAGAACTGGCTCGCGCCGGAGTTTCCCGCTTCGGCATCGTCACCAGCGGCACGGCGCTCGACGAGCGCGAGCTTGACAGTCTTTGCGCGGCGGCGGAACGCATCCTCCGCAATGTGGATATCCGCCTGTGCGGTTCGCTGGGCATGCTGATGGAAGAACGGGGACGCCGTCTGAAAGAGGCCGGTTTCACCCGGTATCATCACAATCTGGAAACGGCGGCCAGCCATTTTGACGCCATCTGCTCCACCCATGACTATGAGGAAGATATCCTGAGCCTGCGCGCCGCGCGCCGCGCCGGGCTGGAAGTTTGCAGCTGCGGCATTTTCGGTCTGGGCGAAAGCTGGGAACAGCGCGTGGAACTGGGCCTGACCCTGGCGGCGGAGGGCGTGGATTCCCTGCCGATCAACTTTCTGAAGGCCATTCCCGGAACCCCTCTGGAGGGGACACCCCCTCTTCCTCCGGCGGAGGCTCTGCGCTGCATCGCGCTGATGCGCCTGCTGAATCCCGGCAGGGAGATCGTCATCTGCGGAGGGCGGGAACATGCGCTGGGCCAGTGGCAATCCTGGGTATTCGCCGCCGGGGCCGGCATGATCATGACCGGAGACTACCTGACCACCACGGGCCGCGCTTTTGCGGAAGATCACGCCATGCTGGCCGCTCTCGGTCTGCGCGCTGCGGAAAACATCGGGGCCCGCTCATGACCCCGGCCGGGGCCGCTCCGCGCGGCTGCGTCATCACCGGCACGGACACCGATGCGGGAAAAACCGTGGTCACGGCGGCTCTGCTGCGCGCCCTGCTGGAATACGGGCTGGAAAGCGATCCGGAAAACCGTTTTGAAGCGCGGGCGATCAAGCCCGTGCAGACCGGCTGTGAGCCGGGAGAGGACGGCAATCCCGCCGCGCCGGATGTAAAACGCTGTATCGAGGCTTTGCGCGGCTTGTCTCTTCCTGAGGCAGCACAGCCCCGCGCTTCGGCGCTGCGCTGTTTCCACCCGGCCTGCTCCCCTCATCTCGCCGCGCGGAAAGCCGGAGAACATCTGGATGCGCGGGAACTCGCCCTGGCCTGCCGTACAGAGGCCTGCAAGGCAAACTTCACGCTCATTGAGGGGGCGGGGGGCGTGCATGTGCCCCTCAATGACGAGGAAGATATGCTCGACCTCATGGCCGCGCTGGATTTTCCCGTGCTGCTGGTGGTGGGCAACAAGCTGGGCTGTATCAATCACGCGCTGCTCACATTGGACGCGCTGGCCGCGCGGGGCCTGCGCGGGACGGGCATGATCCTGTGCCGCACCAGGCCCGATCGCCCGGAAGAAACGTGCCTGCTGGCGGACAACGCCGCCGTGCTGGCCCGCAAGGGCGCGGAACGAGGTTTTCCCCTGCTGGCGGATCTGCCCTTTCTGCCCGGGCTGGACGCTCCGTCCTGCGGGGAACGGGAAAGCGCGTGGGCGCGGCTTTCAGCCCTGCTGCGCGCCGCCGCGCGCCATGCGCTCTCCTCCTGTGCCGAAAAAATATCGGAACAGAATCCTGCGGCGGATGCTCTTCTGGCCTTTGACCGGGATCATGTCTGGCACCCCTATGCGCCCGCCGCTCCGGGTCCGAAGGTATGGGAGGCCGTCTCCACCTCAGGCGTGCGTATCCGGCTGAGAGACGGACGTGAAGTGGTGGACGGCATGTCCTCCTGGTGGTGCGCCGCCCTGGGCTACCGCCGCCCGGAACTGGCCCGCGCTCTGACGGAGCAGGCCGCGCGCATGCCGCATGTCATGTTCGGCGGTCTGACCCACCAGCCGGCCGTGACGCTGGCAGAAAAGCTCCTCGCACTGGCGCCTGCCGGACTGGACAAGGTCTTTTTCGCGGATTCCGGGTCCGTGGCTGTGGAGGCCGCGCTCAAAATGACCCTGCAATACTGGCAGGCCCGGGGAAAGCCGGGCAAAACCCGTCTGGCCGCCCTGCGCGGGGCCTACCACGGCGATACCTGCGGAGCCATGTCCGTCTGTGATCCCGTTACCGGCATGCATCACCTGTTTTCCGGCATTCTGCCGCGCCAGCTCTTTCTGGAGCGCCCATCCTGCCGCTTCGATCAAGTCTTTGATCCGGCAGGTTTTACGGAAACGGAGCATACCCTGCGGCGCGAAGCCGCAACCCTGGCCGCCGTCATCGTCGAGCCCATTGTCCAGGGAGCGGGGGGGATGTGGTTCTACCATCCCGACTACCTGCGCCGCCTGCGCTCCCTGTGCGATGAGCTGGACATTCTGCTCGTCGCGGATGAAATCGCCACCGGCTTCGGGCGCACGGGACGCCTCTTCGCCTCGGAATGGGCGGCAATCTCCCCGGACATCATGTGTCTGGGCAAGGCTCTGACCGGCGGAACCATGACTCTTTCCGCCGTGTTGGCGAGCGAACGCGTGGCGGACGCCGTTTCCCGCCCCAAAGCCGGAGGCATGCCCGGCGTGTTCATGCACGGCCCGACCTTCATGGGCAACCCGCTGGCCTGCGCCGTGGCCTGCGCCGCTGTGGACGCCCTGCAGGCTTTTCCCTGGCGGGAACATGTCGTCCGGCTGGAGCGCCGCCTTGCCCAGGGACTGGCTCCTTGCCGGAACATGCACGGGGTAAGCGACGTGCGTGTGCTGGGAGCCATCGGCGTGGTGGAAACGGAACTCCCTGTGAATACGGAAAAAATGCAGGATTTCTTCGTGCGGCAGGGTGTATGGATTCGCCCCTTCAGCCGCACGGTGTACGTCATGCCGCCCTTCGTCACGGAAGACGGGGATGCGGATCTGCTGACCGGCGCCGTGCGCCTGGCCTTTGAACAAGGAGTGCACCTGTGACGTTTTTTCTTGTTTATGCCGCGTTGCTGCTGGGCATGGGGCTGCTGGAGGCTCTGCGCGAATCCCGCGCGAAAAGCGGGCGCGACGCCTTTTTCGTCAACAGCCGGGCCTCCGGGCCGTGGCAGGTGGGCATCTCCATCATTGCCTCCTGCGTGGGCGGTTCCGCCACGCTGGGTATGGCCGGGCTGGCCTGGCAGGCGGGAACACCCGCATTCTGGTGGCTGGGCGGCGGGGCGTGCGGACTGTTTGTCCTGACCCTGTTTCTGGCAAAGAAAGTGCGGGAAAGCGGCGCGCATACCATGCCGGAAATGGTCGACGCCTTTCTGGGCCGTGAGAGTACAGCGTCTCTTCCCCGCCCGATCCTTTCTCCCCGCAGGCTGGTCGCCGCAGTCATCGTGCCCGCCTGGCTGGCCATTCTGGCCGCACAGTTTACGGCCATGGGCAGACTCACCTCCTCCCTGACCGGGCTTGCGCCCGAAACCGCGCTTATCGCGGGGGCGGGGCTTATTGTCCTCTATGCCCTGCTGGGCGGGCAGGCCGCAGTCATCCGCAGTGACGTGCCGCAATTCGCCATGTTGCTGGCCGGGCTGGCCACGGCCTGCGCCTTCCTGCTTTTCCGGGAGCCTCCGGCGCTGCGGACCGTGCCGCTCGAACTGGTCAATGAATCCTTTCCTCCGGCCCGTCTCGGCTATTTCATGGCCGTGATCGGCGGCAGTTATGTGGTCTGCCCCATGCTCTTCGGGCGTATCCTCAGCGCCAGGGATACCCGCAGTGCGGTGACGGGCTGCCGCATCGGCGTGGCCGGACTGCTGCTCTGCGCCGTGCTCATCACGGCAATCGGCCTTGCCTGCCGGGGATTTGTGCCGCCGGACTGCGCGCCGGATGCCGTGCTGACTTCCGCCCTGGAACGCATGCCCGCCTGGGCCTCGCTTGTTCTGCTGCTGGCTCTGCTCAGCGCCGTGCTCTCCTCGGCGGATTCCTGCCTGATCACGGCTTCCACCGTATTGTGCAATGACCTTCTGCCCCCGCGCGCAAGGGGAGGCGTCGGCCTCTGCCGCGCGGCCACGCTGCTGCTCGGCCTTGCCGCCTGCATGCTGGCCGCGCGCGGGCACGGCATTCTTGATCTCCTGCTCATGGCCAACGATATTTACGTCAGCGGCGTGGTCGCTCCGGTATTCTGCGGCATGCTCCTGCCCGCCGGACGCAGACCCGCGCCCGGCATCTCCGTACTGGCCGTGGCCTGCGGAGGAGTACTGGGACTGAGCGCCGCCATAACCGGAAACCCCGTATTCGGTTACTGGGGCATGGGCATATCCGGCCTGCTGGTGCTGACCGGGGCGCTGCGGCGAAACTCGCCGCTCATCGCTGGAGAGCTCTAGAGCGTTTTGCTCTTGAAAATATCTGCCGGCCAGCCCCTGTGTTCTGACCCGCAGGTTTCACGCCGCCGGAGCTTTACGCCGCAGGTGAATTGCGGCGACACCGGGGAAGGGGGGCGACGCGGCTTCAGTCTCGCCCTGCTCGACTGGAGGAGAGCATTTCATAAGCGAAATGCTCCAGGAGTTTTCCTTCTCATTGAGGCTCCGCGGGAACCTGGCGACGCACCGGGAGAGCCCGCACACACCGCAGGTATCCAGGCAGATATGGCAGCCCCGCAGCCTGACGGCCCGCGGGGAGTTCTCCGTTCCTGCGCCGCGTTCAGCGGCAGATCATTTCGGAGGAAAGCACCGGAATATGATGCTGCCTGAGCACATCCAGCGCCTGTTCCGTGCGATCAAAGCGGAAAATGAGCGTGGCGTTCTCGCTGGAACGCTGCACAAAGGCATACATGTATTCGACATTGATTCCCGCACCGGAAAGTACGCGCAGGATGTGGTCCAGCCCGCCGGGCGTGTCGTCCACCTCAACGGCCACCACACTGGTGCTGCCCACGGTCAGTCCGTGTTCCTTGAGGACGAGCCTGGCCTTTTCGGTATTGTCCACGATAAGGCGAAGAATACCGAAATCCGAGGTATCGGCAAGAGAAAGGGCGCGGATGTTGACTCCGGCATCGGCAAGCGCCTTGGTCACTTCCACAAGACGGCCGGTCTTGTTTTCAAGAAAAATGGATATCTGCTCGACAATCATGAGGCGCCTCCGTGGCGGTCATCGACATGACGGCGTTCATATATGCGCGGAAAGAGGGGAAGTGCCGGAGCGCATCCCCTGCACGGACAGGAAAAGGGACGGATCAGGCGTCCTTTTTCTCGTCATCCGTCTTCCTGCCCTTGGGGGTGACATCAATTTCGTCCGGCTCGGAAGAGGCCTGCCGGAAATTGCGGATGGCGCGGCCCAGCCCCCCCCCGATTTCGGGCAGGCGCTTCGCGCCGAAAATGACCAGTACCAGCACCAGAATAATCAAAAGTTCCTGCATGCCTATTCCAAACATGGCAACCTCCAGAAAATGTTCCGTCACTATACGGGCCTTGCAGCCCTCCGGTCAAGCAAGGACCGAACGCTGCCCGGCCGCCTGCCCATGTTCCGCAGCCGGGATTTCCGGTTCGCCGGACGTTCTACCATTCCACGGGAATGCGCACCCGCTGCCCGGCCCTGCTGGTGAACAGCACATGCCCTTCCGCCCGGCCGAACTCGTACAGTCTGCGCGTGATGTCCACATCCGCCTCGCAATACGCGCCGATGAGATCGATCCGCCCTTCCTTCCACCACTGGAGCGCCTTCAGACCGTCGGCCGTCTTGGGAACGCCCAGCGTGGCCCGGCCGAGGTTGTCCAGCGATACCCGATAGTTCAGGCGGTTCCTGACCTCCATGAGCAAATCGAGGCTGGGCAGTTCATGCAGATCGAAGTCGGCAAAGGGCTGAAGCACCTTGTAGTCAAAACGCAGGCTGTTGAAGCCGATTACCAGTCCCGCCCGGCGCATCAGGCCGAGCATGACGCCCAGTTCCTCCTGCCGGAAGTGCCTGTACGCCTCTCCGTCCCAGAGCACGGCCACGCTCACGCCCATGCGGTCGGCCCGATGCCAGCCGCCCACTTCCGCCGCCGAACGCCGGGTTTCCACGTCAAATACCATCACCGGACCTTTCCGCTGCGGCACGGCAGAGCAACCACCTTCCCGGCCCTCCTTGCCCGATCCCGCGCTCTCCCGTCCTTCCTCCATGCTGAGCCGCGGCATTTCAAGACGCCCCCCGGCCGCCCCTCCCGCGGTGTCCTCCGCGATCCGCCGGGGACTTTCCCTCCTTTCCCGCGGGCCGCTTCCTTCCGTGGCGAATGCGTCCTCTTCCCGGTCGGGAGAGCTTCCTTCCGCGGCCGGCTCCACCTTCAGGAGATCATCGTCCGCAGGGGCATATTCGCCGCTTATTAATGAAGAAATGAGAAACAGCGCTCCTGCCTTGTCGATGGGGCGGTTTCCCGATCCGCACTTGGGAGAATGCGTGCAGGACGGGCAGCCCGCCTCGCAGGGGCAGGACGCCAGGGTGTCCCGGTCGGCCTCGAACAACCGTTCCAGCAGAGGGAACGCCCCGCGCGTCAGACCGGCCCCGCCGGGCAGTCCGTCATAAATGAACACGGCGGACGCGCCGAGCTGGGGATGCATGGGGGTGGATATGCCGCCGAAGTCGTTGCGGTCGGCCAGCACCAGCAGCGGCATCAGGCCGATGGACACATGCTCCAGCGCATGGATGGCCCCCATGAAATGCATGAGTTCATCCTCCACGCGGCTGCGGAAACGCTCGGGAATGACAAACCACAGGCCCTCGGTTTCAAATATCTGGGGCGGCAGATCAAGAGGCTGGATATCCAGAACGCGCAAGGTTCCGTTCAGGCGGCGCTCATACCCGGTGATATGTTCTGTGACGCGCAGGCGGCCCCGCGCCGCGGGAGCGGCAAATACACGGGAAATTTCATCCACAGAGAGGATTTCCGTACTCTTGGAACTGCGCACGCGGGTATGCCACTTCACTTCCTCCGGCACGGCGCGCACGCGGCGCGCCCCGAAATCCAGCTCTTTAATCACATAGGAGCGTCCCCTGTGCAGATACACCGCGCCGGGATGCGTTTCCCGCAGGGCCTGATGGGTGTCCACGCTGCCGATGACTTCTCCCGCCGGATCGACGATCTGGAAGGATGCGCCTCCGCCGCGCAGTTCCACATCACGGTGGGGGCGCCTGCGCGCGGCAAGCCAGCTCTCTCCATCCGCGCTGCGCAGGAGCAGCGCCCTGCTCTCCAGTTCATGCACGGCCCGCCGGGCGGTCTCTCCGCGGATCAGCTCCTCTCCCCGCCGCAGAGGAGATTCCGCCGCCGCACATTCCAGATGCCTGACCAGCAATACCTCATTCTCCGGGTTGAGCACGGCCTTTTCCGGCGGGCGGCTGAAAAACTCGTCGGGGTGATGGATGAAAAACTGATCCAGGGCATCCTCTCCTGCCAGCAGAATCACGGCGGACTCCTGTCCCTTGCGGCCCACACGGCCTCCCCGCTGAAGCGTGGACATGATCGTGCCGGGATATCCCACCAGAATGCACAAGTCCAGGTTGCCGATGTCGATGCCCAGTTCCAGCGCGCTGGTACTGATCACGGCCAGCAGTTCGCCCGAAGCCATGCGGGATTCGATCTCCCTCCGTTCCTCGGGCAGAAAGCCCGCGCGGTAGGCGCTGATGCGGGAACTCCAGCGCCCGGCACGGCTGCCCGCCCACATGCCGACAAGCTCGGTCATGCGGCGCGAACGGCAGTAGACAATGGTGCGGAGGTTGCGGGCCAGCGCCGCCTGAAGGAGCTGGATGGCGGCGGAAGCCGGGCTTTCCTCCGGGTCGATGAACACAACATGCCGTTTGCCCCGCGGCGCGCCGGACTCGGTGACGGCATGCACGGGCCGCCCGATCAGAGCCGTGCCCAGTTCCTCCGGATTGCCCACCGTGGCCGTACACAGCACATGCACGGGCCGGGCGTTATAGCGCCCGCAGATGCGGGCCAGACGCCGCAGCAGCAGGGCCATGTGACTGCCCGATACGCCCCGGTAGCTGTGCGCCTCGTCAATGACCACAAAGGCCAGCGAGGCGAGAAAGGTCGTCCAGTTCGCATGATGGGGGAGAATGGCAAGATGCAGCATCTCCGGATTGGTGATCAGCGCGGTGGGCGGATTGGCGCGTATCTTGCGGCGGAAATGATCGCTTACGTCGCCGTCGTAAAGGGCGGCGCGGGGGCGGGCGTCTTCCGGCCAGGGCAGACACAGGCGCTCGAAGGCCGCCTTCTGATCCTGAGCCAGCGCCTTGAGCGGAAAAATATACAGGGCGCGGGCATCCGGGTCCTGCGCGAAGCGCTCCAGCACGGGGAGGTTATACACCAGAGTCTTGCCGCTGGCCGTGGGCGTGGTGACGATGACGTCCCGCCCCGCGCGGATATGGTCCGTGGCCTCGGCCTGATGTGAATACAGCCGGATTCCCGCCCGATCGAGCAGCATTCGCGCCGCATGCGACCAGGGCCGCCTGTTTTCGGCATGGACGGCGTCACTCCCCTCCAGCACGCGGTGCCCCGTGATCTGACGGGCGAACGTCCTGTTGGCGAACAGGGCCTTGAGATAATCGGCAACGCTTTCTTCCGGCATGGGAAAAACATACCCGAGCAGCGGATTCTTGCAAGAGGTTCCGGCTTCCTCCCCGGGACTTTCAAGGCGAAAACTCTCTATCATTGCATATTCATGTCGCGCAGGCGATATTCGGTCCATGTCCTTTCCCTGCCGTCAGAGAGATTCCCATCTTCAGGAGCCTTCATGATCACACGCCCTCACGACGCCGGCCGCCGCCCGCGCAGGCTTGCCGTACTGGAGGAAGTCAAAAGCTTTCTCTCCGATTTCCCCAACGGCCTGCTCCTCAATGTCCTCCCTCCCGAACATCACACAAGGATGCATATCCCCGGCTCACGCCAGGCCTGCGTCTTTGAAACAGCCTTTTCCGAACATATGGAGAAACTGGCGCCTGATCCCGAAACCCCGATCATGGTCTACGGCGCGGGAGCGTCGCTGGACGCCGCCGTGGCCACCGCGAAGCTGCTGGGACTCGGATACCGGAACGTGCGCATGTGGCCGGGCGGTCTGAACACATGGCGCATGGCCGGTCTTCCCCTGGAGGGGGAAGACCCCTGCGCTCCGCTGGAAAAGAACCCCGCCCCGCCGGAAGGAGAATACGAACTCCAGCCTCTGGAGGGAGATATCCGCTGGACGGGCCGCAATGCCCATTCCAGCCATTACGGGCATCTCTTTCTCAAGTCCGGGTATCTGCGCATGGAACGCGGCCGGAACGGGCCGGAGGGCGAAGGGGAAATCATCGCGGACATGGGCAGCATCGCGGACGAAGACCTCGCGGGCAGCCCCTGGCAGCGCGTGCTTCTGGCCCACCTGGCTTCGGAGGATTTCTTCCACAGCGCCCTGTACCCGGAAGCCCGGCTGCGCATCTCCCGTCTCTATCCCCTGCCCGACACCCTGCGCCGGGAAAGCTCCGGAGTGCCCGATCACCTGATCCGGGGCGAA
>UMHC01016779.1_pt1 | contig 19350 bp, 19 predicted proteins | sample 1965381 | NCBI WGS metagenome assembly UMHC01 (sample SAMEA4836083, study PRJEB28245) | human gut metagenome | biome: gut microbiome; material: fecal sample | place: Denmark | collected 2008 | reverse complement strand
GGGATAAAAGCTCCTCGGTAAAATCTATCTGCTTGCGCTCACATAAGCACCATCTTTGGCCTCAAAGATGGTGCTTGGTTCTTTCACATCCACGCTATGCCACACACCTAACGGGATCTGTACCCCATATTTGCCTTCGCGCGGACAAAGCGTAACACGGGAAACCTCCACGAACTTCCTTTCCCCGCCCGTTTCATCCTGACCGGAAGCCTCGGCATATAGAACAACCTCCAAATATCCCTCTATACAGATCGTCGTCTCCGCCGTCTCCATATGCCGGTGAACAGGTACTTGTGTCCCCGGCTCCAACGCATTCAGCATACGCTGACTCTGATCCAAAGCAGAAGTACGCAAATCAAAATTCATCCGCTTCCGCTCATTCGCAACTGCTTTCTGATGAAGATCGGAAAGCAGATTCTTATCTATTGTTTGTATATCCATCCTTTCTTTGATTATTCAACAACCATCCTACTTCTTCAATGACTCAAGATATCTCTCATGAAGATGATAATATTTCCTCATGAACAAGAGATAAACCACAGCCAACAAAGCGATCACTATTCCCAAATAAACCCAATGAACAAGCACCCGATCCGGTAACGCATACACCATGACCAAAGAAACGGCCAACTGCAAGACCATATAAACAAGGCTGACCACCGGATGAGACATGTTCAATTCATTCGCCATCAACTGGTATGCATGTTTACGGTGTGCCTCTCCCAAGTTTTCATGAAGCATAATCCGATGGCAGATCGTAAGACAACCGTCCACCCCGTACACAACAAGAAAAGACAGCCATGTTATATCTCCGGTCTGTATCACCAATTTCCCGATAGAAAACAATAAGATAAAAGCAATTCCGATACTTCCGACATCCCCGGCAAAACATTTCGCCCGGTTTTTCGGACGGAAATTGAACAGGCAAAACACCACTACGGACAAGATCGCGACAATCAAAAACGAACTCTCCATAAACTGGATCTTCCGGTTCATCAACAGCAGCGGAACAAGCACCGCCAACGAATATCCCCCCGTGATTCCATTCACCCCATCCATAAAATTGATGATGTTCGTCGCTCCCACGCATACGATCAATGCAAGAAGCACGATCCACCACATATCCAAATGCAGGATATCCAACTGATAGAACATCAATCCCATCGCCACAAATTGTGCCACAAGGCGCAAACTGTCCGGCAAACTGTGAATATCATCCACAAACGATATTCCAGCAGCTAAAGTCACCGCTGCCAACATCCACGGATACTGGAAACCATAGAGACAACTCCACACCCATGTACCGACCAAAAAGATGACTCCTCCCCCACGCAACACCACCTTTGAATGAGAACTGCGCTGGTTCGGCTTATCAATGATATTGCATTTATCGGCAATACGGAAATAAATCAGCTCTGCCATAAGCAGAACCACAAAAATCAACAGATACAACATATATCAAAAACTTTTAATCGTCTTGATCAAACCTTCCTTAGCCCTGACCGGCATCTTATCTACTCCCAAAGCCGACTTTATCTTCCGGTTGGAAACGACATAATTTTCAGTCAACTTGGCCAGACGCTCCTTGTTCAAGGGCAGATGCAGACAACCTCCGGCACTCGCCACCATCTCCATCATCTTCTTGTTCAAATGCCAGATATGCGCCCTCCGTCCCATAGCCTCACAAATCACAGCGATCAGTTCGTTGGTCGACAAGGCTTCATCGTCAGCCATATGATAGACTCCCGAAGCCACCTCTTTGGTCAACAGACCTTCCACAACATAGCACAAATTATCGATAGAAGTAAACGTCCGTTTATTCTCAAAAGCCCCCAACGGCCATGGGATTCCTTTCTTCACCACATTATAGAGCAAATTCAGATTTCCTTTGTTTCCCGGCCCGTGAATCATGCAGGGACGCAATATATAGACTGATTTGTCAGCCGGCCATTTTTCCTGAATATATTCCTCGGCCTTGATCTTGCTCTCGCCATAAGGTCCTTTGGGCGAAGGCACAACCTCTTCGGTCAGGATATCCCCCTTCACCTGATCGGCAGTCGCTTTCACCGAACTGAAGAAAACAAACTTCTTCGCAGAAGAACCCAAGAAATAGTCATAAATCTTTTGTGTCAGCCCTGTATTGATATCAAAATAAACCTGCGCCTTAGATTGATTCTTCGTATCATGCGCCTTCCCCGCCAGATGAATAATGGCATCCACCTCCGGAATATTCCTTTTTCCAAGATCATCCCAACTATAAGTTTTTACCACTCCATCCTTTTCAGGAGCAACAATATCTAATCCGTAAAGAATATGTTTTCCTTTTAATGCATTTACCAAATTAGATCCCACAAAACCATGGATACCGGTTATTAAAATTTTCATTTATATAATTTTTCTATTTCACACCAAACCTTTCGACAATCAAAATACTCTTTTACCCATTCACGTCCGAACCTACCATCTATACGATGTTTCAACCGGATCTCATCTATCTTTTCAACTATATCTTCCGGATCATGGGTAATAAAAAGACCACTCCTGCCATCACAAATGGCATCACAGCAACCCGTTACACGGGTGGTAAGCACGGGTAATTCCATTGCCTGAGATTCCAAGACACCAGTAGGAAATCCTTCACGATAGCTGGGTAATACATACAGATTCATCAAGGAATAATAATATTCCATTCCTCCATTGACAAATCCGGTATAAATGATACGCGAATCATTCTCAATCCTTTCCTTTACATCCTCCGGCAAAGCATCCCGGACCTCAAACATACCTACCAACAAAAGCTTGCAATCGTCTGCATCTTCCAGCATGTCGAAAGCCCGTACCAAAGAAATAATACCTTTATCCCGTACAAGACGACCGGAATATCCAATCACAAAATCACTTTCTTTAATCCCCCACCTCTTACGAAGGTCAGCCACTTTCTGCCGATCCACAAGGGCCGGATTAAATTTAAACTCCGTATCAATTCCTCCACAAGTACCATGTCCCAATACTATTTGTTTATTGGCAGGTGCCAATCGATCCTCAATACTACGCTTAAGAACCGAAGGACTTACACATACGATCTCAGTAGCACAAAATGATGCCAGCCTGTCCACGCTCATTAAAATAAAACGTTTAAGACCACGACTCGTCTCATAAACCAACCCATGACGAAAATAGATACGGTTAGGAACTCGCATCAGCCAAGCAGCCACCATAGCCAAAAGCCCTCCTTTCGGAGTATGTCCCACTACTATATCAATATCTTTCTTCCTAATGAATTTACAAATATTCCGAATCGTAATAAAATCCTCTTTCAACGAAATACTACGATTAACCGGACTCTCTATATAATCAAAACCTTGTTTCTTAGCATAATCAGCCAAATACTCGCTCGGACTACACACAACATTCATATTATAGCCCTTGCTCTTAAAGTATTTGAATTGATCACCAATAAAATAGGGAAGAACAAAATAGATGTTTACGACGTGTAGGATGTTCATAATACCAAATAAAATACTTCAATCTTAATCATTACAACGTATAGCCTCAAGTATATTAGTTTCTGAAAGACATAAATGGGCAGGTAACTTCTTACGCCTACGTTTACCTATAATATAATCAATTTGACCTACAAAAGCAAAAAAAGCATAAATGATAATTTTCACAAACATGAACAATGAATTTTTCACAAACCAAATAAAAGACTTATTATATTGATGATAACGACTAAAAATTTTTAGCATAGTTCGCTGTGATAAGAAATTTTTACGAAAAGAAGGAACACCAAATTCTCTATAAAACAACAAAGGTTTACCTATCGCATAAAAAGTACTTATAGAGCTAGTACGTGTCCACAATTCAAAATCTTCAGCTCGGAGTGCCCACTCCTCATATAGATTCTGTTTAAACCATTCAATACGCCCCATTATCGTAGGATGAATAAAACTACATACATTCCCCTGAGTAAATTCAGAACCAATAATTTTATTATGATTATCTATAGTCATAATAGATGCACCCACTACATCAACTTCAAAATGCTTTTCTAAAAATAAAACCTCTTCTTCAATGCGAGTAACTACCATAATATCATCCGCATCCATACGGGCATAATATTTTCCTTTGGCCCTCCTTATAGATTCATTCAAGCGATATACAAGACCTCTATTTTTACCATCCGATAACACTTGTATACGTTTATCTCTAGAAGCAAACTCATATGCAATGTCATAAGAACCATCAGTACTGCCATCTTCCATTAGCAATAGTTCCCAATTTAGATAAGTTTGATTGATACAAGATTGAATCGCAGATGCAAGATAATCCTTGGCATTATAAATAGGTATAGCGATAGTCACTAGAGGAGTATACATAACAAATTTATTAAGAATAAATAAAATGCATAAACAACGTAAAAGACAAGTGACCTAGCAAAATCCAATATGCGCACACACCCTGTTTCCTTCCCCAAATATCCATTTTTAGCAAAGGATAAGAAAGTACAACAGGATATAAAAACCACGAAAGGTATGCAAAACGGTCACTAAACTGTGCACGGATAACCATAATCCAAAAAGCATTTGCTAAAAGATACGTTGATAACAATATTGAATACTTTTTATTTTCAATCTTTCTTTTAATAGTTATATAATATCCCAAAATAATAGGAATTGCACTATAAAACAAAAAGTCCCATCTAAATCCAGTATGAGAAAAGCCCGTAAAATCATCCGCAATAAGATACTTATCCAATCTGTCATCAAATCCTAATCCTTGAAATAAATTTGCGACTTGATTCCCTACAAATAAGCTAAAAAAAATAGATAAAAACCAAAATTGAAAACATCTACGTAAGCCCACGATATAATAGGCTAAGAAGAAGCATATTAAACCTAATGCTATAGATTTATGAACAGAAAACGCATAAATAAAACAAACTATTGAAACTATAGGCAACTTATTCTTTTTTCGATCCAAATATAAACTTATTGCTAACAACAATATGGAATGTGCCATACCACTACGAATGGTATTTGTAGAATATGCAAAAGTAAGAAATGATACAAGAATAGTCAAATAGATAAGTTCTCCATTTACTTTATCCAAAGAACGAGATGCCAATAAATTACATCCAAAAAATATTGCTGCAATAAAAGTAAACCAAGACTCAACAGATAGACCTAACAAATGGCCTAAATTAGCTGTCAATAAAAAACCTGGCTCATTATTAGTATCTATCATTTGAGAAGACAAATAATAATCAGTATATGCAAACATATCCGTAAAAGCACCTGCTAATGGACGCGTACCGATAAAAAGAACTACTATACAAGTCAATAATAGGATAAAAGATTCAGAAAATAATTTTGTTTTTTGTAATGAAAAAACAGATAAATTCTTTATCTTCAAATAGTGTAAATATGCTATAAACCCTACAACCACAAGATAAACACTATTGTATAAATTAGCAGGAATAAATGAAGATTGCATACTAATTAACTAAATTCTTAAGCCATTTTAAACTATTAACACCAAACATCCTATGTGCTAATCGTGTTACACTAGTTCTAATCGGACCATAATTACTACACCAGGTTTTCGAGAACCAATGTATGGTTCTAGTATTCTTAGTCTTACGCATTACACCTGTCAAATCATCAAAGGGATTGAAATAATCAGAAGGATAGGTATATATTCCTTCTACATTTTGAATGATTCGACCATCTTTCTTATACCCGAAACTCATCAGAACATTTGTTGTATGAATAACAATTGTTGTTTCATCAAATGAGCCATCACTTTTTAAGAAATGCAAATTTTGATAATAATCCAATATGAACTTATAAACTTGATGATAAGCCACAGATGCCATTCCTAAACCTGGATTTAAAAAATAATCGTGTTGAACCCCCATAAAACCTCCTTTGGCTAAAATATCATCCATGGGTCTTATAACCTCTACATCTGTATCAAAATACACCCCCCCATAAAAATATAAAATCCAAAAACGGGCATAATCACTAACAAAAGCATATTTTTTGGCATTATATGCTTCCTCTACATAAGGAATAAGATGTACGTCAAAATTATCTTCATTCCACTCTTTGATCTCATACTCTGGGAAAAATTTCCTCCAACTTTCAATGCACTTTTTGGCTGAATCCGGTAACGGATTTCTACCAAACCAACAATAATGTATTATTTTAGGAATCATAAGTTATTTATTTTTATAACAAATTATCTGGTTACCCAAAGGTAATTTCGACAGCAGATAAGACAAGGCATAAGAAAATAGAATGGTTAAAATAATAATAATAAATGTCTGCAATATATAATTCTGTATATTCAAAATATAGCTTACATGCCATAACCAATAACGTTGTATAAGTATGTGACATAAATACATTCCAAAACTAAGATTGCTAAACATTACACAAAAATGCTTAATACACGAAAAACGTTCTAACCAATCAGCTAAGTATTTAAGAATATTCCACCACAAAATAACAAGTATAGGACAATCAAGACTTAAATACCAAAAAATATCACCAAAATCCAATCCATATTGTTCTATGAAAAGTTTATACACAACAGGAATCAATATAACTATACATAACAAAAAAATAGAAGTTAGGAATCTAAGATAAATACCGAAGCGACGAAGATAAAATCCTAAAATAAAATATCCGAGAAATCCACTTGAATAATACAGAATACCATAAGGACTTTCTTCTAACTGCAACCATGGTTTGAAGAATGGATATAACAAAGTAATACCCCATATAAACAAATAAAACTTCAATGTTTTTTTATCTACTTGACTTAGCCACGGACTAATTACAGGTGCTATAATATATAATCCAATAAGCACATACATAAACCAAAGCACACCTTCCTGCCTATAAAAAGGTAATGATAATATTGATTTTATCAACATATTTATATCTCCAGCAGTAAATGTACCATTAACAAATAAATATATCAAAGACCAAAGTAAAACAGGTAAAATAAATCTTCCCCCTCTTTTCTTTACAAAATTCACACTATCCAAAGGAGTATTTTTAACAGGTAGAAGTAAAGCTCCTGATAATGCAAAAAACAGACCGATACAAGGCATCGTTAAATAAGTAATACCCCACGTAAAAACACCAATAATTCTATCACTCGGCATAGGAGCATGCATAATAATAACCATTAAACATGCAACCGTACGAATTATATCAAAATGAAAAATACGTTCATGCATATCACGACAACTTACACGCCAAATTTTTAGCTTCAATAATATTATCTTCTATAGAACAATAAGTCCAACTACCATAACGCCCAATTGAATAAATGTCAAATTCAGCCAAGAGATTCTTTTTCTCCACTACATCTGCGACAGAATGTTTATTAATATGTACATAAGCAGGATTCATAATGATACTTTGAAAATCTAATAGAAATTGAGAATCATCCACAATACCTGAATCTTTCAGATCTTTTAACACCACACCTAGCCATTCATTTGAACAGATTTTTTCGTCTTTATTAAATCCCAATTCAACGTACAAAGACATTCTATTTTGAGCCAAAATATTATTATAAAAACCAACACGATAAAAACAATACTTCTTCTCAGGAAAATATAACCAATGATTTATGGAATCTTTTCCTTTAGTATTAAATCCTAAATTAAAACAAAGGACTTGGTTCCAATTGTAAATATTTTGATCCCAAACAATATTTGTTTTTTTTAGCAATTCCGGGAAAGGCAATGTAGATATTAAACGATCATATTTAAACACTCTTCCGTTAGTGAATACTACAAGATGTTCAGATAATTTTATTTCTTGTACTTCTTCTCCACAATGAATTTTTGACTTATCTAAACGAGCAGCTACAGAATTAATATATTCAATTGCCCCTCCCCTCGGATAAACAAAATGTCCATTATAAGATGCATTATCAGATGACTTAAAATTTCGAATAATATCTTCCTTATTAGCATAAGGAAAAAAACGTCCCATTGCATTTTTATCCAATTTGTTTAAATCACATGCATAAAGTTTCTCATTATAAGGAATCAAAAATTTCTCTGCTATTGCCTTTCCAAATTTACAATATAACATTTCTTGAAAATTATCAAATTCATTATTACCTACAGTAAATAAATCAAAGAGACATTCCAGCAATTCTTCTTTATCAAGTTGATGAATATTCTTTTGAAAAGGATAATCAATTAATAAATCTTTATATTTTATTTTCGTTTCTTTTAAAATAGAAACCATCTCATCTTTATCCATTTTCTCTAAAATCAAATCCTTTATTTCAGGATTTTGAAAATGAAAAAAATGCCCAGAAAAATCCCAAACAAAACCATTACGTTTAGTTGTCCGACAATACCCTCCTATTTCTGATTCTTTTTCGATTATAATATAATCATTATCACCTTTAAACATTGCATAACTTAACCCTGTTATACCAGCACCAATAATCAAATCCATAATTTAATAATTTTCCTTTTTTACTACAGGTAACTGCTTGTATTCTTTATTAAATAAATATTTTATCCCATCTAATTCACCCTTAATATGTTTTACAACTAATTTAAATCGCAACAAGAGCATATTAGAAATTATTCCAAGTAAAGAAGATGTTATAAGCCAATACATAAAACATATAATACTAATTAATCTAAATATAAGATTAGAACTCGGTTTATAAACAAATCTATGCCAAAAAATGATATGATGTTTAGCCAAAGCATAAACTGCTTTTTGCGTACGTTCATAACTAGATCCCCCCCCATCTAAATGAAGAATATGAATATTTGAGATTCCTCCTATTTTATACCCCAACTTGTAATATTTATAAAAATTAATCTGATCATCTGGCAAACTAAAACTAGTCAATTCCAACCAACGTTCCTCTTCAAATTTGATTTTTCTTGCAATTTCAGTCTTCACTAAATAACAAGCACCAGGTGCAGTTTGGGCTTCATACAATAGCTCTTTTGAGAAATCAATATGCTCATTATATAACCAACCACCAGCCATATTTATTTTAGTATAATACTTTTTTCTATTTATTATCATTGGCATAGCTGAAGCGGTTAAGACACATATTAAAAATGTAGACAATGTAGTTTTAGGAACCATCTCTGGAATAATTGGAAAAGTTATGTCCACTTTCTTTTCCACTATAGGCTTAAATAATCTTTCAACCATAGTAGACTCAAATTCCAAATCATCATCCAAAAACAAACAATATTCTGATCTTGCTTCAATTGCTCCCAAGGAGCGTTGAGAAACAATTCCCTTTTTACTATAAATATAACGTTCATAGCCTAATCTCTCCGGAGGCAAATCATAACCCTCAGCGAGAACAACTAATATTTCTTTAGGTTTAATTGTTTGAGTATCTAAAGATTTTAACAGTCTCATATACTTGTCTCCAGCCAAGCCTAATGTACGAATAACAGCCGAATATTCTAAATTCATAAGCCTAAATATTTATTTATTAAATAGATTAATCCACATTTTCATTACATTATCAAGATGATATCGTTGGGCATTTAAACGCGCAGAATTTCCCATTGATACTAAAAGCTTTTTATCCTCAATAAGATTTATAATAGCATTAGAAGCTTTAACAATAGAATCATTTTGAATTAAATATCCATCAACACCATCATGAATAATATTTTTAGGTCCATGAGGACAATCAAAACTAATAACAGGTAGACCAACACCCATTGCCTCAATCAATGTCAAGCCGAAGCTTTCTGTTTTAGAAGTACAAACATATATAGATGCTTCAGAGAAAACACGTTGAATTTCAGATGTCCCCCCCATAAAAAATATATTATTTTGTAGCTTTTTCGATTTTATCAATTCCAAAAGCTCATTTTTATATATAGGATTACCCTCTCCATAAATTTCAAATCTATATTTCGGATACTTTTTAATAACTAATTCCGCTATTTCAATAAACAATTCGAATCTTTTCACTCTATCTATTCTACCTACAGTTACTATCTTAGAATAGGATAAATCAGATATATAGGTAGATTTTTTTATTGGATTAGGAATTACTTTGATATTTTTTTTATATTTAAAATAGCCCACCTCTTGAGGAGTCAAAACTACTACAGCATCATAAAAACGTTGAATAAAATCATCTATACATACTTTAATACTACCAAATTTTCTTTGGTATTGTGAATCATGATATTCTCTAACTAACATAGATCTACCCTTTATAAGGGGTAGAAACCAAAACTCATATCCAAAATTTGGAACGATAATTACATCAGGTTTTATCTTCTTCAGTAAACTAACAGTTCTAAAAAAATGTTTTGGTACAAGCTTCAAGCATCTAGAAGAATAGAGAGATTCATATGTATAATCCACATTATAATTTATGTTCAAATCTTCATAATGAACTTTTGATGATATAGGATAAACAAAAGACTTATCTCCTTGCTCATAGGTAGATAAATAAACATCATTACCTGTTTCTACCCAATAATTCAATTTCATAACAGTTACTTTTTCAATTCCACCATGAAGAGCAATTTGACCTGTAAAATACAATATTCTCATCTTGATATTTTATATAAAAAACGTAATATAGGAAAAATCAACTTTGCATATATAAGAATCATAAATGGAGAACCCAACCATAGTAATTTGTACAAAATACGATCATTAATACAATATGGTTGATACAAACGATATTCACTATCAGTATAGTTACCTTTGCATTTATATATTAATGATTGTAAAGATACAATTTTATCATTTATACACAAATTTGAATCAACGATTCCAAGTAACACTCGAAGATAATATTGTATTATTGAAGCTTTGTATAAATTCAAAGTATATTCTTTAAATTTAAATGATAAATCTTGATATCTTTTCTGCATTTCTAAAAGGCACATTTCCTCTGAAATAAGAGACAATCTCCTATGTGACAATGAATTGGGAGTCAATCTATATATATAATCAACTGAATTTATAAAGAATAAAGAGTTAATAAATAAAATGTATTTCAACATAAAATCACAATCCTCCGCATAATGCAAATTTTCATTAAAACATATGGAATGATCGTGAATAATCGATGCTTTATATAACTTAGAGATTGGTCCTCCATTTTCATAAATTCGATATTTCACTATACATTCTACAAGATTATCATCTTCTAATAATCTATTTTCATAGACTTTATCTATTCTACATTCAGTTTGAGTATTCCAATATTGAATTCCTGATACAACAAAATCAGCACTACTCAAATATGCTCCATCAACTAAATGCTTAACATAATCAACTTTTACAATATCATCAGAATCTACAAATACAAGCCAATAACCATGAGCATATTCAATACCCATATTGCGAGCAGAACTAGCACCTGAATTTTTTTTAGAATAAACACAAATACGTGTATCAAGTTGTGACAAGATTCTACATTTATCTAAAGAATCATCACTACTACCATCATCAACTAATATAATTTCTATATTCTTATATGATTGGCACAATAATCCACTAACACAATTCTCTATATAGGCTGATGAATTATATACAGGAACAATTATGGAGACTAATTCTTTATTAAGATAATCCATTACGCAAATAATTAATACTCTTATTAATCATTTCATTTTTCTTAGAATCAACAATAGTCCAATCTATTGGAACATTTTCCAACTTTTTATTTACTACTATACGGGACTCCAATCCAAATTTTGATAACAATGATACAAAACGGGTAGCCCCTCTATCTGCATTGATCAAAGAATAAAATTCTCTATGAAATATAATAGAAAAGACTGTCCCATGAAAAGAGTCTGTTATCACAAAACTTGCGTCCCTAAATAAAGCCAACCATTCTTCTACAGAATACATGATGCTATCATGAGCTGAAAAAACGATTATTTCACAATTATTTTTACGAGAGAATTCCTCTATAATTATCATCTTTTCACTACTAGCATCTAGCATATAGCAGCATACATACCTTTTGCGATTCACAGGTATATCGGAACAAACTGAACAATAATCATCACTTGATAAAAGTAAAGTAGGATCCAATACTTCACAAGCTTTAACATCCAAATATTTTTGGCACAAATGAACTCCACTGTGTTCACGTACAGATACAGCATTAAACTGTTTCATTAACTCCTTACATACCTTTGTTTGTTTATCAGTATATTCCCAAGAATCAACTCCAAAAGAGGCTGCATAAGATATTTTTATTAGTTTTTCATTTTTTAAAAAAGAAAGATATGTATCATATAAACAATTAGGACTATACCTCGGACGCCAAACTTGATCACTCCCTACTATCACTGCACCAATTTTATACTTTTGAATAATATCTTTATTATAAGACAAATACTGATTATCGGTTAATTTAATATATTTATGAACAAATTTCATTATTCGTTTATCGCGTGGAAAAACATTTCTATAAGGAGTCAAAGCTCTTCTCTTCGAAGAAAATGGATATAATAAAATTGTTTTAATTGTCTGAAACAGATAAAACCATAAAGGACTACTATCACGATAATCTATAGTCACAGGATGATGGCCTAATTTTCTTAATACACATTGTAATGCAAAATTTTGCAACACCCCTCCATAATTTGCCTTAATAGGCTGAGTTACAATCGCTATATTCATACATTTGATTTTGACAATAAAAGTAAATATAAACCATTAGCTAATCCTCCCAAACCATAATAAGATGCATAGTCATTGAATCCACATGTATCTCCTGTACAAAAATCAATCAATCCATCTTGACGAATAAAAGAATGTAATTGAGAAAAATTTGGAACATAATCTGAAGATATTAATACTTTATATAACTCACAAAGTAAAGCAACAGATGAATCAACTATTGAATAACCTTGAAAAGGGAATTGAACATAGGTTATTGATGATAATAGAGAATTAATAGAATCATTTTTATCACCCAAATAGGCTTTAGCCAACAGATACCATCCTAATCCTCTCCCCCAATTACTACTACCCAAATGGATTCCAGTAGTAGTATCATAACCATGTACAGGAAAACCAGTTAAGGTATTTGCATGCGTTAAAAAGTCATCATAAACACTTCGAGCTATTTTATAATACTTTCCATCCCCTATCAATTCACTATACATACATAAAAAAGGAACAATCATTCCCAATGTATCCACTAATTGAACATTTGAATGACAACGGTATAGAATCCTATCTGTTTCAAATCTTCCTAACAAATAATTCGCAATATAATGTGCAGCAACTTTATACTTGTTATCGAACGTTAACTTATACATATTAATAAAACAACATCCCATTGGGACTTGATCTACCACAGAAATTTTATATTTAAGATTCCCGTCACTATGAAACATTCCAGCAATCTTCTCACTTATGCAAGAAATTAATTTTTTTTCATTATACATAAGTATATATTCTGAAAGTCCCCAATACAAAAATCCCATAGGGTAATTCCCATATACTTCCTTCCGCTTACCTAAAAACTTGGCTATTTTATAACGAAACAATCCTTCTGGATGCTGATTTACAGCATCAAAAACAGCCGACATTGAAGCCTTTAGAACAGCACTATTTACAATCCTAATTTGATCATCAACAGAAAAATATTTCATGCCTCATTAATCTTTAGTAAAAAATTTATTACTATAAGTATAAACCATTTTTCTTTCCTTTTTTTTCAGTCCTAAAAAAAACACTAAACAAACGGTTATAAAAGAAAGAAATATACAAAATGTAAAAGTAGATAAAAAACCAGAAGGTTGAAAAAACAACTTTAATATATATGCAATAGTAAAAGATAATCCACCTATCATAAAAGCCTTCATTATAACATTTAGTATAAAATAACGCATTGAAAGACCAATTATATCATTTACAAAATATACTCTAACAAATAAACATAATACACTTATTACAATATTAATAATATACACATAGAAAGGAGGATAATTATGTTTAAATAAAATATAAGATATCGGTAAAATAGAGAGAAGTATTATGCTGACTACTATCTGATATATTTTAATCACACCTGTTGCTTTTATAGCATTAACTAAAGGTTCAGATATACAATCAATTAAAGATAACAGCAATGCCAAACGAACAAATACAACTGTATAGTCTGGAACATTATTTAACCATAATTTAAGTAGATAAGGAGTTTCAGAAATAACAGGAACGGTAAAAATTAACATTAAAAAAAAAGCATAAAGCGAACCCATAGAAACAAGTTCATGGAGTCTACTCACCTCATTAGAAGCATAACTTTTGATTATTTGTGGATTTATAGCTGTCAAAAAATTAGTCCAAAAACTATTCAACGTTGTCTGAACTTGAACAGCAACAGCACGAGCTGAATTTACAACAGGACCAAAAAATAGATTCAATAATATATTCACACCTTGAGTTAAACCTATATATGAAACATTACCCAAAATACTCCAAACGGTGAATCCTAACATTGGTTTGATAATGTGCTTATCATACATCCATGTTATCCGACATTCTTCATACTTTATTTTACTATAAATACGGTATATTAGAGCGATAAATATACTTACACATAATTGGAGAACAGCATAAAGAATTAAACGATCTGCCTTACCTATCAAAAGAAAATAAACAACAAGTAGCTTTAAAAACACATTTAAAAGCTCAACATAAGCATAAACATTCATTTTCTCATGGGAAATAATTACAGCATTATATGGGACCTGTGTTACACAAACTATCATTGACAAAATAGAACATTGATATACCCACATTGCAGCTATCATCCTATCTTCAGATATTACCAATTTATTAACAACAAACCATAAACCTACAGTTTCTGCTAAAAACAGTATCAACAAACTTACAGCCATATGTATTTCAAAAGCTGTAGAAAACACTTTTTGTGTACGACAAACATCCCCCCTTCCAATTTCAAAAGTCAAAAATCTACTAGTAGATAATGACATAGCTGCATTAATGAAAGATAACATAGAAACAATTCCCCCCACTACGCTATAAATGCCAAAGTCTTCTACCCCTAATGTTGCTAATACGACACGAGAAGTATATAACCCTACTATCATAGTTAAGAACATACGCAGATAAAGCGTCATTGTATTTTTTGCTATAATTTTATTATTAGAGTATGACATACAAGTAACTACTAACACTCAAAAAGACATCCTCACCTTTATTAATAAAACGTTTTTACAATACATCAAAAGCATATCCATTTAAGGATTAAAAAAATATCTAATGATATTCTATATATAATGTAGGTAACCTCACTGTACAATTATAATTACCACCTCTATGTCAACAAAAAGAATCTCTATTGTTGATCCAGCGCCTCATATACCGAATTCTTGCTCTTGAACTCAGGCACGATTCCTTTCATCATTCGGACGGTTCCCATTTTGTCTACTTTGATCGCGAGGTCGATCAAGGGGGACATGACCGTACAGATGTCTTCGTAATCGTATTCCCGGACTTGGGCACGGTAGATCTTTTCGTTTTCCGTTGGCAATGTATTTTCTTTCGTTGCCAACAGTTCTTCATAGAGCTTTTCGCCCGGACGGAGACCGGTATATTTGATCTCGATATCCTCGCCGGGGACAAGGCCTGCCAGTTCGATCATGCGGCGTGCCAGATTGGCGATCTTCACAGGGGTTCCCATATCGAAGACGAAGATTTCGTTTCCTTTGCCCATAAAGGCGGCTTCCAAAACCAAGCGGCAGGCTTCGGGGATCGTCATGAAGTAGCGGATGATGTCGGGATGGGTGACGGTCAGAGGGCCACCCTTTGCCAACTGTTCGCGGAAACGGGGAATGACGGAACCGTTGCTGCCTAACACGTTGCCGAAACGGGTGGTGATAAAACGGGTTTTACCGGAATGCCGGCCTTTGCTGATAGCGATGCTCAGGCTTTGCACATACATCTCCGCCAAACGTTTGGACGCTCCCATGACATTGGTCGGGTTGACGGCTTTATCGGTCGAGACCATGATGAACTTATCTACGTCGTACTTGACTGCCATATCGGCTACGTTACGCGTACCGTAGACATTCGTATGGACGGCTTCGCAGGGGTTCTCTTCCATCAGGGGCACATGCTTGTAGGCGGCGGCATGGAAGACCAACTGGGGATGGAAACGCTGATAGATGCTTTCGACACGATGGATCATGCGAATGTCTCCCATGACCGGGGTAAACTCGACATCGGGGAATTTTTCTTCCAGCTCCAGCCGGATGTTATGCATCGGGGTTTCGGCACTGTCGAACAGAACCAATTGCTTCAGCCCGAAATGGCAGAGTTGGCGACAGAGTTCGCTACCGATGGAACCGGCGGCTCCGGTGACCAAAACGACTTTGCCTTTCAGGGAACCCGCGATCTCCTCCATGTTGATACGGATCTCTTCGCGTCCTAACAGGTCTTCGATGCGGACTTCGGGAAGGGCGCGCATCTTCAGTTTGCCTCCTTTCAATTCGTCCAAAGAAGGAAGGAGCAACATACGGACTTTTTCTTTTTCGCAGAAACGAACCAGACGTTCGCTTTCTTCCTTCACCGCCTTATAGTCCGTAAAGAGGATCGCCTTGATATTGTAGCGGTTCACCCAACGGCTGAATTCCTCTTGGTCGGTAATGAAATAGACCTTATACAAACCGATGCGCATGGAGACACGCTGGCCGAAACGGAGGAAGCCTTCCACCTGATAGGATGAGTTTTCACGCAGAAAGGAATCGTTCAATAGGGCGGGAGAAGAATCTTCATGCCCGAATATGAAAAGCTTGTCTTTCCGGTTGGATGCAATGCTGCTCACCATAAAGGTATAGAGCGTGATCAGGAAAGCACGGAATATCGTCAGGATAAAAAAAGTGAGGAAGAAATCCACCACACTTCCCAGCAGGAAACCGCGAAAGGAAAGAAGGCCGGTCGTAAACAAAAGAACCGGCAGGATGGTCGCCACTTTCAGTGAAGAGGACATGGCGATGCGTCCGGTTTCAGTAAAGGCGGAATGGCGAATAATGCCTTTATAGGTCTGGCAAACAAGAAAACTGGCAGTGCTACAGAACAACGACGCCAGAAAAACCGTCAGAATGATCTGGTCGGTATAGTTCCAATCCAGAATATAACTGACCAAAGCCAAAGAAGTAACGGTCGAAAAGACGGAAAGGAACAGGTCAATCAAAAAAATTATCCAGCGATTGAGGTATTTCTCTTTCGTTAATCTTAATAGTAGATCATTGATTTTCATATAATTAAAGAATTTATTACCCTACAACAAAGTTCGTCAGTCCCAATAGTGGAATAACGAATAGAAATCGATTTTGGCAGCAAAATATCTTAATAAAATATTAAAAGGGTTACTGTACGTTGTTTATTTTGTGCTATATAGCACAAAATAAAAGCTGTTCAAACAGCTTTTATACACTGAATATATATTTTCCCAAGAGCGCACAAAGATAGTTAATTTATTTGAAATTCAAACCTTTTAATTTTTTATATACCTAATAATCAACAGTTTGATATTATTATAAATATCCAATGATTATCAAGGATTAATTCTATTTTGCTCTAACTAAAAAAATCAAATAATATATAGATTAGAAAGCGGTATAGCACATCTTATCATATATAATATTTATTGAATATCAAGCATTATCAAAATCATATCGATTTTATACTAAAATTATACTGTTTCTAAATAAGTAGATTGTCTATCCTTCTCTTTCCGATAGAACGGGCAAAAGAACGGGATATATTTTTTCACTCTGTTAACCTATTTTTGAAACAATATGATTTACAACAACTTAACAAACAATATATTCCACACAAAAGCTCGTCAGTCCCAAAGCAGAAAAAGACATAACAGTCTGGACATATGAAGATTAAGTGTCTACAAAATGACTAAAAGAAACGTACGTTTCTTTTAGTCATTCCATTTACGAAAGATTGTTAACTATTGACTTTCGGAAAATAGCGTGCAAAAGACTCGATATATTTGGCAGACAGGAAAATAAAAAATAAACGAAGATGTGTGAATTTCAAATATTTTAAGTATATTTGCCCCATCAAAATGACTAAAAGAAACGTACGTTTTTTTAGTCATTTTATTGTTATGGGAATCTGCATGGATAGAGAGCGTCACTATTCTTTTCAAAGAGACACAGGAAGGGAAAGATATAGGCAGATATGATTCAGGCACGAATTTCAAAGAAATTCGTGCCTGAAAAAACGTGATGAAACCAGTGACCTATTCGATCGTGCTAATCGTAGAAATCATACCGAACTTTTCGTTATCGTTCAGATTCCAGATCACTTCACCTTTATCATTGATTTCGAATACCTGGGGGCTGTTGGCCTCTACGGCATTCTTGTCATGTCCCTGCCAGTTGCAGACGTACAGGCCGCCATCCTTTGCAGGAAGCAAGCCGGCGACGAAGAACAGGCGGGCTCCTTTGATATCGTTCTCACCGTAACGGCGGGCTACTTCGCCGTTGTCGAGGTTCACTTCCATCAGGGAGTGACCGTCACCACAGGCAACCCAATGGTTCCCGTTAGCCAATGCCAATGTCGTGAAGGGTGTTCCTTCGAGACGGGTGATCTTCACGACTTCGCCTCGCGGAGAGATCTCGCGCACGTCGGAAGTGGCAAAGAGGGGCATCAGGTAGTTACCGCGGGCATTCTTGTTCAGCTGGCGGAACTGGGCATGCGGATGTTCGATGCCTGTCTCATATTCGGTACGCGACAGGATTTCTCCCTTCGGGCTCACCTCCATGATGACAGCCGGATGGCCTACCCAACCCAAAAGATAGTTACCGTCGGGCAACACGCGGGCGGTCTGCATCTCACAGGTATCGGGAGCGGCAATATTCCAGATCTCCTGATGGTTGCGGTCGATCAGCTTCGCACCTCTGGCATAGGCAAAGAGGATATTCCCGTCGGGAGTGGCAACAGCGGAGTTGCATTCCCAGCCTTTTTCGAGGGGATGCTCCCACTCTACCTGCTTGGTGTTCTTATCGATGATCACGATCTTGTTCCAGCCGGAACCACCCAACAGCAATTTTTCTGTCTTCTTCTCGCAGGATGTAGCGGTTACCAGCAACAATGCGGAACAGAGATAAGTAAATAATTTATGCATAACTAATAATTTATCAATTTGCAAATGTGCCAATATGCCGGTGAAATACTCCAAATGGGACATTCATTCCATTGGTACATTGGCATATTGACCCATTAGCACATTATTGTAAATCCTTGAACATTTCGAAACCTTGTTCCGGTGTCAAGCCTTCGTGTA
>UMHC01060892.1_pt1 | contig 19601 bp, 16 predicted proteins | sample 1965381 | NCBI WGS metagenome assembly UMHC01 (sample SAMEA4836083, study PRJEB28245) | human gut metagenome | biome: gut microbiome; material: fecal sample | place: Denmark | collected 2008 | reverse complement strand
CTTGCGGAGCAGCCCCGCCCGGTTCGACTCCGTGAACAGTTTTTAACATCAACCTGCTCTAAAGCTGATCAGGACTCGGAATATCTTCCCGCATGATCCGCGCAAGGAGTTCCTCGCACTCATGGGGGGAAAAGACCCTGCCATGTCCGCGCGACCAGTACAGCCCGTCGATCTCCAGCACAGGAACACGACCAGTCAGCCCCATGCGTCCCAGCAGAGGAGGCTCCGACTGACAGGAAATTCCGCCGAACAATCCGAGGTTGCGCATGGCAACGCGCAGATTGCGCTCTATTGCATGCAGGCGATCCGCTTCGCTGTCCCATATGACGATATCAATATGCTTACGCACGGTTCACTCCACGAAAAGGAATTCCTGCTGTCATTTCATGGCGCGCAGATACTTCTCCGCCTGAAGGGCCGCTATGGTGGCATCCCCCATCGCCGTGGTGATCTGACGCCACTTTTTGACGATCACGTCCCCTGCTGCGAATACTCCGGGAATTCCCGTCTCCATGTCCGCATTCACCCGGATGTATCCATCCTTCAGATCAAGTTCTCCTTCAAATGGCCTGGTATTGGGGCTCTGCCCGATGAAGCAGAAAATTCCGTCCGTTTCCTCGACATCCTCCGCTCCAGTGGCTGTATTCCTCAGCAGCACCCGTCCCCTGCCGTCCGGCAAGGCAGCTACAGAAACCAGCTCCGTGGATACGGAAACGCTGATTTTTCCACCTGCTCTGGCTTTGTCCTGCGTGGAGGCCGCAGCAATGCAGGTCGGAAAGGCTTCGACAATATGCACATGGCTCACGCCAAGCCCGGTCAGATACAGCGACTCGTCGAAACCGCTGTTGCCGCCACCGATGACAATGACGTTCTTTCCCCTGTAGGCTGCACCGTCGCAGACAGAACAATAATGCACGCGTTCGAATGATGTCTGTACCGGCAGAGGACGGGGTTTGCGTCCGGTAGCCACGATGACGGCTCCCGCTGTGTATTCTTCTCCGGAAGATGTGAACAGACGCTTTTCCGCGCCGGAAAAATCCACCCGTTCCACGTCTTCCACTTCCTCTATGCTTACGCCGAGTTCCTCGACCTGTTCGCGGCAGAGGGACATAAGATCCATACCATGGATACTCTTGTGCGAAGGAAAGTTTTCCACCGTATGCGTCCAGTTCACCAGGCCGCCGCAGACATCCTTTTCCAGTATGCATGCGGAGAGGCTGGCTCTGGCTGCATAAACTGCTGCCGTCATGCCGCAGACGCCCCCTCCGACGATGACAAGATCATATGTTTTCATGACGCACTCCTAGTTGCCCTGATACCAGGCCATGACTTCACGGGGATTCCTGATCCCCGTGAAAACTGCCCGGACTTCCCCTCCCCGGATCAGGGCCAGGGTGGGAACCCTTTCCGCACCGACTTTTTCCATGAGGGCGGGCTCTTCTTCAGAATCCACCGCAGCAAGCGACATGGGAATCTGCGCCGCGACCTTTCCGAGCACCGTCTCCATGACCTTGCAATGCGGACAGAGCTTCTTGTGAAAGAGGACGATGCCTTCATGACTGCGGACAAAATCGTCAAACGAAGAGGAATCCAGTCTGGTAACATTTTCCACTGACATGATTATTCTCCTGATGATGAGGATGGCGGCGTGCCGCAGCCGGATGTCCGGCTGCGGGAACACATCCGGGCGATTAAAGAAATACGGGGAAAAGCCCCGAACCGTTTTCTCAGAACAGCAGTTCCGGCAGCCAGGTAGCCAGCCCGGGGAAAAGATAGAGAAGAAACACCAGCGCCATCATGGACAGAAAATAGGGAACAATATGGCGGAAAATCCTGGCCATGGGCACATCCCCGGCCGCCGAGCTGATGGCGAAGACATTGATGCCCACAGGGGGAGTAATCTGCCCCATTTCCATGAGTACCACGCAGACCACGCCGAACCATACGCCGTCAAAGCCTATGGCTTCGATACTGGGATAAATGGCAGGCAGAGTGAGCAGCACCATGGGAATGACGTTCATCATGCAGCCAAGCACGATGTAAGCGATGACAATGGCAACAAACATGGTGAAATGGCTTGCCCCAAGCTCGGCAACCAGTTCGGCCAGTGAGAAGGGCAGACGCGTGGCAGCAAAAAAGTTGCCGAGAACGCCCACCCCCACCAGGATCAGCATCATTTTGGATGTAATGAACGCGGTGGAGATGAGGGCTTTCTTGAAATTTTCCCAGCTTATCCGCCTGCGGCACATGGCGAAGACAAGTGTTCCCACGGCTCCGACGGCTCCGCCCTGGTTCGGGCTGAAGAAGCCGAACAGAATGCCGCCAAGCACCAGCGTGATGAGCAGGATCATGGGCAGTACACCGGTCAGGCTCCTGAGCTTTTCCGACCAGCCGCAAGCCGCGCCCCGCGGCGCAAGCTCGGGATAGCGTCTGGCGAAGAAAAACACCACCAGAATGAACAGCGCGGCAAGCAGCAGACCGGGAACGATACCCGCCACGAACAGTCTGCCAATGGAAACTTCCGTCACCAGAGAATAGAAAATGAAGCCCGTGCTGGGCGGGATGAGAATGCCAAGTGTACCCCCTGCCGCGAGAGTGGCGCAACTGAAGCCGGGGTCATACTTTTTTGCACGCATTTCCGGCAGAGCCACGGAAGACATGGTCACGGCCGTGGCCATGGAATCGCCGGACACCGCGGCGAAGCCGGCACATCCGGAAACCGTGGCCACTGCCAGCCCGCCTGGCAGACGCCCCAGCCACACGTTGGCCGTATTGAACAGGTCACGGCTGATGCCGGAATACATGGCAAGTTCGCCCATGAGAATGAACATGGGAACCACGGAATACAGATAGGTCGCTCCTGTGGTATAGGGAGCGGACCCCAGCAGGGCCAGGGCCGGACGGGGCGAGGGAAAGGCGGCAAGAAGGCCGACAAAGCCCATCAGGAGCATGGCTATGCCTATGGGCATGCCGAACAGAAGCAGCGTGAGCATGGCTGCCATGCAGAAGGCTCCGAGCAGCAGCTTGTCCGCCGCGAAGGGAAGCAGGGCAATCCACCACGGAGCGCTGATGATGGCGCACAGAAGGACAAGCCCGAAAAGCATTTCCGGAAAGGCCCTGTTTTCAAGCAGGGAAGCAAGTTCGCCGATGATGTCTGACAGAAATGAGATGACGGCGGCCAGAGTACCGGCCGCGGCGAACAAGACGAAAATATACTCCGGAATATGAAGATCATAGCTTACTTCACCACTGGCGAAACGATCCATGCCGGTCAGAAAAAGCTGCCAGGCCATGATCATGAACAGTGCTGCAGCCGCTCCGATGAACGCGAACCGGAAGGCTGGACGCCATTTATTGGACATTTTATCCAGAATCATTTCCACATAGACGTGGGCGCGCCTGTCATGCACATAGCCCAGCCCGCCGAACAGAACCACAACCTGGAGAAATTCCACCAGTTCCGTGGAGCATGTCAGCGCCTTGTGAAACAGCAGGGAACCCATCACGTCGATGGTGGTCGGAACGGCCATCAGACCGGCGCACAGACAGGAAAGAAAAAACAGCTTCTTGTTGATGAAGAGGGAACATTTTCCCGAAACCTCGGCCAGACGATGCAGGGATTGGTACATAGGCATTCCGGGATATGGGCGCTTTCACCCGTGTTCGGGGAAAACCGCCGGGCCGTCCGCGCTGTACCGCACGGTCAGGACGGACAGCCCCGGCGGTTATATCCGGTTCATGACAGCATTCCGGAAGCAGGGATTACGAAGCGCGCAGTTCGCTCATGAACAGACGGAGCTTCCTGAGCAGTTCTGCCGCTACTTCGGGATGCTTTGACGCGACGTTGTTCAACTGATCGATATCGTCGATGCGGCTGTACAGCTCGTCACGGGCAGGAACCTCGGCGATGGAGCCGGGCGTGCAGGTCCACTGATCTTCGCCGTCCAGAGCGGCGACGCCTTCGCCATAGCCCGTGGCCGCGGTATTCTTGGCCTTGCGCTGCTCCTCGTTCATCTGCGGTCCTGCCTTGCCCAGGGGGTTGTCCCCCAGGTGGGAGGAACTGGCCAGCGTGCCCTTGCCGTAAATTTCAAACATGGACTCGGCCACGCTTTTCTCATCATCCTTGATCCAATGGATATAGGACCATTCATCCGTGATAATGGACCAGGAATAACGATAATATCCCGCAATGGCGAAATCGCGCACCTTCTCGACTTCGCCTCTGGCAAGCGCAAGCAGGCTCTTGCCCTGCATGTCTGGATGCACGCCGAGGCCAAGCCATTCGCACACTGTAGGCGCGACATCCACACTCTGCACGAAGCTCTTCACCCGTTTGCCTGCAGGCAGACCGGGGGCGCGCAGCATCATGACGGCATGCACCAGCTCCTCATAGGGCCAGGGGCGGCACTTGCGCATGATGCCGTGCCCATGCTTGCCGTTGCCCATGGGTTCGCCGTGGTCGGACACGACAAGAACCATGGTATCCCTTTCCAGACCGAGACGGCGGATCTGATCCAGCAGGTATCCGAACTGACGGTCAACCATTGTGACCTTTTCGGCGTACAGCATACGCACATGATGCAGTTCTTCCTCGGTATAGATGCCTTCCACAGGCCCCATGATTGGCAGGAACTGATCCTTGCCCTTGAAGTCGGGATCATAGGGGCACTTCATGTCCGGATCATAGACTGAAGGCGGATCCCACGGTTCGTGCGGATCGAAGCAGTCTATCCACATGTAGAAGGGATGATTGCGATCAACGCGTTCAAGATAGTTCACAGCCTCGCGCATCAGTTTGTAGCAGTTCTGATCCTCCTCGGATTTCCAGTACTGACGCTGACGCAGATAACAGGCCGTTTCTTCGAGAGTGGGATCACGCATGTTGCAGCCAAGCAGCTTGTCCATGGCTTCAAGCGCATGTTCCTCGTTATAATCCTCCGGATTGAGGTGATAGAGAGGATCCCTGGCATAGAATTCATGATCGATTTCGTGTCCGTGCAGGAAATATACCTTGTCAAAGCCGCGCGTGTACCCGAACTTCGGCAAGCGGTTCGGGGCGGCATCAAAAACCATGGCCGTATCAATCCCCGTCCCCCAGCACAGGTCGGCGATGGTGGTGTCGTCCATATCCAGAGCGGACCATCCCTTCACCGGCAGGGTATAGCGTCCGGTATGCATGGCGCGGCGGCACGGCACAGTGGGAACACCCTCGGTATAGCAGTTGTCGAACACCACGGATTCACGCGCAAAACGATCGAAATTCGGGGTCTTTATCCACGGATTTCCGTTACAGTGCAGGTAATTGTACTGCAGACTGTCGAACATGACGACTATGGCGTTTTTAACTTCCATTCTTTTCTCCATAAAATTCAGTTACAGACAAGGGACAAATCAGGATTAAAGCATGGCTTCCCTGTCCAGAGCGCGGGCGCGGGCCACCATTTCAGCCCCATTCTTGTGGCCGCGCCTGGCCACGGCATCAATCCATTCCTGCACGATACCTTCACATCTCTTTTTCCATCCCTCCACAACTTCTGCCGGAACTACGCTGACCTTCTGTCCTTTTGTCTTCATGAATTCAAGATCATCCCGACACGACTGATCAATGGCCCTGCCGACCATGCGCGCGTAGTTCTCTCCGGAAAGTTCATTAATGATCTGCTTCACGTCATCGGGCAGGGACGCCCATACCTCCCTGTTCATGGTGACATACATGCCGCCGCAGTTGATATTGGCTTCATAGGTATGCCTGGCTGTTTCATAGATCTTGGTGGTGCGCATGTAGGCATAGGGAGCGAATGCGGCGTCGGTCTGGCCGCGCTGCATGGAAAGGTAGATGTCCGTCGGCCCGACGGTCACGGGAGAGGCGCCGAGAGCCTTGGCCACGTCCGCATAGGAAGCGGCATACGCGGCGATCTTCAGCTTCGCCATGTCAGCGTCGCTCATCGCGGGCGCTCCCGTTGTCTGTATTTGGGACGGGGCGCCAACATGCAGGCTGATTACATGCACATCATCCGTTTCCTTCTGCATGGCCGGGAACTCGTTCCACAGACGCCAGGCCGCCACGGAGCCGCTCTCTGCCGAAGTAAACAGGAAGGGGAGATCCAGAATCTCCAGCAACGGCAGTTTGCCTTTCTTGCGCGAGACGTTGGCCACGCCCATATCCACCACGCCGGAACGCACGGAATCATAAATATCCGCTTCAGCGCAGATAGTATTGGGATTGTAGTATTCAATGACCACGCGCCCGTTGGTGCGGCGGTTGATCTCCTCAGCCCAGGGTTTCATGCCGCCTTCTATGGCCGCATGCTTGTCCATGAATACGCCGGTAAACGTCAGCGTGATGGGCTTGTCCGCGGCACAGGCAGGCGTCCCGGGCAGGCCGGACACGAGCAGCAGAGCCGCAAGAGAGGCAACGAAACAACTGCACTTCATGACATATCCTCCGGTGGATGGAATCGGACAAGGCCGGGCAACATGCCGCAAGCCTTTCTGTTTCTGAAAAAGCAAAAGGCATGCCACTGGGCATGCCTCAAAAAAAATATTTATATTCAATATAATATGTATAATCCCTTCTTTTTTCCTCTCTTGCCCCGCAGCAACCCAGGTTTACCTTTTATTCATTCCATCTCTGCATAATAAAATAATATTTTTTTATATCAAATAGTTGCCCCATATAAACTCTCGTTTTTCAAAACAACTCAAGTTTACATGATATCTGGATGGGTCTTGAGATACTTGCCTACGGCCTGTGGAGAAATACCCAGCAGCTTTGCCGCGGCGCATCTGTTTCCCCCGCTCAGCATCAGGGCGTGGCGGAATGCTTCCTGCCTCAGGTTGCCGAGATACTCATCAAGGGGGATCCCGGGATGCCATTGGTTCAGGGCAGTGTCCCGCATGCCGTTTTCCGCATCGGGGAACAGAACGTCCTCTGCATCGATCATATTTTTCGGGGAAAGTCGCAGGGTACGTTCCAGCACGTTTTCCAGTTCGCGGATGTTCCCCGGCCAGTCATAGTTTTCCAGCACTTTAAGCGCCATGCGGGTGAAAATTTTCGGAAGCGGCAGAGTGGCGTTGATACGGGAAACAACGTGCAGCACAATACGGCCGATATCCTCCCTCCGCCGGCGCAGCGGCGGCACATGCACCTCTCCTACATTCAGCCGGTAGTACAAATCCGCCCGGAATTTTCCTTCATCCACAAACTGGGCAAGGTTACGGTTTGTGGCGCAAATCAGCCTGACATTGACCTTATGCGTTTTTTTTGAACCTATCGGATCAATAATGCCATCCTCGACAGCCCGCAGAATCTTGGCCTGGATGGGAAGTGAAAGCTCGCCTATTTCATCGAGAAAAAGCGTTCCGCCGTCAGCCGCGTCAAATTTTCCCTCCTGATCCGCTATTGCCCCGGTAAAGGCTCCTTTCTTGTGTCCGAACAGGACACTTTCCGCCAGGCTTTCGGGAATGGCGGCGCAGTTCACACTGATGAACCTGTCCATCGGCCTGCCTGAAAGAGCATGAATATAACGGGCCAGCAGCCCCTTGCCCGTACCTGTCTCACCAAGCAGCAGCATGGGCAGAGAGGACGGTGCAAGTATCTGACAGACATCCACCACATGCTGCATGATGGAATGGGAACCGATGATTCCGAATTGTTCCGCCTGACGCCGCAGCGACATCTTATCGGAAGGAGCCAGCGGAATGTCCAGCATATCGCTGGAAAAAATACCCGCGTTGAAATCCAGCTCCACAAAACGGGACAGTCCGAAAGCCGTTGCTTCCGGAGAACGGACAACGATAAGACGTGCGGGAAGTTCGCCGGAAAGCAGTAACCCTGCCAGTCCTATATAAACATCGGGATAGGGTATTTCTCCCCAGCACAGAGTCAGGGGAAGTTCCCTGTTTTTATATTTTACCGTTTTGAGTCTGACACGCAAAAGGCGCATGGATTCAATCTGATCATGCGTCACACAATCAGAACAATCCACAGTATGGATGTCAGCTTCAGGGTCAAGCGCCCGTATTTCAGCGGTCAGCAGGTCTGGTCTGGGCGCAAACTCTGGCAACAGAAAAAGAAATATCCTGTGAAAACGCCTTGCATGCAGCAGGGAAAGAATCGGTCCTTGATGTTCGATACCTTTGTATCCCTCTATCCGATAGGGATCATAAAAATCAGGAAATGCAAACAGTACCCCTTCTTTTTCCTTTTTATGCATTATTTCATATCCCATGATGGCGTCATGCTCAGGTGAGATTCTCTCCCCGAAGCAATCGGGCGCCTCTCCCATCTTAATGGGGACAGTTTGGTCTGATATCTATCTGGACATGCTATATTTATTTAGAATAATCATATTTTCAGAAAAAATCTTGTTTTTCAAAATATCACAGACTAATTATTTTAACTTGCCATTGATGCAGCATTATTTGCACTTATATGCAAACAATATCCAATTTCATTATATATTAAACGATCAGCTTATATTTACAGGTATTTTTTATAAAATCTTCAAATTATCCAGCGCCATTCTCTTGTCCGACAAAAATTTCCATTCTTGTCAGATTACAATAAAAAATCTTTTCAGATCAGATTATTTCATGCTTGAACATATCTGCAAGCCAGAGTTTATATAAAGTATCATACCATGCCGTCATTACCGATTACCGGGATTATACACGGACGGCGTCACTCCATCTCGTGCAACCCCGCTGCACTCTTCATGGAGTTCAATCGAACTTGCCGATATTCGTTTCGTGGGAAATCCGCCGCAGCACGGCGGCGGCGTCAAGAGCCAGGCCGACCCCGTTGTCTCCGATTTTTTCCGACAGCGCGGCGTCCTTCAGATTCAGACGGATCAGACGCGCTGCAGTTGTCTCCGCGAGTCGTTCAAACGGCAGCCGGATAATGCCGGGCGTATTGAATCCCACGCCCAGTTCCAGCAGAAGCAGACGCCCGGGATCTTCAAGCGCCCGATCAAGAAAGGCCCGATAACGGGGATGCCCTTCTCTGTAGAGCGTATCCACAAAACTGTCGTCCTTGCGCAGATTGGGAACCGCAAGCCTTCCGCAATGCGGACAGCGCGGAACGTCCTGCTCTCTGATATGCAGAGGATCAGGCATCCGCTCCAGCATGCGCTCCACCTCTTTCCGGTTGTTCCATACTTCTTCCCGGCAGGGCAGGGAACACTGGAACAGACTGTAATCTCCCTGCGGTGTAAAAATCCTGGTTTCATCCAGTCCGGTTTTATGCGTCTGTCCGTCTGCATTGGTAGACAGAATGAACCAGTCCTTTTTTCGAATCACGTTCGCAAGATCCGCATATGCGGGCAGACACGGAGGCTCGTAGCGCATCACATGGATGTGTCTGGCCCAGTATCCCCAGTATTCCGTTTCCTTTCCCGGTACAGGATCCCAGTAACGTCCCACAGCCTCCCATGCGCTGCGGATGCCTGAGGCTGCGTGCGCGGGAAAGCAGGTGCGGAAGAAGTTCTCATCAAGATAATTCAGTCCGGCGGATGCGGAAAATCCCGCTCCTATGCCTGCCAGGACAAACGAGGCTTCATTCAGCCAGCGTCGAAGAATATCCGGGGCGGCTCCTTCGTCACGCAGAACAGCCGGACAGCAACTGTGTATAGATGTCATTGTCCTGCTCCGTAAAGACATCAAAGACAACCCTGATTTCATATTGAGGATTCGCATTCATCCAGTCCGTCACTGCAGCAAGGGCGATATGTGCGGCTTCCTCCCTTGGAAAACGAAATTCTCCGGTGGAAATACAGCAGAACGCAAGGGAACGGCAATGCTTCTCCCGTGCAAGTTCAAGACAGCTTGTATAGCAGGAGGTGAGCAGAACGCGATGTTCCTCCCTCAACGGGCCGCTCACAATCGGCCCGACAGTATGGAATACATAGCGGCAGGGGAGGTTGAACCCCGGTGTGGCGCGGGCCCGTCCTGCGGGTTCTTTCCAGTCTCCCGACGGGAAGTCCGTCAGCATCATGTCGTGACAGGTCTGACGCAGGCGGACACCCGCCGCGCTGTGGATAATGTTGTCGATGCAGTTGTGCAGAGGCGCGAAACAGCCCATCATGGCGGAGTTGGCTGCATTGACAATGGCGTCTGCGTCCAGCCTGGTGATATCCCCCTTCCACAGAATCATGCGTCCGGCATGCGGAAGAGGAGAATTGAGGGCGCAATCCGCCGCAGGCAGGTTCTCAACGTGCATGACGCCTTTTTCTTCCTGTTCCAGAGTCAGCAGTTCATCCTGAAGTTTCAGCACGCTTTCGGGCACCGGGCGCGGAGCACGGATGTTCAGCAGCGCGCGGAGCAGATTTCGTCCCTCTTCATAGGAAGAGGGACGTTCCGTTCCGGGACGTTCGGCAAGAAAAAAGGTCAGCAGCCCGTCCAGAAGCTCCTGTTTGCGCGCTGTCATACTCATTTTCATCAAAAATTCCTTTACGGCTTGAAACTTCTTTCTTCAGGGAACAGATGTGCCGGGCAGACCGGCGGAACCGATGAAATCATTTTTGTCGTCAGGGCGTTTTGCTCTCGAAATGTCTGCCAGCCAGCTCCTGTGTTCCGGCCAGCATGTTTCACGCCTTTGCCTGATCTTGGCGCCGCTGCTTTTGAGCCTTTTCTGCGGAAAGGCCGTGGGGTGTCCCACGGCCTTTCTCATGCATTTCTATTCCTCGTAATAGCTGGTTTCAGCTATTTTCATGGGCATAATCAGAACGGTGTAATCCGGATCTTCCGTTCCGCTGATCCCGCAGGGACCTTCCGCTCCGGTCAGAGTAAAGGTCAGTTCCCCTGATTGAAAATGTCCAAGGATATCAATAAGATTTCTGGTAGGGAAGGCGATGCGTTCCAGACTGCCGGAGAAGCTTACGTCCAGATTTTCCGTGGCGGATCCGGTCTCCTGTCCCTGGGCGCTCATGGTTACTTCCGTGGGGCTGAACTGGAAATAGGTGCAGCGGTCGCTCTCATTGTTGAAGATATGCAGGCGATCCAGCGATTCCTGACATTCTTTGCGTCTGAGTTTGAGCGTGGAGGCATCCGCAGCCTGCAGACGGGACAGAAAACTCAGATGATCAGGATAGATGAAGCCGGAGCGGGGCAGGCTCAGCGTTTCACTGCCGCTGCCTGTGCGCAGGTGAAAGCGGCGTTCGCTGATATTGAGCATGACTTCATCCGTTCCCAGCCACTTGCGCAGTTCATTGACGTATTTCTTCTGCAGGAGCAGGCCGTCGGCGGGAAGTTTTGCTGCCAGCTCGTCATTCAGAAAACGGACCATGGCGAACTGATGTCCGTTCAGGCCGCAGACGTCAACCTTGCCCGGCTCCACACTCTTGAGGCAGATGCAGGAGAGTGCTTCGGTGCTGTCGTCATCGCTGATGCAGAAGGAAACACGGTCGATAATGTCCTGAAAGAAGTCTCCTGCCCACAGCACGGCTCCTTCCTCCGGGAAGGGCGGCAGCGCCTGGAACCAGACGGGATCCGCCGCGGGCAGCTTGTAGGAACGGCGTCCCTGTTCGACAAGAAGCGTGTTGCTTTCCTTGTCCAGTCTGAGCTGGATATCCCCTCCGGGAAGACGGCGCAGAAGTTCCACAAAGGCGCGTCCGTTGACGCCGGCCTGTCCTTCTTCCCGGACTTCAGCGGGATAGGTGCCCGTGAATTCGATATTCACGTCCGTGGCCATGAGCGTCAGACGGCCCGTTTCTCCGCTTCCCGCCGCCTGAAGCCAGATGGAGCGCAGATAGGCTGCTCCCGCCTTGCTGGGGATGATGGAGGCGGCTTTCTGCAGCCCATCGATGATCTGTTCCTTTTTCACTGTTATGATCATATGTTTTTCCTGTAGTAAAAGGTTAGGTCCGGTTTTTATGTTCCTAATTCAGGTAACTGTTTGGGAATAAACAAGAAATTATGAACTGTCCGAAGGAGGGGAAAGGCACGTCAGGAACAGGAAGGGCTTGTGCCTTCTCCTTATATGCGGTTCAGACAACGTTGTGTCAACTCCGTTACCAGAATGTGCATATCTTTGTTCGTAACTTGATTTTCCCTAATCTTTTTCACTGCATGCATGACGGTGCTGTGGTCCTTTCCACCGAAGATCCGCCCCAGAGAGGGGTAGGACTCCCCAAGCAGTTCCCTGCACAGGTACATGGCCATCTGACGGGCCTCCACCAGTTGGTTGTCACGTTTTTTTCCTCTCAGATCCCTGGAGGAGAAGCCGTAATGCGCCGCCACCAGAGAAAGTACGGCCTCCGGCGTCAGGCTGTCGCGTGAACCCGAAGCGCGGAAGAATCCTTCCATATCCTGCTCATCCGGCATGTTGCCGGTATGACGGAAAAAGGCATGCATCCGCAGTATGACGCCGTGCAGATGCCGGATCTGCCTGCTGCGGCGGGCCAGAAACAGCGGAGTTTCCCTGTCCGTATTCAGATGGAGTTCCTTGAGAAGATGGCGTGCATAGCTCAGGCGCACATCCAGATCGGCTTCCGCCAGCTCCAGCACCATGCCTTTGCGCAGGCGGGACAGGAGAGAGGGGGCAAGCTGTTCTTCCGAGGGGATGTCCGCCGCGTCCGCTCCGGCCAGTTCCGCCCTCTGCCGGGGGGAAAGGCAGGTGCATGCGCAGAGTACCGGTCTGTTTGTCGCTGTCAGAATGTCAATCAGGGAAGTGAGTTCTTCCTGCGCCTGGGGAGATCGGACAAGAAGATGCGTGTCGTCGAGACACAGGGCGGAGCAGCCGCGCAGCATGCCGCGCACGATCTCCTGCCTGGCAGGACTCTGGCGGAAAAGTCCGGCGAAATCCGGTGCGGAAAGCGTATATATCCTGCCCTGTTCCGCAAGTGCGGGAATATGTCTGAGTGCTGCGGCCGCCGCCTTCAGCAGATGGGTTTTGCCTGTGCCGGGCAGTCCTCTCAGCAGAAGGGGGTTATACGGCATGGAACCGCATTTCAGATCCTCAAGCATGCTCCGGATGATGGAAACGGCAAGCTCGTTCTTCTGCCCGGAGAAAAAGTTGTCGAAACCATATTCTTCCCTGTCCGGCGGAGACATGTCGGACGGCAGCGGGGACAGCGCGTCTGGAGCTGTGCCGGACGGATTTTCCGCCGTGTTTTCGGCTTCCGGGATCTCTCGGGGAGCGTCATGATATCTGACAGTGAGATGTGACCCCAGAGCCAGGTGTGCCGCGTGCTCAAGGGTGGAGGAGCGCCCGTCCTGCCGGAACCAGCGGGCATAGAGAGCATGGGGAAAATAGACATCCAGCACGGGAGAATCTCTTCCCTGCTCTGTTTCCCTTTTCGTTGCGGTTAATGAGAAGCCGAGGACTTCCATGCCCGGTTCCGTTTCCGGTCCGGGCAGGCAGGCAGTTATCAGCTTCCGGAGGTCTTCTTCAGAAATGCTTTCCGCCACCGTATACTCCGTTCATGAGAAAAAGAAGAATGAGGACAGGACATTTCGCTGGAGAAATGCTCCCGGAGTGAGGCGGAGGCGATGCAGCTCCGCTCTTTTCATCAAAAATTCCCTTGTGGTTTGAGACCTCCCCCTTCAGGGGGAAAAGAGGAGTTGACAAGACGGCGAAGCCGATGAAATCCTTTTCCGTACCCCTCCCCTCAGGGAGGGGCAAACCGCACGGATATGTTCAGCCGCGCACGCTTTGATCACAGGTATCAGTATAGGGGAAAGACGGAAGATTTTCCAGTGCTGCGGCCTGTTTGCGGCGGGAATGGGCCGTACCTGGCCGGAGGAAAATTTTCCGGAGGCCGTTCTGGACAGCCTGCGGGAAAACGTATATTTCTCAAAAACATCATGAAAAAATCATTCTTCCGCCGTATTCTTGTGAGGGAATGCCCGGTGTGGGGTATTCTGTTCGCATGTGTCTGCATAGTCTGCCTGACCGGGCGCGCTGCCGCCGAACCATCGGTCGGGACTTCCTCATCCCATACTGGGTCCCAGGCTGCTTCATCTGTGGGGGAACAGGAAAAGGAAGGTCTCTTCTCCTTTTTCGACAGTTTTTTTGAAGAGAAGAAGGAAGAGGCCGCAGATGCGGCGGACGCCGCGGAGACCGCGGATGCCGTGCGGGAAGAGTCCGCCGTTTCCGGAGAAGCCGAAGCTGATCCTGCTCCGTGGGAGGAAAATGATCGTTTTCTCGCTGAGCGCCATGAAGACGGCGCTCTTTCACTGAGTGGAACGGTGGAAAAAGGAGATACTGCGGGCGGCATTCTTCAGGAGCTTACCTCTTCCTCCGAGGCCTACGCCATCGTCGATGCGGCGGAAAAAGTCTGGCCGCTGCGGAAAATCCGTGTCGGACAGCCTTTCGTCTTCGTGCGGGATCATGCCGGAAACTTCGTCTCCTTTACCTATGAGGCCAATCGGGACGAGCAGTTGGTTGTTTCGCGCCAGGATGGAGAACTGAAGGCGTCTCTGGAAAAAATTTCCTATGACATAGAGCTTGCTCTGGTGAAGGGCGAGATTGATTCCAGTCTGTTTGACTGTGTGGCGGGCCAGGGGGAAGAACCTTTGCTGGCCATTCGTCTGGCTGGTGTTTTTGAATGTGAAATCAACTTCATCAACGACATACGCGAACAGGACTCGTTCGAGGTTCTGGTGGAAAAACGCTACCGCAAGGGCGAATTCAAGGGATACGGCCATATTCTGGCTGCCTGGTTCACCAACCGGGGCAAGCGTTTCGAAGCCTATCTCTATGCCGGAGAGGACGGAGTTCTCCATCATTACAACGCCAGAGGAGAAGCCCTTCAGATGGCGCTGCTCAAGGCTCCTCTGGCCTTTACCCGCGTCAGTTCGAAATTCAACCTGAAACGCCGTCACCCCATTCTCGGGGTGGTACGCCCGCACGAGGGCATTGATTACGCGGCTCCGCACGGGACGCCGGTCAGAAGCGTGGGCGACGGGGTCGTTACCCGGGCCGGGTGGGGACAGGGATATGGCAAGATGATTGTCGTCAGGCACCGCAATGGGCTGGAAACGCAGTATGCCCATCTTTCCGGTTTCGCCAGGAATCTGAAGAAGGGCGCGAAGGTGGAAAGGGGAGATGTTATCGGTTTTGTGGGAGCCACCGGTCTTGCCACTGGTCCGCATCTTGATTTCCGTATGCGGAAGAACGGGAGGTTCGTCAATCCCGACGACATCATCGTGCCTCGCGAGGAACCTGTGGACAAGGCCCACATGGATGATTTCCGGCGCCAGGTTGCCTTGTCCCGCGCTTTCCTGCATGGCGAGACGGAACTTGCCGAGTATACTCCGGCGGAGTGGGCCCGTTGAGCTTCGTCAAAAACTTTCCCCTTTCAGGGGACGGGCGTTCCTGACAAGGCGGCAAGGCCGAGAACATCCTTATCCTGCACTTTCTCCCTTTGGGGAGAGACAATCCGCGCGACCACAGTCCCGTACTGCGGAGTCAGTCAGCGGATGGGGCGATGACTGTGGATTGAAACATGGCGGACGTATTTTCCCTTGAAAGCTATGATTATGTTCTGCCCGAAGAGCGCATTGCCCAGCATCCGCCAAAGGTGCGGGGCACGTCGCGTCTGATGGTTCTGGATCGCGGAACGGAAGGCGACTGCTGGACGGATTCCTCATTTGACAGACTGCCGGAATTTCTTCCGGAAAAAGCTCTGCTTGTGGTCAACAATTCCCGCGTGATTCCCGCGCGCCTGTTCGGAAGAAAGCCGAGCGGCGGCAGGGCGGAGATGCTGTTGCTCACGCCTCCGGTTCTGCTGGAGAAGGACGCCCGTCCGGAGAGCGGTTCCGCCTGTCGCCTCGAGGCGGAAGCAGAGGCTCTGCTCAGACCGGGCAGAAGCATACGCGCCGGGGATATGCTCGATTTTGGCGAATTGCAGGCCGAAGTGCTGAAGAAGGGAGATTTCGGCAGGCACACGCTGCGCCTTTTCTGGAAGGGGAATCTGACGGATATTCTGGAAAAAGCCGGAAAGCTGCCGCTGCCTCCGTATATCCGGCGGGAACAGGATGAGGATGATATCTCCCGGTATCAGACCATGTATGCAAGAGAGGATAAAAAAGGCAGCGTGGCCGCGCCTACGGCCGGTCTGCACTTTACCGAGAAGATGCGCGGCCGGCTGCTTTCCCGGGGCGTTGAATGGGCGGAAGTGACGCTGCATGTCGGGTACGGAACGTTCAGCCCGGTGAGGGAAGAGGATATCCGGCAGCATCCCATGCATGCGGAATATGCGGAAATTCCTTATGAAACCGTGGAGGCCGTGCGCCGCGCGAAGCGGGATGGACGACCGGTGATTGCGGTAGGAACGACGTCGGCGCGAACGCTGGAGGGCGCGGCAGAGGCATGTGCGCGTGAAGGGAAGTGGCTTTTTTCTCCGGAAGGCATTTCCGGTTCATCTCCTGATTCCTCTCAGGCGGGATGGTCCGGCTGGACCAGCATTTTTATTTATCCGGGCTTTTCCTTCCGGGTGGCGGACGGCCTGATCACCAATTTTCATCTGCCCAAATCTTCCCTGCTGATGCTGGTATCGGCTCTTGCGGGGCGGGAGCGCATACTTCGGGCCTATGCCCATGCCGTGGAGGAGGGGTATCGTTTCTTCTCCTACGGCGATGCCATGCTGATACGCTGAAAGCGAGGTTTTTCCATGAGCGCGAGTCTGAATGCCTTTCCCGGATTTGTCTGCCGGCTTGACGGAATACGCCGTGTTGATGAGGCGCTTGAAAGCGCCGCCCGGGCTCATCTTGATGATTTAACCAAGCCGCGGGGCAGTCTGGGCCGCCTGGAAGATATTGCGGCGCGTCTGTTCATGATCAGCGGCGGACACGCTCCCCTGTGCGTGGAGCCTTCTCTTGTCATTGTCGCATCGGGAGATCACGGCGTGGCGGAAGAGGGGATAAGCGCCTTTCCCCAGGAAGTTACCGGCCAGATGCTGCGTAATATTCTGGAAGGAGGAGCGGGCATCAGCGTGCTTTCCCGTCTCAACGGCATGGAGATGCTTGCAGTGGATGCGGGCGGAATTCATGACGCTCTGAGCGAAGCACAGTACCCGAAGCTCAGAAATCTTCGTCTGGGCAGAGGTACCGCAAATCTGGCCCGCACATGCGCCATGAGTCCGGAACAGTGCGTCAGAGCGCTGGTCTATGGCATGGATACGGTGCGTTATGCGGCGGAGCAGGGCGTGCGTCTCGTGGCCACGGGAGAAATGGGCATCGGCAATACCACGCCTGCCACCGCGCTGTTTTGCGCGTTATACGGTCTGGAGCCTGAACATGTCGTCGGTCCGGGAACAGGTCTGAATTCATCCGGGGTAAGGCACAAGGCCAGGGTAATTCGTCAGGCCCTGGAACTGCATCGGAATGTCGTTGCCGATAGGGATGTTCTCGGGGTGGCTGCGGCTCTTGGCGGCTATGAAATCATGGTGCTGGCCGGAGTGGTGCTGGGCGCGGCGGAAAGCCGCATTCCCGTGCTGGTGGACGGCTTTATTTCCACATCCGCCTATGCCGTGGCGCATGCGTTGTGTCCGGCTGTTGCGGATTATGCCTTTTTGGCGCATGCTTCCGCCGAACCCGGTTACGCCGCCATAATGAAACATATGGGAAGAACGCCTCTGCTTGGTCTGGGGTTCCGGCTTGGCGAGGGCACAGGCTGTGCGGCGGCTTTTCCTCTGCTGCGGGCTGCCTCCGCCATCTATAATGAAATGGCCACATTCAGCGGAGCGGACGTCACCGGAACGGAGAGACAGCCCGTCGAGTAGCCGGATAACGGAAACGTGCGGAAAGAGTGCGGCGCAAGAGAACATATGGCATATCCTCTTGAATTCAGGCGGGCAAGCCGCGGTTTTCATGTGCGCAGAGGATTTCTTGATCTGCGTGGCATGACGCTGCGCGCGGTTGAGGGGGTATCCCTGCATGTGGAAAAGGGGGAAACGCTCGGTCTGGTGGGGGAATCCGGCTGCGGGAAGTCCACACTGGCGCGCATGGGGGCGGGCTTGCTGAAGCCCTCTTCCGGGGAGGTGCTGATTGACGGAGCGGATCTGTCTTCCTTTACTCCCCGGGAGCGTGCCCGGCGGATGCAGATGGTATTTCAGGACCCCTTTTCCTCTCTGAATCCGAGGATGAGCGTGGGCGCCTCTGTAGCCGAGCCGCTGCGCATGACAAGGCCGGAACTGTCCACCTCTTCCCTTCGGGATAAGGTGCGGAGTCTTCTGGAGAAAGTGGAGTTGCGTCCGGAACAGGCCGGGCTTTTCCCGCACGAGTTTTCCGGCGGGCAGCGTCAGAGAATCGCGGTAGCCCGGGCGCTTGTAGCCGACCCCTCGCTTGTGATATGCGACGAGCCTGTTTCCGCTCTTGACGCTTCCGTTCAGGCTCAGGTGCTGAACCTGCTCAGGGACATGCAGGATGAGCGCGGTCTGAGCTATCTGTTCATTTCCCATGATCTGGGAGTAGTCGGCTTCATGAGCCGACGTATTGCGGTCATGTATCTGGGACGCGTGGTGGAACTTGCTTCCCGCGAGGAGCTGTTCCGTCATCCCGCCCATCCTTATTCAAAGGCGCTGCTGGCTTCCGTTCCCGGCAGAGGAGGGCATCCTCTTTCCGGGGAAATGCCCAGTCCCTTTGAGCCTCCCCGCGGATGCGCCTTTCATCCCCGTTGTCCCTTTGTCCGTGATCTGTGTCGGGAGTGCATGCCGGAGGAACGGGATCTGGGCGGACGCCGCGTGCGCTGTCACTATCCGTTGTAAGTTCAATGCGTTGCAGCAGAAATGGTGCTGACCGAATCCCTGGTTGCGACTCCGGGTCTGATTATATTAATTTGCAAAATGATTTGTGAATGATTGCGCATTATAAAAAGCTGTATTATCTGTAAAGAGTCACAGGTGAGATATGTTACGTCCTTTTTATCCAAGGAGTCAATCATGTTTAAAAAAGTGCCTGCTCTCGCCATATGCCTGCTCATGGCATGCGGCGTCGAAGCGTGGGGCGCTTCGAGGCCGGCCGTCATGCAGTCACCGGCCAAGGATGGTGCATACGTGCTTGAACTGCCCGGCCTGGTGAACGGCGAAAAGCATGTCACCATCAGCGGGGCGGAAAAGACCATTTATGACGGTATCGTCCTTCGTAAAACCCGCATCAAGATGGATGGAACAATTGTCATTCCTCCGGCGGGCATCTACACCACAGTGCGCTGCGGCAACTGGAAGCCGTTCGACAACGAAAAAATCTACGTCGGTCCCACTCCCTTCTATTATATCAATCAGCGTTCCGCCCGCACCGTGCTGCAGAACCAGGTATTCCAGCTTGGCGAAGTGAAGCCCATGAATCCCAACAAGACGCGCGGCTGGGAGCTTACCGCCATCAATACTGATACCTATATGATGCCGGGAGTCCTGGACGCAGAGTTCAAGCTGGTGAAAACCACGGGCAACTATTACGGTTCGTCCTTCAAGGCTACAATAGGTCCTGATACGAATGACGGCGCCAACGGAAAGGCTCTTTCGGCCAAAACCTATCAGAAGCCCGGTTTCTATTCCATGACTGAAAGCGATTCCGCCGATACCAACATTATGGCTACCAATGTGGCCGCCGGCGGTCGTACCTATGTGATCGTGGATGAGATTACTCCCGAGACGGTCAAG
>UMHC01044825.1_pt1 | contig 19731 bp, 16 predicted proteins | sample 1965381 | NCBI WGS metagenome assembly UMHC01 (sample SAMEA4836083, study PRJEB28245) | human gut metagenome | biome: gut microbiome; material: fecal sample | place: Denmark | collected 2008 | reverse complement strand
GCAGAAAATCCTGGCCGAAGACTCGGAATTCGATATCCCCGCGCCGCCCAGGCCCGAACCGGAACCCGAACCTGTTCCCGAACCCAGGCCAGAGCCGAAACCGGAACCCAGGCCGGAACCCAAACCCGAGCCGAAGCCCAAACCCAAACCGGCACCCAAAAGGGAAGCGCCCCGGCGCAAACAGCCTCCCGCCCCGGTGAAGGAGGCTCCGCGCGAATCCGCCGCCGTCAATGCGCCGGCGGGGGAAATCTCCGGCTCTTCCGCGGATGCCGCCGCCGTGGCCGAACGCAGGGCGGAAGGGGAACTGCGCAGCAGGCTTCTGGACCGGCTGATCGCGGAAATCGAAAAACGCAAGAATTACCCCCGTCAGGCAAGACGTTCAGGGGCCGAGGGAACCTGCACCCTGGAAATCCGCGTGGATGCGGCGGGGGTGGTGCAAGGCTGCGGGCTGGCAAAGGGCAGCGGCTCGCCCGTTCTCGATGCCGCAACATCCCGGCTGGCAGGCAGGCTCGCCGGGATGGACACCGGCGTCAGGGGCAAGGCATTCCGCGTGCTGATTCCCGTCAGGTATTCGCTGCGGGACAATTAGCGCGTCCTGCACCTGAAAATATCTGCGGGCCGGGACTCCATTCCGGCCCGCGGGTTTCACGACTCCGCCGGAGCAGCCGCAAGTGAATTGCAGCGATACCGGGCAGGGGCCGTCGCGGCGGAGTCTCGCCCTGCCCGGCTCCACGGAGCATTTCAAGAGCGGAATGCTCTGGCGATTTTCAGGGCAAAGCCTCTCGCAACTGCGGGGATCTGTCCGGAATTTCCGGCAGATCCAGCCGTATAACGCACACCGGCGACGAGACGAAAGCCAGATTCCCTCCCGCATTGCGGGCAATCTGCCGCGCAATGGCAAGCCCCAGCCCGGAACCGTCGGAATTGGGGTCGCGTTTGCGGAAACGCCGGAACATGTCTTCGCGCAGTTCTTCGGGAACGCCATCCCCCTCGTCGGTCACATCCACAATGATCCGCCCGCCCTGTCGGCCCGCACGCAGCCTTGTCGCGCCCTTTCCGTGCAGCAGGGCGTTTTCCAGCAGATTCCCCACCAGTTCGCGCATGTTTCCGGCATCGCAGGCGCATCGGAGCCCGTCAGCGATATCCGCTTCCAATGTTCTCCCTTCCTTCTCGAACAGAGGCAGGAGGGAGACGGCCGCTTCCCGCACAGCGCGGGAAAGATCAGCCGGAGACACCGCTCCCGATCGCGCGGTCAGAGCGGCGCGATCACTTTTCGCCAGCCGTCCGAGCTGAAACACCATGCGTTCCATGTGGCGAAATTCCCGCCTTATGCCCACCCAGTCCGGTTTTCCGCCGCGTCTGCCCTCTTCCAGCAGCAGGCCCAGCACGGTCAGGGGCGTACGCAGCTGATGCGCCGCGTCGGAAACAAACCTCTTTTCCCGTTCATAGGCGAGGCCAAGGCGTCTGAGCGCGTCATTCGCGGCCTCGGCCAGCCCGCGCAGTTCCGGCGGCAGCCCGTCCACGGGCACCCCCCTGCCCGGATCATCGGGAACAATCCGGCGCGTCAGCGCCGCCGCCCGGTTCACGGGCCGCATGGTCCAGCGCAGCAGCACCGCCATGAACAGCACAACCAGCACGCCCAGCCCGATGGTCAGGGAAGCCCCCCTGAGCGAGCGGCTCCCCAGCAGTCTGTCCAGTGCAGCTCTTTCCAGGACATCCCGCTTGGATACCATAAGAATGTTCCCGTCCGTGAGCCGTACCGGTACACTGATCTCTTCCCCGGCGAAGTGCGAAAACCAGCCGCCGTACCGCTGCCCCTCATCCAGCAGCATGGGCTTGAGCCTGCGCGGACGGCCTCCGTGGGGCGCATACCACAGAAGCTTCCCCTCCGGGGAGTACAGGGTATAATACAGGATATCTTCGCCAAAGGCGGCGGGCAGGGAACGGATCGCGGCGGAATCCCTGCCGAAGGTGATGTCCTTGGCCTGAAACAGCAGGATATTTCGCCGCAGGTCGTCCAGAATGTCACGCTGATGATAGGCCTGCACAAGAAACACGGGCAGCAGCATGCAGGTCAGCGCCACCAGTATGCGCAGGCGCAGACTGAGCGAGTCAAAAGCCACGGGGCAGTGAAATTTCATATCCGCCTTCCGCCTGTGCGTCCGCGCCCGGCTCTCTCTTCGGATGACGCGGGAGACATGCGGTATCCCAGACCGCGCACGGTCTCCATGCGGCAGTCCGCCCCGCTTTCCCGCAGCTTGCGGCGCAGGCGGGACGCCACGGCCTCAAGGGCATTGGGCGTGACTTCCTCCTCAAAGCTGTACAGACGTTCCTCCAGAACATCCTTGATGACCACCCTGGGCGAGGAACGCAGCAGCTCCTCCAGCAGCATGCCTTCCCTGCGGGAGAGCTGGATCGGACGCTCTCCCGCCGCCGCATGGCGGGAACGGGTATCGAAACACAGCGTTCCGCAGCGCAGCACCGGGGCGGCCGCATTGTCCGCCCGCCGCAGCACGGCGCGTACACGGGCTTCCAGTTCCGCCATTTCAAACGGCTTGAGCACATAGTCATCAGCACCCAGGTCCAGTCCCTTCAGGCGATCCTCCAGGGCATCCCGTGCGGTCAGGATAAGGCAGCGCGCCCCGCCCCGTCTGGCCAGCAGCTCCATACCGTCCATGTCCGGCAGGCCGAGATCCAGAACCATGATATCATAGTTTCTGCGATCCAGATAGGCCAGGGCATCCGCGCCCCCGCCCACGGCATCCGCCGTGAACCCCGCACGCGAAAAATGCCCGGCCAGCTTGTCCCGCAGCACGGGGTGATCCTCCACAATAAGAATGGTCATAGCGTTTCCCCGCGGATTTCACGCACCGTTTTTTGTCAGGTTGATGTCAGTCTGACTTTTTACAGTTTTTTTCAGAAAACGATATCTGTTTTCAAAATCATATTATAACAGGGTACGGCCCGCAAGCCGTGCCCCTTTTGGAGGAAAGCATGTTCGTCGCTTCAGGAAAGCCGTCCCGCATACGCCGCCTGCCGGCCCTTCTGGCCGCGCTGCTCTGCGTTTCCGCAGGGACTCCCAGTCTCTGGACTCCCGCATACGCCGAGGAATCCGTTGAAACATCCGAAGTCATCGTGTCCGCTACGGGGTATGCCCAGGAAGTTCAGGATGCCCCGGCCAGCGTGACAGTCATCACTTCCGAGGAACTGGAAAAGAAGGCCGTCAATTCCCTGACCGACGCGCTGCGCGGGGTGGAAGGCGTGGATGTCATCGGCGGCGGCGAAACCGGCTCGATCTCCATCCGCGGCATGGAATCCGACAAGGTGCTGATCATGGTGGACGGACGCCGCCAGAACAGTACCGGAACCACCCGCAAGGGCGGCATCAGTCAGGGCGAGGCCATGAGCTGGATTCCTCCGGTCGAAGCCATTGAGCGCATTGAAGTGGTGCGCGGTCCCATGTCCACCCTGTACGGCTCCGAGGCCATGGGCGGCGTCATCAACGTCATCACCAAGAAAGTGGGCAGCAAGTGGACGGGAACCTTCTCCACGAGCGCCACCCTGCGGGAAAGCGACTACGGCGACACGATGGGCGGCGATCTTTACCTGACCGGCCCCATCATCCCGGAAAAGCTGGGAATCCAGCTCTGGGGAGATCTGTCAAGCCGCGACGAGGATGAGGTTCTTAACGGAGTAGCCCGCCACAAGAAGCAGAACGGTACCGCCCGCCTGTGGTTCACCCCCGTGGATGGGCAGGAATTCATGATCGGCATGACCCGGCAGGAACAGGGCTTCCGCACCACCCCCGGCAAGAGCACGGAGCTTATGAGCAAAGGCAAGCCGAACAGCGTCGCCGAAACCGAGTACGATCGCACGCAGTACGACTTTTCCTACAACGGCAGGCTGCCTGTGGGAAACCTGAGCCTGGACGCCTTCTATGAGGAATATACCTCCTCCTTCTCCTCCAAGCCCGGCCTGATGAACGTGGACAACACCAATATCGAGGCGAAGTACAATGTCGCGCTCGGCGGCCACATGATTCTGGTCGGCGGGCAATACAAGAAATACGGGCTGGACGACGACGGCTATTACACCACTATCGTGCCGGGCGGAACCAATATCACGAAAACGGAAGCTTCCATGGAGGAATATTCCCTCTTTCTGGAAGACGAATGGTGGCTGCTGGACAACCTCAGCCTGACCGGCGGTCTGCGATGGGACAACAACACCGAGTTCGGCGACCACTGGAGTCCCCGCCTGTACGGCGTCTACAACTTCCTGCCTGACTGGACGCTCAAGGGCGGCGTGGCCTGGGGCTTCAAGTCCCCCACCCTTGTCCAGATCAATCCCATGTTCGGCATGGGTCAGAGAGGCGGCGGCATCACACGGGGCAACGCGGATCTGGACCCGGAAACCAGCGTCAACTACGAACTGGGCGTGCTGTATGACAACTCCCGTCTGAGCGCCAGCCTCACCGGCTTCTACACCGACTACAAGGACAAGATCGTCAATACCGGCACGGACGGACTGCTGGGGCCGGACGGCCAGCCCATTCAGGACCCGCTCACCGGCAAGGGCCTCAGCACCTATTACAATATCACCGGCGCGGAAGTGTGGGGCATCGAGTTCGCTCTCGGCTACAAGTTCACCGACACTCTGTCCGCGCGCTTCAATTACACCTGGAACAATTCGGAAATCACCGGGAAAGCCTCGAACCTGCCCTATGACTTCCACAAGTACGACGGACTGGAAGGGGAGCCGCTGGTGGCCATGCCCGAACACCTGGCCAACCTCACCGTCGAATGGCTGCCCCTTGAAAGCGTAAGCACCTTCGCCTCTCTCCAGTACCGGGGCAAGGAATACTATCCGAACTTCGGCCAGGGCGGGGAACTGAACAAAAACGAGGACACCACCCTCACCACGGACATCGGCTTCACCTGGGAAATGTACAAGAACCTCAAGCTCAGCGGCACGGTGTACAATCTGTTCAATGACACGCGCAGCAACAGTGACGCCGACTACACCTATCCGGACAGCGGCCGCCGTTACTGGCTCAAGCTGGCCTATACCTTCTAGGACACATTCAGCGTGAATCCGCCGGGCGTCTCCGGTCTTCCGGAACGCCCCGGCATGACTCTCCCTGCCCGGGGCGGCGCGCGGTTTTCCATATCCTCCCGACGCCCGCCCCGGTTTTCCCTTCCTCCCCGACAAAAGGATTTTCCATGACGTATCCTTCCCTTCCGCCGGAATGTCTGCCCTGGCTGCGCACGGCGGGCGCGCTCGCAGCGGCGTTCATCACGCTGTGGGCTCTGGCTCCCGGCCTCGCCTCGGTGCTGCCCCTGCCTCCCTTCGAGGCCAGCGCGGCGGCGTTTCTGGTTTCCATTGTCCTCTTCCCCTTTCTCGCCGTCCTGTACCATATGGGACTGACCCCGCTGCTCCGCTCCGGAGCAAAGGAGGAGCGCCCATGAACGCTCCTTTCCGCAGCAGTATGCGTGAACTGCATTCCCGGGCCGGGCTTGTCCTCGGCTGGCTGGGAATTTTTCTTTTTTTCATGGGTTCGCTGGCGCTGTACCGCTACGAAATCACCTTCTGGATGCAGCCGGAAACCCATCACGCGGCGCAGCGCGGCAGTACGCGCGAAAAAATCGAAGCCGCGCGCGCCGGACTCGCCTACCTGACCCGGCGCGCGCCTGACGCGGAAATGTGGCGCGTGAACCTGCCCACGGAACGCACTCCCGTACCCTCGGCGGCATGGGCCAGCGGAGAGGCCGTGCATGATCCTCACGGCATGGCGCCTGAACTGTTCGATCCTGAAACCGGCCGGGCGCTTGCGGCGAGGGAAACCGGAGGCGGCTCGTTCCTGTACCGCCTGCACGTCGATCTCTTCGGTCTGGATCGCGGCGTCGGCCGCAAGGCCGTAGGCATGGCGGCTCTTGCCCTGCTGCTGGTCTGCGTCAGCGGCGTCTGCCTGCGCAGGGACTTCTTCCGGAATTTTCTCGCCTTTCGGCCCGGTGAAAACCGGTTCGCGTTCTGGCGCGACGCGCACGGCGTTGCGGGCGGGCTGACCCTGCCCTTCTTTCTCGCCATCACCGCTTCCGGTCTGGTGCTTCTGGCCCAGTCCCTGCTTCCCTCCACGCTCTTCCCCCATTACCGCGACGGGGCGCGGAACTTTGTGCGCGAATCCAAGGGCGCGGGCATCATGCAGCCACCCTCGCCCACAGCCCGGACTCTGCCCGTCACGCCGCTTTCCGAAGAATACGGCAGCGTGCCCGACCCCGCCCCCCTGCTCGAACTGGCTGCCCGGCGCTGGCCGGACTGCGGTGCAGGTTCGCTGCTGATCCGCTTTCACGGCGGAAACGTCATCAGCATGCAGGCCGTGCAGGCCAGAAGCTCCGCCCTGTCCCGCCGCTCCTCCGCCGATCTCCTCGAGCTTCGCGTGATTCCCGGCATGGACAGGGGGGAGGTGCTCGACCCCCGCACGGAAACCCCTCCCTCCTTTATCCGCTCCGTCTGGTATGCCGCCAGCGCCCTGCATCTGGGCCGCTTTGCCGCGCCTCTGCCGCGCGCCCTGCTCTTTCTTTCCGGCCTGCTCTCCGCGGGCATGATGGCGGCCGGGCTGCTGCTCTGGGAAAAGGCACGGGAGCGAAAAACCGGAGACAGCGTGCCCAAGGGCGTTTACGCCGCAAACACCGCCGTCATCGCCGGGCTGCCGCTTTCCGTGACCGCCTACTTCTGGATGAACCGTCTGCTGGATGCGGATCTGCCGCAGCGCGCCACATGGGAAAGTCTGACCTTTTTCTTTGCCTGGGCCTGCTGCCTTACCCACGCATGGGCCCGCGACAAGCCCGCCGGACGAGGCGAGCAGCTTGCGGCGGCGGGGCTGGCTCTCGCTCTCCTGCCTTTCCTCAACGGCCTGACCGGGGGGGAAGCTCTGCCGGATACCCTGTTCCACGGCCCCGCTCAGCTCGCGGGCTTTGACATCTTTGCGCTGCTGGCGGGGATGGGGCTGTTCGGCGCGGGCTTCCGCACGCTGCGCCGCAGCCGGACGGCGTCGCCTCTGCACGCGCTGCGCGGCCGCATTGCGGAAATGCTGGACAGCACCGCCGCCCGTGTGCGCGGGGCAATGCCGAAACGCGGAAGCGCCGCGGCCGCACTGGCCGCCGTCCGGGCAAAAGCCATGCACGCCGCTGTTCCCGCCCGGACGGAGAAAGAAGACGACACAGCGGGAGAACATCCTGCCGATTCCATTGCCGTTTCCTCCACGGACTCCTCTTCCGCCACCGGAGCGAAAAGCGCATCTTCCTCCCCGGACGGAAAGAAATCCCCTGCAAAGACCGGAACCGGCCCCGCCCTCCCCAAAAACAAAGGAGAACTTTCATGCTGAGTCTGTGCGCCGCTCTCATGATGCTGGCCGCCTGCTGTCTGCTTGCCCCCGGAACAGACCGGGACAGCGCCGCGCCCGCGCCCCTCGTCTTCCGCTGGCGCAAGGGCTGGCTTCCCCTGGGCCTGACCCTGCTCTTCGCCTGCCGAGCCTGCGGCCCCGCCGTGGGCGTGGTGACATGGTTCGGCCTGCTGGCGCCCGCCGGGGTTCTGACCGCGCTGTTCATGGCCTGCGCGCCCGAGGCCGCGCGGGATTGGCTCAGGAGCCGCGCGCTGGCCCTGAGCTATCTTCTGTTCTTTCCCGCCGTGCTGGCGGGTTCCCTGTAGCCGTCTTCCGCCCCACGCATTTCCCCCGCGGGGCAAAAATTTGCGGATAGTTCACGATTGCCCGTGACAAGCTGAAAATCCGTATTAATTATGAGACGTGAAGACGTTTTTCAGGAATGTTCAAAATCGCAACCAACAAGGATCGCTGTCATGAATACGCAGGTTGAAGCTCTGCTCAAGGATCAGATCAACAAGGAATTTTACTCGGCCTATCTCTACCTCGCCATGTCCAACTATTACTACGGCGAAAATCTGGACGGCTTCGGCCACTGGTTTGAAGTGCAGGCCAGGGAAGAACAGGAACACGCCATGAAAATCCTGAAATATCTTCAGGACAACGGCGTAAAGGTCGAACTCGCGGCCATTGCCGCGCCCGGCGCGGATTTTTCTGACTACAGGGCGCCCCTGACCGCCGCGCTCAAGCATGAGCAGTACGTCACCAGCCTTATCCACGCCATCTACAAGCAGGCCCGCGACAGCGACGACTTCCGCGCCTGCCAGTTCCTGGAATGGTTCGTGGCCGAACAGGGCGAGGAAGAAAAAAGTACGGCCGATCTCATTGCCAAGTTCGACCTCCTCGGCGGAGACGCCAAGGGGCTGTATCTGCTGAACGCGGAGCTCAAAAACCGCGCGTAGAACATTTGCCCGCCTTTTCCGAAGCGGGGTGAAAGGCGTGTCCATGTCTTTTCCATATGGACACGCCTTTTGCATTTTCCCGCAATTTTCACGGCTGCCGACAATTTCAAGGGGCGCCCCGTCTGCACGGACAGAGCGGCAGCGAATGCTGCCGCAAAAGCAGCCCGCGCCCAGCACGGGCAGGTGGCGGAAGAGTCTTGTGTGTTTGATTCCCCTTGTTTCTGATGCGTTCAGTCCAGTGAGGCGGAGGGAAAGGGGGGCGCCCCCCTTCCGGCGGGGTTCCCGGCGCGGGCTGGCGGGCCGCAAGAGGTCTTGAGCCACAAAAGTTTGCGAATGGCGACAGCGGCGGTAAGGCAGCACATATCCTCGACCGGATTGCCTGTGTTCTCTCGCGCCTCCGGCGGTCAGGGATGCCTTCAACTCCACTCCACGCTTAAACAGAGCATCTACAGAGTATCTGATGAAAATCAGCCACCCCGTTTTCAAGAGTCTTGCCGCCCTGTCCCTCGGCACACTGGGCGTCTGCATGTCCGAATTCTCCATCATGGGAATACTGCCCGATGTCGCGCGTACGCTGGGGGTCAGCATCCCCGATGCCGGGCACTTTATCTCCGCATATGCCCTTGGCGTATGCGCGGGCGCGCCGCTCATGGTGCTGACGGTCCGCACGCGCCCCCTCAGGAGCATCCTGCTGGCGCTCATGTGCCTGTATATCGCGGGCAATGCGCTGACAGCCGCGGCCCAGAACTATCACATGATGCTTGCGGCCCGTTTTCTGGCCGGACTGCCGCACGGAGCCTATTTCGGCGTGGCCGCCATCGTGGCCGACAGACTGGTGGACAGGGCCTACTCGGTGCTTGCCGTTTCCATCGTCATTGCCGGAGCCACCATAGCCAACCTGGCCGGAGTGCCCTGCTCCACGCTCATTGCCCATGCCGGATCGTGGAGAATGGCCTACGGCCTGGTGGCGGGCACAGGACTTCTCGTCATTGCGGGCATTCTTGCCTGGGTTCCCCGTCTGCCGGGCATGAAGGATACCGGCCTGCGCGGGCAGTTCCGCTTTCTCAGATCCCCCGCTCCCTGGCTCATCCTGGCGGCCATCGTCATGGGCAACGGCGGCATGTTCTGCTGGTACAGCTATGTCAGTCCCTTCATGACGGGCATCACTCTCATTCCGCCCGCGCACATGACGGCAGTCATGGCCCTCGCAGGGCTGGGCATGGTCGCGGGCAACGCTCTCAGCGGCAGACTTTCCGTCCGTTTCAGTCCCGCCGCCATCGCCGGAACCATGCAGGGCGTCATGGCGTTTGCCCTGATCCTGATTTTCCTTGCGGGGAACAGCCCTGCCGCCGCTCTCGGCCTCATGTTCGTCTGCACGGCCTGCCTGTTCGGCATTTCCGCCCCGCAGCAGATGCTTCTGCTCGGCAGCGCGGAAGGAGGCGAAATGCTGGGAGCGTCTCTCGCGCAGGTGGGGTTCAATCTGGGTAATGCCGTGGGAGCGTATTTCGGCGGCATCTCCGTCAGTTCCGGCGGAGGATACTCCGGAACCGCGCTGATCGGAGCCGGATTTGCCGCGGCGGGATTCCTGCTGCTTCTGCTGTATGCCCGCAGATACGGAAAAGACGGAGGAAAAACGGGCAAGGTTGACCCCGGCGTTCATTCCGCTTAGAGCAAACGGGAAGGTTTCCGTTCCACGGCCCGGTTACGGCCGCGTTTCTTCAGTCTTTCAAGGAGCATCCATGAGCCTTATTTCCCTGAATTCCGCCCTGAAAACACTGTTTGACGCCCATATCGAGGGCATTTCGCAGAAAGAGGAGCTGACGCCCGGGGCGATTGAACATGCCCTGGACGAAGGTTCCATGGTTCTGCTCGGCAACCCCGCCCACAAAAACGTCAGACCCATTGTCGTGGGCCAGCCTTCCCGCGTCAAGGTAAACGCCAATATCGGCACCTCCCCTTTCCAGAATCATCCCGAATGTGAAAGGGCCAAGCTCAGGGTCGCTCTCGCGGCCGGAGCCGATACCGTGATGGACCTGTCCATTGCGGGCGATCTTGACGCCGTCCGGCGCGGCATGCTGGAGGATTGTCCCGCCCCTCTGGGAACCGTGCCCCTGTACGGCGTGGCGCAGCACTATATTGATCGCGGCGATGACCCGGCCGACATGGATCCGGAGCGCCTGTTCGCGGAAGTGGAAAAGCAGGCCGAGCAGGGCGTGGACTTCATGACCCTGCACTGCGGCATCACCCGGCGCGGCGCGGAATGGGCGGCCAGAGGCGGACGCGCCATGGGCATCGTCTCGCGCGGAGGCAGCATTCTGGCCCGCTGGATGCTCAAAAACGACAGGGAAAACCCCCTTCTCACCGATTTTGACCGTCTGCTCGGCATTGCCCGCAGGCATAACGTCACCCTTTCCCTCGGGGACGGTCTGCGCCCCGGCGCGGGATGTGACGCGGGCGATCCCGCCCAGTGGGAGGAAGTGATCACGCTGGGCACGCTGGCCCGGCGCGCGCTGAAGGAAGGCGTGCAGTGCATGATCGAGGGCCCGGGTCATGTGCCCATGAATGAGGTGGAGGCCCAGATCCGGGGCATCAAGAAAGCCACCTTCAACGCGCCCCTCTATGTACTCGGGCCGCTGACCACGGACTGCGCTCCCGGCTACGATCACATTGCGGGGGCCGTGGGCGGCGCACTCGCCGTGCGCGCCGGCGTGGACTTCCTGTGCTACCTCACTCCGGCCGAACATCTCACCCTGCCCGACGCGGCGGATGTCAAGGCCGGAGTCATGGCCTCCCGCGCGGCTGCCCAGATCGGCGAGACCTCGCTCGGACGCCCCCGCGCCCTGCGCCGCGAGGCGGCCATGAATACGGCCCGCAAAAATCTGGACTGGGACGGCATGCGCGCCGCCGCGCTTGATCCGGAACTGCTCGACGCCCGGCGCGAACCGCACAAGTGCGAGGAGGAATGCGCCATGTGCGGCAACTTCTGCGCCGTGAAGATGCTGCGGGAATTGTAGTTTTCCTCCCGCTTCGTTTCCGCTGTCTTCAGCCCCGCCCCGGAACATCCGGGGCGGGGCTTTCGCGTTCCGCTCCTTTTTTCATTGAAAATTCTGTTTATCGGAAAATGAATCTTGACACTTCCTCACAAGTATTGTTTAAGTCCACGCATAAAGTTTGATTAATAAAACTTTATTGAACCACCAAAATCACTCCGGCCATGATCCGGAGAGGGAGAAGATATGAGCTTGCAGGACGACAGCCGGAGAAAAGACAGCGCCATGCCCATGCCCGGCGCGGGGGACATTGCGCAGGGCATGCATGCGGACGGGATTTCCGGCGAGATCGCCGACGGCCGGAAGGGCAACCATGCGGGGCATGCCGCCGGAGACGCCGGGAAGCGTCCCGGCGGAGACATGGCGCGCTATTTTGCCAGGGAAGGCGTCGACCCTCTGACATCCGCCTTTGACGGCAAGATTGCCGTACATCCCGGCGCAGGCGGAGAAATGCTGAACGGCGGCAAGGCCCTCGCCGCGCTGGAACGTCTGCTTGACGCTCCGCGCGAAGGCAGAAGCGTGGCCTATGTTCATGTTCCCTTCTGCGAAACCCACTGCCTTTACTGCGGGTTCTACAACAGGGCCTATCGTCCCGGCGAGAGCGCCGCCTATGCGGACACGCTGGGCAGGGAGCTTGCCCTGTGGGCGGGACGCGCCGCGCAGGAACAGGGGCCGGTACATGCCGTATATCTTGGCGGAGGCACGCCCACGGCCCTTGAAGCCGACGACCTGCGCCGCGTGCTGCGGGATATCCGCGCGCGCCTGCCGCTGGCCAACGACTGCGAAATCACTGTCGAAGGCCGCCTGACCAACTTCGACGAGCGCAAGATGGAAGCCTGCCTTGAAGGGGGAGCAAACCGCTTCTCCCTTGGCGTCCAGAGCTTCAGCACCAAAATCCGGCAGGCCATGGGCAGGCTGTGCCCGCGCGAAGACCTGCTGCGCCGCATCGAAAAACTGCGGAGCTACAATCAGGCGGCCATTGTGGTGGATCTCATCTACGGTTTTCCGATGCAGGACATGGAAAGCTGGCTGGATGACATCGCCACGGCGCAGTCCATCGGACTGGACGGGGCGGACTGCTATCAGCTCAACACCTACAGGGGAACACCTCTCTCCCGGGCCATCGAGAACGGAAAGCTCCCTGCCGGAGCCGACACGGCAGGCCGCGCCCTGATGTTCAGGGCCGGAGTCGAGGCCATGCAGGAGGGATTCTGGCGGCGTCTGTCCATCAGCCACTGGGCGAATACCACGCGCGAGCGCAACCTGTACAACCAGTACGTCAAGGGACGCGCGCACTGCCTCGCCTTCGGCCCCGGCGGGGGCGGCAATATCGACGGCACGTTCTACATGAATCAGTCCGATATCGCCGCATGGCGCGAGTCCGTGGAGGCAGGGCGCAAACCCCTGGCCATGGCAGTGCTGCCCGCCCCCCGCTGGAAGCTCTGCAAGGCCGTAACGGAAGGCATGGAGAGGGGCGCGCTGAACCTGTCCGCGCTGGAGTCCGAATTCGATGAGCCTCTGTGCGACATATGCAGGCCGGTGCTGGAGCAGTGGGAACGGGCGGGGCTGGTGACATGGGCCGGAGATTTTCTTGTGCTCACCGTGGCGGGACAGTTCTGGCAGGTGAATCTGAATCAGTTGCTGCTGGATTATCTGAAACACGCGCCCGGGCAATCCGGCCGGGCATGCTGATATGAGGGAGCTCCGCCGGGCGGGAATGTTCCGCGGCGGAGTTTGTGGAAAACCTGTTTTTCCGAGGGAGAATAGACTGTGAAATTCAAATTTATGCGGTACGCACTGCCCGTGGCCGCCCTCATCCTGCCGAGTGTGCTGACGCTGGCTTCAGCCGCCTCCGCGGAGGAAACCGTTCGCTCCGATGAAGTGCGGGTGACGGCTACCCGTGTGGCGCGGGAACTGCACGACGTGCCCATGAGCGTGTCCGTGATGACTGAGGAAGACATCAGGAAATCCCCGGCGCGAACCGTGGGAGAACTGCTGGAAGATGTGCCCGGCGTGCAGATCCACAACTCCGGCAGTCAGGGACTCAAGCGCGTTTCCATTCGCGGGGAATCCCCCAACCGGGTTCTCATTCTCATTGACGGTCAGAAAATCGCTGAAAACAAGTCTATGGATGGTACCGCCGTTCTCATCGATCCCTCAATGATCGAACGGGTCGAGGTGATAAAAGGCCCGGCTTCCGTGCTCTACGGCTCCGAAGCTCTGGGAGGCGTGGTCAACATCATCACCAAAAAAGGCGGCACCAAACCTGTGCAGGGAGAAGCCAGCGTCGGATACAGCGGCGCATCCGACGGGTTCAACAGCAGCCTTGGTCTCTATGGCCGCAGCGGAGGTTTCAGTTACCGCGCCAGCGGCTCCTATGAGGACCACGACAGGCTGAAAACCCCGCGCGGCGACATGCCGCATACCTCGTTCCGTCAAAAGGAAGGGAGTCTCTTTCTGGGGTATGATTTCAGCGAGCATTTCAGCATCGGCGGCGGCGTCGACATGTTCGACAGCAGCATCAGCGCAGGGAGCATGGAACCCGGCTATGAAAACTTCTCCGTGGAAATTCCGGAATGGAAGCGTGACAAAGTCAATCTCTTCGCCGAAGCCAGAAATCTTACGGAATATCTGGCTCGTGTGCGCTTCGACGCTTTCTGGCAGGAAAGCCGGAAACACATGATCAATACGGTAGATGTGGACGGCATGCCCATCAAAATCGTCAACGACGCGGACAATATCAACAGACAGACAGGAGCCGGTCTTCAGACGGACTGGCAGATGGGCGACAGCCACTACCTTGTCGCGGGATATGACTACAATCACGATGCGCTTGATGCCGACACGCTGGCCAGCGGAACTTTAAAAGCCATGGGTATGACCATGTACAGGGACATTTCCAGGCATGAAGGCTCCATGGACACCCATGCGTTTTACGCCCAGATGGAAAGCGTGCTGCCGTATGATTTCACGCTGAACTACGGCATGCGCTATACCTGGGTTGAAACAGACATGGACAGGGCGGAAGGAACACGCACGTCCATGGGGAGCAGCAGGCCGAAGGAAACAGGTTCCACCGGTTCCACTTCAGAATCCCGCCCGGTATTCAACGTCGGTCTGGTGTGGACGGGCATTGACGATCTGGCACTGCGCGCCACGTTCTCCCAGGGTTTCCGCGTGGCCAATCTCCAGGAGCGGTATGTACTTTCCAGCATGGGGGGCGGCACCATTTACCCCAATGCAGACCTTGATCCGGAAACATCAAACAACTACGAACTCGGCGCGCGCTACGACAACGGCAGATTTACCCTGGATGCGGCGCTTTTCTACAATGACGCCAAAGACTATATTGACAATGTGACCATTGACGCCGCCGCCGACATTTCGGAATACCGCAATGTCAGTTCCGCCAAGACGCGCGGTCTGGAAATTGCGGCGCAATACGCCTTTGACTGCGGCTTCACCCCCTATGCCTCCCTGACGTGGATGAAGCGCAAATTCGATTACGGCTCATGGGAAACCTACCACGTGGGGGATCCCACCTTCACCGGGCGGGCCGGGCTGCGCTATGAGCGGGCTCTGCCGAAAAACACTCTCTTCCATGCCGACGCCTACGCGCGTTTCGCCAATGCGTCCCGCGATGACATTCAGGAAGACAGCGGCATTTCCACAATAACCTACGGCGGCTGGACCACGGCCAACTTTGCCGCAGGCATTGATTTCGGCAGTGAGCGCCAGTACTCGGTTACGGCGGAAGTACTGAACATTTTTGACAAAACCTACCAGTTCAGCGATTCCGTATACGAACCCGGCCTGCACGCCAACCTCAAGTTCTCCTGGCGGTTCTAGGCTTTCAGTTCCGCACGGGACATGATTGACTGAAAAAGAAATTCAAATACACTTCTGGCCGGGGCGTATGCACGACGCCCCGGCAGATATCCCTTCAAGAGAAGCCACATGCCCATCCCCCCCGTTCCTTCCCCTCCCGCCCTGCTCTCCCCCACGCGGACATTGCGCTGGAGCGCGCACGATCTCGTCGTGCTCGGCGTCTTTTCCGCGGCGGCCAAGCTCTCCACTCTGGTAGTCGCTCTGGCCGGGGGCGGGATCAATCCCGTCACCCTGCTGCTCAAGAATCTCATTTTCACCACCATGCTGGTGGTCATGCTGTACAAGGTGCGCACGCCGGGCACGCTTGTTCTGTTCGTGCTGGTGAACATGCTGGTCAGCCTGCTTCTGCTCGGCGGGAGCGTCACCCTGCTGCCCTCCATGCTGGGCGGCGCCCTGCTCGGAGAAGCCGCCGCCTTCGCCGCCGGCGGTCTGTCCAGGCCGTGGGGCCCCGTGCTGGCCGTGGGCGTCTACGATCTCTCCTCCAAAATCCTTTCCCTCGGCATGTCCTGGCTCACCCTGCGCGAAAGCCCCGGCATGCTTGTGCCCGTGGCGATCATCGTGGCGCTGGGCTACGCGGGTTCATTCATGGGACTTTTTTCCGGCGTCCGCGCCGTCAGGGAGCTGCGCCATGCAGGCATCGTCAGAAGCTAGCCTTTCTTCCTCCGCCCCGTTCCCCGGGCAGAGGCTGGACGTCCGCTCGCGCATGACGGTCAGCGTGCTCGCCTCGATGGTGACCATAGCGCTCGCCGCGCCGGAGGCCCAGCTCGTGCTCTACGGCATGTCGCTCATCTATGCCCTGACCATGCGCAACCTGCGCATGCTGCTGATTGCCTACGCGGCGCTTCTGCTCATGGCCGGTCTGGCCTTCGCCTGCGTGCGGGGTCTGCATGCGCTTGTTCCCGCCCTGCCCACGGTGGACTTCGGCTCCATGCTGGTGCCGTTCCTGCGGCTGGCCGTGATGATCAACGTGGTGCTGCCGCTGGCCTTCTCCTCCCGCGTGCAGAATCTGCTCAACGCCCTGCGGTCCCTGCGGCTGCCGTTCTGCGTCTATCTGCCCGCCACGGTGATGATCCGCTTCATTCCCACCTTCGCCCAGGATATCCGGCAGGTCTGCGACACCATGAAACTGCGCGGCTTCCGGCTTTCACCCCGGAACTGCCTGCTGCATCCCGTGCTGGTCTTCCGTTTTCTGTTCATTCCGCTGCTCTTCCGTTCGCTCCGCAGCTCGGAGGAACTGGGCATCGCCGCGGAATTCAAGGGCATGCGGGCGGATACGGCCTGCATGCGCGCGCGTCCCTACCGCGCCTCCCGCTGGACGCGGAGCGATACGCTTTTCGTGCTGGCCGCTCTGGCCGCGGCCGGAGCCGCCGCGCTCTGCCAGATCACGCTTTCCGATATTCCGCCGGGCAGAGGCGGCATGGGAGGCATGCACTGATGCTCCGCTTCGATCACGTCACCTACCGTTATCCTTTCCAGAGCCGCCCCGCCGTGAACGACATCAGTTTCTCCGTCCGTCCCGGCGAGCTTGTGCTGTGCACCGGGCCGAGCGGATGCGGCAAATCCACCCTGATCCGCCTGGCCAACGGCCTGTGCCCCAAATATTACCGGGGCGCCCTTGAAGGGAAGGTCACGCTGGGGGGAGATTCCACGGCGGCGCTCTCCCTGCCCGATATCGCGCGGCGCATGGGAACCCTGTTCCAGGACCCGGAACAGCAGTTCTTCGCGCTCAATGTGGAGGATGACCTGGCCTTTGCCCTGGAATGGCGGGGCATGGCTCCGGAGGATATCCGCGCAGGAATCATGCGCAAGGCCGGGGAACTCGGCATCACGCACATTCTTGATTCCGCCATTCACGAGCTTTCCGAAGGGCAGAAGCAGAAGGTCGGGCTGACCTCGCTGCTGCTTCAGGACCCGCCCGCGCTGGTGCTGGATGAACCCACCGCCAACCTTGATCCGGAATCCACCCGCGATCTGGCCGACATGCTGCTGAAGCTCAAGGAATCCGGGCTGGCGATCCTTGTGGTGGATCACCGGCTGTACTGGCTGGACGGCGTGGCGGACAGGGTCATGGTCATGCGCGGCGGACGCGTGGCAGAAGAGGGCGATTTTTCCCTGCTGCGCGACGCCGCCCTGCGCGAAACCTGCGGCCTGCGGGCCGACAGGGTAAGCGATCCGCGGACGACTCTTCCGCCCGCCGCCTTCCCTGCCGCGCCTGTCCTCGAAGCGAAAAATCTGCGCTTCGGCTGGAAAGAAAGCAGCCTCCTGTATGACGGGGCATCCTTCGGGCTGGATTCCGGCGTCGTCGCGCTCATCGGCGACAACGGCACGGGCAAGACCACCCTTGCCCGGTTGCTCTCCGGTCTGAACAAGCCGCTTGACGGCGCGTTTTTCGCCGACGGCCGGGAACTCTCCCCGCGCGAACTCGCGGCAAAGACCGGCGTGGTCCTCCAGAACGCCGACTACCAGTTGCATATGAAAAGCGTGCGGGCCGAAATCGAGTGCTGTCTCGCGCTTGCCGGACGCGGCAGGGAAGAGACGGCGCGTCTGCTCGGCATGTTCGCGCTGGAAGAGCTTGCAGAGCGGCATCCGCAATCCCTCTCCGGCGGGGAAAAACAGCGGCTGGTCATAGCCTGCGCCTTTGCCAAGCACCCCGGCGTACTCATTCTGGATGAGCCTACCAGCGGGCTGGACGGCCTGAACATGCGCCGCATAGCCGATGCGCTGGAAGATGTCGCCGCGCAGGGCGTGTGCGCGCTGGTCATCACCCACGATCTTGAACTTATGGAACGGGCCTGCTCCAGCGCGCTGCGGCTGCCGTTTCCCGCCGCGCGGGACACAGGTTCCCCCGCCGGATTACCTCGGCCCGTCCCATGACATACCCGCCTTGAACGCCAAGCTCCCCATATCCGATGCCGCAGCAATCCGCCTGCGGCGCCAGGCTCCGAATCCGGAGCGGAATACCCTGACAGACAAAGGAGAACCGACATGAACCGCGAAGAACTGCGCGCCCGCGTGGCCGAAGCCCTGACCGAAAGCCAGGGACCCGTCATGCCCGCAACCCTGGCCGGACGTTTCGGCGTCACCGAACTGGAGGCAGTGCGCGCCCTGCCGGACGAAATGCGGGCCTTTGCCCCGGCCTCGTCCTTCAACGACATATGGGCGGGCCTGGCCACATGGCCGAGCGCCACGGTCATTGTACAGCACATGGGCTGCGTGTTTGAAATCAGGAGCGCCCTCGTGCCCGGCAAACATGGCCACGGCTATTTCAACCTGTTCGGAGACGCCCCGCTGGGCGGGCATCTCAAGCTGGACGAACTGGACTGCATGTGTTTTCTCTCCATGCCCTTCATGGGAAAGGAAAGCCACTCCGTGCACTTCTTCCACAGCGGCGGGGAAGTCATGTTCTCCATATATGTCGGGCGTGAACACCACCGGATTATCCCCGCCGCGCGCGACTCCTTCCTTGCGCTGAAGGAAAAGTTCGGCAAGGCATGACGCGGCCCCTGCCGTCCGGCCGCGCATCCGCGCAGCGGGCGGGAAAAGCCCGCAGAGTCTGGCGGAACGGCTCACGCGGGGCGCACGGCTCTTCGTCCGGCGCGCCTCTCCTTCACGATTCAACACTTCGACTCAAGGAGCATCTCCATGTTTCAATCCACAGTCGCCACATCCGCCGACTGACTGAAGCAGCCGACGGACGGGAGACGTGCGGATTGCCCCTCCCTGAAGGGAGGAGTTGCAGAAAAGGATTTCATCGGCTTCGCCGTCGTGTCAACCGCTCTTTTCCCCCTGAAGGGGGAACTTTCAAACCACAAAGGAATTTTTGATGAAAACCCTTATCATCTACTCCTCGAAAACCGGAAACACCCGCAGCATTGCGGAAGCCATCCATGAAGCCCTGCCGGACAGCGACATCCTTCCGGTGGAAAACGCTCCCGCTCCGGAAACGCTGCCCGGAGAATACGGCATGGTCTGCGTGGGCTACTGGGTGGACAAGGGAATGCCCGACGCGAAGGCCAGGACATACCTTGAAAATCTGCGCGGAGTGCGTGCGGCCCTGTTCGGCACGCTGGGCGCATGGCCGGACTCCGAACACGCCAGAGACTGCATCAGAAAAAGCGAAGCTCTGCTGAAAGAGCCGGAACGCGGCAACACGGTCATGGGTTCCTTCATCTGTCAGGGCAAGGTTGATCCCCGCGTGGTGGAAATGATGAACAAGGTGGCCGCCGACGTTCACCCCATGACCCCGGAACGCAAGGCCCGCCTGAAAGAAGCGGCCAGACATCCGGATGACACGGATCGCGCCCGCGCGAAGGAATGTTTCCTTACCTTTGCCGTCCGGGCGGAGGAGCTGACGGCATGAGTCTTTCCGGCATTTACGCGGCCATCGGCCCCGCGGGTGTCGTGCTGGCGCTTGTCGCCTGCGTCGGCCTGTTCCTCGCCCTGCGCACAC